>Ga0209543_1000632_pt1 | contig 42275 bp, 35 predicted proteins | sample MesohylFT_FD_187296 | JGI IMG/M metagenome (GOLD analysis project Ga0209543, IMG submission 187296) | Host-associated microbial community of the marine sponge Aplysina aerophoba from Gulf of Piran - sponge mesohyl, lysed by freeze-thaw... | ecosystem: Host-associated > Porifera > Sponge >...
GCTGCGTTCCAACGTGCTGCCAACCGCGATGTGCCTCCTTTTGAATGAAACCTGTCTGGTTTACCGAAAACTCCGCCTCAATCCGCTCCATAGAGATTTCCGCGTTAAAGAGGTCGGTTCCTCTGGTAATGGTCAGCAAATACGCTCGCGGTAGCCGCCTATCTCCAGTGTTCCAACTTTGGGCGATTTGTCCTGTGAGGATAAGATTTTCTCCTTTTGCAATACTGGTATCCAATCCAATAACGCGGCTTTTTTCCTCAGTTATCTCTTTTCCAGCGTATATAATACCAACATTAGATTTTTCAAAAAGATCCCGCTTTGCCCGGAGAACGGTGAACCCTGCGGTTTCTCTCGTTGCAGTTCCCTTTTGGAGACCAAAATAGTCCCAGTTTCCGGTCCTACTTGAAATGATCCCTAAGGTGTAATCTCCTATCTTGCCGGTGGCATTAGTGCCCCACAGGATATCCCCCTTGCTACCAATCCGCCGACTGTAGTAAAGTTCCAAAGGCGTTGCGAAAACGCTATTGCCCTGAATGAAAAATGGACGTTTTTCTGGAAACCGGATGGGAAATCGAGTTAAGTTGATTTCCAATTGGTCTGCCTCCACTTGGGCAAAGTCCGGATTGACGGTTCCACTTATCCTAAGTTTATTCGTGAGTCTGTATTGAAAGTCAAGCCCTATATCTGACTGACCGCTTATGCCTGTTCTCTCACTTTCCGTGCCTCCACCTATAGTGTGCGGATAAATTTCCACCTGCTTTGCTGATTGGATATCCTCTATCCCTACCAAATGTCCCAATGCAGACATTCTCGTCCAAAATCCGCCATGATTTCCAGGCGGCTTCCAAGTGTCCGTTTCCCTTTTCCGTCGGATAAGTCGTTCAAAGTTAATGCCCCATACCTGCTTTTTGGCATCAGAAAAGCGGAAGTTGCTGAACGGAATTTTAAACTCAGCGGTCCAGCCTTCGCTATCTATATTTGCTTCAACCCACCAAACTCCCTCCCATGTGAAATCCACTTCGGAATCATTGTAGCGGTAATTGTCATCTTTCACGCCGCCAGGCGTGCTGACAAACTTATATCCGGTCCGATGATCGTGATAGGGATCGATAAAGAAAGATATAACATCAGAATAGAAGACATCACCACCGCGCCGAGTGATACGGTTTACAATTTTATGAGGCTCAGAATCGTAACATCTGAATCCAACGTACAGATGATGTCGATCGTAAACAATATAAACGATCGTTTCTTCAGAAGCCTGTTTGTCTGGAGTATCCTTCCAAACAAAACCACTAACAGGTGAGGCTTTTTGCCACGCTGCATCGGTTAAAATCCCATCGATGTTAGGAGGAGGAATCTCTCCTAATGGCTGTGCTCTCGCCACATAATGTCCTAAATCACGTTCATGGGCATAAAGCGAAGAAGCAAGTGAAAAGAGTAAGAAAACAACTGTAAATAATAAATTCATCTTACATTACAACGTATATTCCCACCGGTGATATTGACCATAATCAGTGGCAGCGGTTAATAGATCCGGCGCAATCGTCTGTTTAAGGCTGTCAGGGATAAACACCCCTGTATTTATGCGGTCCTCATGAAAAATAGAATTTCGAGCTGCACGAATCACATTGTGCTGTTCCTTCCGCGATAGTTGAGACTCAACAAACCCTTCAACCCACAATCCACGATAGGTTAATGTATCAACAGGTACAAAATGAATAGTCTCCGACACATCCATGGTGGACTTGCAAGCCAAAGGACCCCAAAGGAAAACACTACCCCCTTGAGCGTCCGTCGTAAAGCCTGCTTTGGAAAATGCGCGCTGACTTGCATAATTATCAATGCGGATTGATGCCTTAGCGCAATGTGCTCCCAGATGAGAACCGTAGGTCAATGCTTCCTCAATCAGAGAAGTTCCTATACCCTTTCCACGACTCGTAGAACAAACAACAACAAGATCTATTTCCCATCGAGGGATTCGGTTGAATATCAGAAACGCGGAAAGGAAACCCGTCACTTCGCCAGCCTCAACCGCAACAAAGACTTGATGCTCATGCGACAAAATGTGATCTATGAATACATCAAAGAGAAGTGAGTCTCCCCATGTCTCCTGTAATATTAGGTGAATTGGTTGCGCATCATCTGGATACGCCAATCTGACTTCTAACATCATCATTTCCATGTCCTGTTAATGTTCTGCCCACCGTAAAATTGTGGGTAAAATGATTTATAGTGAATTATAAAAATATGTAGAGGCACCGCTTGTGGGTGTCCGTTCACATTACACGCGCACATAAGCAGCTATCGTACAATCAAGCGCATCTACAATCCCATAAATCTCCGTTCAGACAACTGACTTCCTCTTCCTGTAGGAGCGACCTCCGGTCGCGACTCTTGCTAACCGCCGACCACTGATGTTATTCTTCTGAAAACTGATAACTGAAATGTGCCCAGTCCCGTACTGACAACCTCTTGGTAGAAGCACGTTGTGTCGCGACTCCCAAACTACAAATTTTTCTGCTTGAAAATCCACTGGCTTAGTCTCCAGATTGAGCCTTTACTGCTGCTGCGATGAGCCTTTCTAAATCTGCCTCTCTGGCTTTATGTGTGATTAATTTTCCTTCTCTATCAATGAGCCACATTTCAGGAATGTCACCAATACCATATTGTTGCACAAGTGAATCCTCGCCAGCCCCTTGATCGAAAATCTGTCGCCAACGGATGTTGTTTTCTTTAACGTAGGTTTGTAGTATTACTTCTTCATCATCAAGGTTGACACCGATAATGTCAAATCCCTCATCTTTATAGATATCATAAATCTTCCTGACCTCCGGCATTTTCACAGCACAGGGCGGATCCCAGAATACCCAAAAGTCGAGCAAAACAACTTTTCCACGATAGTCCCGAAGCGAAATCGGATTCCCATCAAGGTCGGTCGCGGAAAAGTCAGGGACAGGCATTCCAAGCAATTCGTATCTCGGATCAAACTTGCGACCATACGCTTCGGCGAGTTCGGTATTGCCTAACCTCTCATGAATGAAAGAGAGTCTCTCAAGGATGAATCTCTCATTTGGGGCCCGCTGCTCGGCTGCCGTAAAAATCTCAAGCAGATCCTCATATCGTTCCATCATCACAAGTATGTTCCACAAGTTCCATAGGGTCCGATAACTCGGAATTTCGAGTTTCATGGCTGACTTTAACCGCTCAATAAACACATCCGCCGATGGTTTGTTCCCCACTTTGATGTAGAGGCGGGCAAGTCCCGGATAGAGCGAAAAGAAACGCATGTCATCTGGGTGTTGCTCAAGTGTTTCTTCAAAAGAAGCGATAGCTACTTCATGGCTACCATACATATCTTCCGGCGTATATTCCCAATTCACGGATGACTTGTAAATCGCATAAGAGAAGCTTAAATTCAGAACATGCAAATCTTCATTCGCGTGATGCCGACAACGGACAAGCGGCATGATATCGCCATACACCATGTGTTGTTCCCTTTTTTTTCCTCGATATTCGGGATAGAACTGATAGTCATAACTCACCGACATTTTCGGATCTATGTTCCAAGGACGACCTGCTTTCCCACCGTATCTATCCCCAGGACAGGTCAGAACGTTTGAATCTACCAGATATTTGGGATACAGATCTGAGAGCCACTCAGGAAAATCATCGTGTGCTTTCTGATAAGTTTCAATCGCCTTGCCAATAGCAATTAAATTTTGCGTGCAAAGTTCTATGTTTGTCTGATCCACCACGGAATCATCTCCGGTAGTAGAGGTCAAAAGCGTTTCAGAAGTCTGCGAACCCATACTGTCGTTTTTACCGTTAGACAGAGTTCGCCCTGCCTGACTCCGGACATCCGGTTTTGAATCCATGTTAAGGACGATAGGTGCGTCAACGATTTCAATAGTATGTTCCGATTCCGCTTCAAAACTATATGGGTGTTGAAAATGCAGAAGATATTGGTTGCCTATGCCTATCATTAGTAATATCACTGTTACAGTTGAAACCGCAATTGTCCACGGCACTAACGGCTTACCTCGGGACGCGGCAACGGGTTTAATATGTGCTATCTCCCGCACGATATTTTCGGTGAGATTTGCAGACAGTTGGAAGCTATCCAACGCTTCTCGAATTATAGGTTCTTCCTTCTTCAAACGTTGACGCGCTCGACTGAGTCGACTTTTAATTGTATTTACAGATACCCCCAAAAACTTACTAATTTCTTCACATGTCATTTCGCCAAAATAATACAGGGTCATCACAGTGCGTTCGCTCTCCTGTAACTTGGCAAGCAACTGTTTAACGACTTTTTGCTGTGCTTCAGTCGCAGTTTTTGCCTGTTCATCTGCTACATATCGGGAATATGTCGCTTCTCCCTTCATTGCCATGTTAATGCCCTCCACCAATCGGACATGCAATCGATGCTTACGGAACCACGCAATACAACGATGGTTTGTAACCACATACAACCATCCAGGGAACCGATCCGGTTCTCTTAGGGTTGCCAGATCTCTATAGACTTGCAGAAAGGTTTCCTGCGTAATATCTTCAGCGATGTGGAAATCGCCGATTTTGTGCCATGCAAGCGTGTGCACGTGTTTACGGTATTTTTTCACGAGCATGGTGAAAGCGGTTTCGTCGCCTGCAAGCGTGCGGCGAATTAATTCGACATCATTATCTCTCATCATGCACCTCCAAAAGTAGATTTCAAATTGGCGCAGCAGGACTGTCTGATACACAAGTATCGTCTCGTTGAAAACATCAATAGGGATTCCAAAGGTCTCCAACGACCTCAATGTTTTTTATTCTGTGACATTCAAGAAGACGGCATAACATTCTTCAAGTTAATATATAGTGGCGCGCGTTAAAGGAAAATGGTTGCATAATTCTGCAGAAAAAGAGAGGATTGTGGGAAAATAAAAAAATCGTCAATACTTTTACTGTGTAGTGACTTTTAGGCTTGAGGACTGAATTAGAAATTGGCAAAGCCGGTCCCTTGATGGACACAGATAGCATTATCAGTTACCTCACCGCTCTGCTCAAGAACCGTGAATCCATGACGTTCAAGCTCTAAACGTAAATTTTCAGGAGTTCGGTAACACCGCTGATGGATGTACCAAACGTCATTCACACAGATCGTCCCCTCGTAATCTTCGGGACCGACACCGGGTCTGAAAGGATCAGGATGAAATAGGCTGTAGCATGTTTCCGTATCGTTATTCCACAGCGCGTCTTGGTCAAAGCGGGTGTAAACTTTCCCTGTTGCGTTATCGATGATTCGTGTTTCAGGATCTTCTCGATCGGGTTCAAACACGCAGCAGCTCATCAAAAAATAGCCATCCTTAGCGAGTCGAGACTTGATTCCTGAAAACATCGCATCCCTATCTGAGTTGGTAACCATGCTTTGTGAGCAATAACTGTCAATAATGAGATGGTACGGCTTGCCTTGGCGTGAAAGTTGACAGACATCTAACACCTCATACTGGATGTCTAAACACTGCTCGGCAGCAATCGCTTTCGCTTTGTCAATAGCATCAGGAATAATATCAATCCCGTGTACGCGGTAGCCTAATTGCGCTAAAAAACATGCTATTGGACCCGTCCCACATCCGAGTTCAAGGATTCGGGCATCGGGCTTGAGATCTAAACGTGGCAAGACCTCTATTAGGAAAGGTTTGGAAGAGAACTTACTGAAATCATTGGGATTCCCGTAAAGTTCTCCCCTTGACATGAGTCCCTTTGCCTTCAGTTTGGCATAATCTGCCAGATGTTCGTGATAATAGTATTTTTGTTGCATCGCTCTTTCAGAAATTGTTTGGAGAAGGGATCAGCCTGTCCTGAGAAGTTTCTTCGCTGCCTCAGACCAGTCCTGCTTGATCTCTTGAGGGACGCGAAGTCGCTCGCTGGCATGCGGGAATATACGCGTATAACCGATATCAAGCATTGGGCGGTGGGTGTCAGTTCTGTTCGGCATTCCAACATGCCACAATCGCATATCACGAAGAATCAGAGAACCCATAGGCATTGTCGCTTGTAGCGCGGGTAGGTGCTTACTTCGATCTCCGAGATATCGAACATCTGAGGGTGGGGTATCCATAATCAGATGTGAGCCGGGCCATATCTTTGTGGCTCCATTTTCTTCTAAAAAATCGACGAATGGAATATTAACATAGATACCTGAGACGGGTAGCACACAGGCGATTTCAGGAAATAGATGGTTGCCGTCGCGGTGAGGGGACTTTTCGACTTGGTTTCCGTCTATATCGGGTGGCACATCATGAATCCCACAGCGGAACAGTGCCACCTTCTTACCCATAGCGACTTCAATGACTTGGAGCGAGAACGGGTTCGTGATAAATTGATGATGGAGAAACGGCATTTCCAGGGCATGACGAACCTTACGGACCATGCCACGCTGGATTGCATCGAAATAAGCGGTTCGCGCTTCCTTAACGATCTCAAGTGGCACCCCATTTTCAAGGATCACAGCACCTACTTCTCGCAGCAACCGAATCGCCAGATTTAAGTGCGTGTCACACATGCTTCCGTTCGCTTGTTCCGCATCAGTGAGTTGGATCCGCATTGCCTTGCTCCCGAAAAAATAATGAGGACTCCAAAATGATCTGTAGCAACCGACTCTACGCCAGTTTGCCGCGTAGCAGCGGGTGGTCTTTCATCACTTCTCCATCGCGGTTTCGCGTACCCGATGGCATGTAATGGAGGACCATTGCCCGACGGTCTCGGGATGATCGGTTCGGATCTGTTTGGTGGAGCGTCATGCAATGATGAACCATCCCGCATCCCGCACCAACTGGCGCGGGGACAGCACGATCCGCGTCGGCATCCACCTCCAACAACGCTGGCAATTTACCTTTCGCTGACTCAGCACGTCCGTGCGCCGCCAATCCTTCTGCGTAACTGCCGGGGATAACATTCATACAACCGTTCTCCTCATCGGCGTCATCGAGGGCTATCCAGATGCTCACAAGATTGGGCGGGTCGCATTGCCAATATGCATTGTCCTGATGCCAATACACCTCACCGCCGTGATAGGCGGGTTTGTAGAGAGCCTGATCATGGAATAACTGGATGTTGCCTCCAATTAAACTCTCGGCAATGTCTAATAGCGGGTCGTGGTAGAGTAACTTCCGAAATTCCTCATCGAGCCGCCACATTTCCATGATCTGCAACATTTCTTCGTCACGATCGGCATCCTCATCGCTTTCCGAGTCCCCAACAACTGCAAGATTACGCAATCCTTCACCGATTGTGTCGCGTTTCTCTGCAAATAGTGCGTCATAATGTTCGCGTAGCACGGTAAGGTGTTCGTCATCAATGAGTCGTTTTTCTATGTTGAGATAGCCTACACGTCTGAATTGTTCAACCTCTTGCGGTGTAAGTTTCATTTTTTAAATTTTCCTTGCGGTTCGTTGAGGTCGGGCTGTGTAGAAGTCGGTTCGTTCTGTATATCCAGCCCGGCCTGTTGGTTGGGCTTACGCGTTTTCTCTACAAAGATTCAGTCTACATCACAGTCTTCAAGAATCTTTTGATATGTCTGCGATGCTACGTTATACGCTTCGCGAGCGGCATCACGTTCCTCTTCTCGGATGCGATCAACTTTTTCGTTCCAGCAGACTTCGACAGCCTCTAAACACCATTGCGCACTTCTGCGGCTTGCCCGGATCGGCTTCCCATCTACAATAACGAAAACGGGATTCGTATGAGACGACGGGAAGATCCGTAACGCAACCCAACTGGATCTGTCAATAGATGTCTCAAATTGAACGGGGACGATTTCACCGTTAGCTACAATTTCTTGCGTTTCGACCGCCTGACCGTTGACAATGAGTTCAACAGGTACTTTTCGTTCTTCCGCGATGCGAGCGCGCTCAATGTCCCAATACGGTTGCTGATCTAAGGGACGATTCTGGAGATCAGGATTGGGGTCCTCATTAAGTCGTGCAGCGACACGAGCGTTAATGCTCACTGTGCTGGGTGCTTCCAGATCCAACTGACTGATTTGCCCTGTCGGTGACTTTTCGCCAACTGGTACACCCCCAACGGTGAAGTCTAACAGATGACTTTTACCGTCTCCGACGTAGGAACGCCCATCTCGCAATCCTGCAGCCCATGCATCGAAGTCGAGGGAGCCAGCAGGCATTTTTACATAGATACGACCTAATCCGACGCGTTCACCGTAAATGCAAGGGAAATCCGTCTCGCCACTGATTCGCGTGCGAAAACCACAGTTCAGGGTATGATACCAAATATTTAGTTCCCAAACAGCGGGTGTGTCCACCGTGGATATGAAATCAACTGCGTCGTGAACCACGTCCACGATATACTCGTTTGCACCGATACCGTCAAAAGGAGGCATGTTGTAATTCGGCAGTTCGTCTCCATCCACCTTCAAACCCCAACCACTGTGACTAAAACCTGTCACGGCTCCCTGTTCTTTTGCCCACTGAAGGACAGGGAGATCCCAACTCGGCCATTCTTCAATGCGCTCAGTGCCGCTGTAATCGTCCTCAGTCAACGCGAGCAATGAAAGATGTCCAGCATGCGAGGAGGGGAAACCCGAAACTTCTACGTCGTAGCGCATCACGTAATCATCAGTCGAAAGTTCGTGAACCTTGCCGTCAAAAAACTGCTTCTGAAAATACCAACAGGGTCCCCACGAGAGAACGCAGCCCACGTTGAGGTCTTCTCCGAGGATGTGGCGCATCATATCTTCTGGTGTAACACCCTCGGTGGGGCTTTCATAGTGCGCACAGCCCGCTGCGTGAACATGGTGGTCCCCGGAACGCCAACCCTCTGCCGCGATGTGGATCCATCTTTCCAGACGAAATGTCTCTTGATGCGCTTCGGTATTTGGGACGGTGACGGTTTGGGTCTTTACTCGGTATTCCGGTCCCCGTGTGTATTCGACAGTATATGTGCCGGGTGGTAGAAGCACCGATTCGCCGTTGTGCCGATAGATTTGGTTGTGAAAGAAGAAATCGGGTGCCAATCGCCGTCCGCGTGATGGATACACACGGTTCAATTCGTCACGAATGATAAAGGAAGCGGTTGTCGGTTTTCCGTCGAAATCTAATACGTCAAGGATTACGTTTACCGCTGGCACACAGTGGAATAGGATCGGCACTTCACTGCGGAAGCCGATGTCCTGTGTTCCCTGACCGACATTGAAACCGAGCATCGCTTCCCGTTTACCGGCATCGCGGCTATAGAGTTGAACAATACGATACTCTAACGCTAACCCCGAAAGACTCGTCTTCAAAGGTGGATTGGAATATACTTCAATATCGAGAAATCGGTGCGGAATATCGCTTTTTGGCACGGTCATTTCTGGGTCAGCACTTCCACTGGAACGCTTATATAGGGGGGCAGCATTCGCACTCTCTGCGGCTAAGGGGGCTGTCACACCAGCCTCGTTGTGGACCTTTACCAAGAAGGTACGCCAACCTTGTTGCATCAGCTCCTTATTTACTGGACCTTCCTTAACTTTCACACGGCTTTCAGGATTGATATTGACACCGGTCAAACAGTATGGGTCAAGAATTTCTTGAATATTAACAATCGCCTGTGTATGGTCATCGGAAACCAAGGCGTTCTCAATCACTGAAAGATCGTCTTCAGAGAGGGGTGAGCCGAGATAGTCTAATGCCTCAATAAGTCGTTGGGTCGCTGATGCGAAGGGTTGAAACTCGACTTCAGTGACGAGGCTCAGTTCATCCGAGAAACCTGCTGAAGTGAAAGTGAGAAGCAACATCCAACTGATAAGTATCAAATAAAACGGACTGCTGACTCCTGTTTTTCCAAGAGTGTGATATCGATTTGTCATCCATCGCATGTGACATTCCTCCTAATCACTGATTGGTTTATATCACGAATGCCTTAACCTATCATAATGTGGGGTAAATGTCAAGTTCATAGCAGAACTATTCAGTCCAAGGCGAAGTTAACAGAAAAAAGGACGGTGAACCACCACCGCCCTTTTAGCACATAACCAACCCTAAGTAAACAAACGGATTCTGTAAGACTGAAGTTTACTTCTTATTGTAGGGTAGCGCAGGAGGTTCGCACCTCCTTTGCCCCCTCCAAACTATGCGTGCGACTTTCACCGCACATCGCTTTCCAGTGGAGTGTGGCGATAAACGCTTTAGGTCTTGATAACCACTTTTACTTTATTTCTTATTCATAAGTCATCGACTTCTATAGGACCGCATGTTTTCACATGATTTCAACTCTAAAGATAAAATGTTTTCAGAAATGTTTCAAAGCACTCAACCTGATTATGCTCGCGTCAAAGACGCTACCTAATCTCCTCAACCTTATAGATTCAGGGAGTCTACTTAGGGTCTCTCTAACTTCCTAATGTTAGACTTCATTGACGGATTTAGAATCGTTCTACACCCCGATGTGTCGTGATACGACCTTGCATTCTTATCAGACACACGAGATTGCCGCATATGAAAACAATCTTAAGAATGCCATAGTTTTTCAAAGCGTTCTATGTCATAGTTAACGAGGAAACCTACAAACATTCAACTTTCGCTTATTCCTGTCCGTCATTTATCGGACATGCCATTTTCGGACGCTCTTTCGAGTTCGCCTTTGCTTCAGGCATGCGCCATTTCCTCTTGCTTTCCACCTTGCTGTTTCCAGCAACGCAGTTAGAGTCAGAGATGCGGTGTGTGTCTCACCGAATCGGAATCAAACCGATATTCTAACATTACTTGATAGAGCGCACCATTTGATACTATTTTAGCGTTATCATCTTTCGTAGGAGCGAAACATCATCCGTTTCCAATTGGTAGAAATAGATGCCGCTTGCAACATGCTCCCCTAAACCGTTACGCCCATCCCAATATGCCGCACGACTTCGGTCGGCGTAATAGCCAGCCTGACGATGCCCTAATTCCAAACGCCGAACGACGACACCTCTTGCATCGTAAATAGTGATTTTCACATCACTCGACTTCGCTAGTTGATACGGTATCCATGTCTCTGGATTGAACGGATTCGGATAGTTGGGCAAGAGAGCACTCTCTTTTGGAATCAATGCCGTTAAAAGTTGCTCTAAGAAGCGAATACCCCTTTGTGATGTCGCGTCCGTCAAACTTAACTGCTGTGCTTGCGAAACCCATTGATGCACATCTATTGCGGTGAGCATTTCAGACAGTTGTGAATCTAAGGTGGGAGCAGCAGCGGCATCCCCCAATGTTCCAGCGACCTTGACAAGGTCTTGAATGTTGACTACGCCGTTCTCGTCAACATCGGCGACATTTTTCCCCATCTGTCCGAAACTTGATGCAACGAATACCAAATCTAGGATGTTTACTACACCATCACCGTTCACATCCACCGCCGATTTAGTGGGTTCGGTTATCTCGCCCCCTTCAACCCGAGGTCGGGACCGATTACCATCACTGTCGGAGAGCAGTGTCTCGGACAAAGTTAAGGTGGATGCCTTCACCGCCAAGACTTCAAAGGTGACTGTCGCGAGTGTGCCATCACCCTTGCTAACACTGTCGGATGAAGTTGAGGCAAGTTTCACGCGATTCCCATTAACGACGGGTAACACAAAAGTGCCAACGGGTAGATAGGTGCCGTTGCTGCTTTCAACATACCGGAGGACAGTCGCATCAAACTGCACAGCTACTTGATAACCTGCTACTGCTTCACCAGCGGCGATGTTCAGATGGAACGTCAACTGCTTTCCGACAGCAGGAAATGCTACCGATGCAGGTGATATGCTTACCACAGCATCCGTAGTGAGTATAACTGGTGTCTTAACCTCCACGGAGGTCTCGACATTTAGGACGAAGGCACCTGGGGCAGTTAGACCCGTGACAACGTTGGATTGGAGATTGCTGCCATCAAGACTCGACCGACTGATGCTTCCACGTGAGGTCGTCCAATACAGTTTGTTCTCCACAGCATCAACGGCAATCCCTACCGGGAAACCTTCAAGAAACGAATGGCGTGTCATAACGTTTGGGTTTCCACGAAGGTTTGCATTGTTGATTTTGCCAGCACTCTCATCTGTCTTTTCCGTCCAGTAGACCGTGTCTCCAAAGATAGCAATGTTCATCGGTATCCCTGAGCCGGTCGCGATGTCTTGGACGTTTGAACCGTCGAGATTCGCGCACCGAATGTGTCCCGGCATCTCCGTCCAATAAACCTTACCCCGCGACACATCTAAGGCGAGTCCTCTCGGTGTATTCAGCTCTGTGATGAGGTTCGGTTGGAAGTTTGAACCGTCAGTGTTAAGACGCTGGACTTTCCCCCAAGCGTTCGTCAAGTAAATCTTACCTCCTGCGGCATCGAGGGCTATGCTGTGAGGAGCACTCGTTAGGTTCTTGATGAGTTTCACGTTGCTCCCATCAAGATTCGCACGTCTAATCCTACCGGTGCGATTGCTTGTTCTCTCTGTCCAATAGAGTTTACCGCCGGCAGCATCTACGGCAAGTCCAGTTGCATTTTTGACATTTGGCACGAGATTTTCTACTTTATCATCGATGAGACGGTGGAGTGTGCCTGCCTCTGCATTTACCCAATACATTGGTGGGCGTTGTGCTGCGCTAACTTGCACAACTGGCGTTTGGCGTGGTGGAGCAATCTGACGTTTGTCATAAATGACTGTTGTTCCATTAGCCTTTATAGCAGGGATATGCTTTTGAAGGGCAGCGTCGTTCAGTGGGTTGTTCCGAAGCGGCAGTAGCTTCAAATGTGTCAATCCTATGAGAGGAGACACATCCGAAATGGAATTGTTCGCAAGATACAGTTGTCTTAGGTTTTTCAATCCTATGAGAGGAGACACATCCGAAATGGAATTGTTCTCAAGATTCAGGTATCCTAAGTTTTTCAATCCTATGAGAGGAGACACATCCGAAATGAAATTGTTATCAAGATGCAGTTCTGTTAGTTTTGTCATTCCAGCTAGGGCGGATACATCCGAAATAGAATTATTCCAAAGGGGTCAGAAATCTTAGTTTTGTCATTCCAGCTAGGGCGGATACATCCGAAATAGAATTATGCGAAAGGGTCAGTCGTGTCATTTTTGTCATTCGAGCCAAGGCAGACACATCTGAAATAGAGGTGTTTATTAAAATTAGTTGTGTCAGATTGTTTGCGTGTTCGAGACCAGTGAGATCTTTTATTTCAACATCAGCAACCCGAAGGGATGTTAATCCGAGCATTGTCTGTGTCGTGAGTACATCATCAGGACTCAAACCGAGGGTGTTCCGCACGGCGGCGGCTAAATTTCGGTCTGTGATTGACACAACTTCGGTATTTGGTAACAGGTTGGTGATATCAATAGGAAATATCTGTGTAGATGTGATGTTTCCGTGGACATCAATAATGGAAAGTGTTACAGTATCTATTGAAGATAAGCTTGTAGTGATAAAATCCACATTGGCCTTCGGGTTTCCGTTTAATCTCTTGCAGTCCATTAAAGTCAACGAATGCGCCCCGTGAACACGAGGATTGTATTTCATCAACTGGACTTGATGGATTCCATCCGAATCGGTTACTTCAAAACGGAGACGGATAACATTGGGTGGAGTTGCAAGGCTTGGAGGCAGCATTTTAATCGTTGGCTCTCCAACATTTACAGTTGTTTGACCAGGATTGAAAGCGCGGTGGACATCTAACCACTCCGCAGCACAGAAAGAAGTGGTCATCGGATCTGAAATACCTAAAGATGTTATCCAAATGCCATCTGCCCGAGCGTAATCATGCAACAATCCAAAGATGTGCCCGAGTTCGTGGGCGGCAAGCTCAACATCAAAACCGGTATCATCCAGGAAGGTTGTTGCTATTGTGCCAATGCCTGTAGGCGTGAAACTAATGCTGGGATCTATAACGACGAGATAGTAGATATCTTGGGACGTGTTAAATTGCTGACCAATTTCGTCTCTGACTCTGGTATGCTCCTCCCCTGCACCATCATAATATGGAGCGGTATATTTCCCCTTCACATGATGCACAATTGCCCGACCCTGTGCATCAGCTTTGAATTGAAAAGTTTTCCGGTCAAATCCGTGGTTCTCCATATGCTCTGCATAGAACTGTTGTACGTCTTTTATCAACTTATTCATCCTCGCGTCTACGTTTTCTATAGGTCGGCGATTTGGGGGGAGTTCGCGCGGGACGAAGTAAATCAACTTTACAATCGGTTGACGCGTTTGGGTAGAACCAAGTGGTAGAATACTGAACAGAGCGATTAGCGTGAAAAATAAGCATTTGAACTGCATACTTTACAAAGTCTCCTTAGGGGATCGTATAGGATGCGGATTATCAGGAACTTTACAAAAATTTGGAGAGTTTTGGCTAAAAAATGATGTGAAAAAGTCGTGAATCTCTCTGAATCGCGCTTGGCACTTTTCAATTGTGGTCATGATTCCCAGATTGCTACTCATAGATGTCTATAGGTTATCATACATTTTAGGTTAATTATCTAAAAACACCAACAATTATACAAACTATGACTTAATATGTGAAATCATAGCAAATTTCGACGTATCCGTCAAATTGATTTCAACAGACACGTCCTATGCCAAGGGAAAAAACGCAACTCACCACCGACTGACATTCCATGGGAGGGTTTCCAACCCCGACTCTTCTGTACCGCAAACTGTCAATTTGCGACCTAATACTGACCGCTCTTTGTATGAGAGGAAAACACCCTGGCAAAAATACTCCGGTTCCCGACTCTTAAAAGTAGTAGGCACGCTCCGCGGGTCCTCCGTCCACTTCTGCTGTAATCTCGCCTTTCCGATCATGATCTTCCAGTTCGTAGTAGTGCGATTTATCGCACGTTCCCCAATCACATAAATCCGATAATCAAACTATTCTCCTTACGTTTTACAGACACTCCGATAGAGGCGATTTCCGCATGTTCCCCTTTTCTCGCCTCAAGATACAAAGAGACATGCCAATTTTCCTAAAATTGACACCTATGGTGAGGTTAGAAACCGTGAAGAAACACCCAAGCAAAAACCCTACCGGACATGGGGAAATAGAGGATTACCGAAATATTTAGTGAAACTTCATACAGTTTATGCTATAAAAGAACGGAAACCTGCGTAGGTCCTAATTTATTGAAGTCTACCAAGGCATCTACATAGGCTGCAGTGGATTTGTGTAAGCGTTCAATCCGTTCCTTGGGGATAGGTCCGCTATCCTCCTCAACACACAAGTCAGATATAACGCGGATACCGACATACTTGACGTTATTAATCGCACAGACATCCACAATCGCTGATGATTCCCAATTCACTGCAACGGCTCCACTCTCTACAGCAATTTTGTCTCTAATTTCACGATTGTACACGTCCATATCCCCGCAGATTACTGGGGCTTTTGTAAGCGTAACATTGGGATCTGTTGATAGGGTATGTGCGAATCTGTTTATTGAGGATGAAGAAGCATCAAAGAGACGATCTCGCCATGTCTCTTGCTCGTGTTGGATTTCTGATCGATTTGGCGCGTCGTGTTCAGAGACACCCGTAATCACGACAATATCTCCGATATTCAAGGTATCGACCAATCCACCGGCAAATCCGAACTCAAAGAAGGTGTCTACCTGATATGTGTCTATTATCATTTGGCACATCGATGCCGCACGTACTTTACCCATACCCGACTGCATGACAACCCATTTTTTGTTTCCATCCGACCACTCAAACTGTAGCCTACTGTTCCAATCAACCGAATCGCCTACCTCCTGACCCAAAATATCCAGAAGTATACGGGTTTCGTCGGCGTAAGCCGTCATGACCCATAGTTTTACACTCACAAATTTTGCTCCATTAATTAATTGCTCGTTTTTCGGAATTCACAGTAGCTTTCATACCGAGACTGCGATATGTCACCTTTCCTCAAGGCTGCATCCACACGACAACCTTCCTGATCAATATGCGTGCAAAGGTTCTTCATACAACGCTCTCGGAGTGAGTTCATCTCTGGAAAATAGCGGTCGATCAGGCGAGTCTCGATGTCCCAAAAATTTAATTCTCGAAGCCCCGGTGTATCGGCGATAAAACCGCCGAAATCCAAGTTGTAAAGTTGGGTTGCAACGGTCGTGTGTCTTCCACCACGTCTCGGATTCACTGCGTTCGTTTTCAATTTCAAATTGGGCTGAATGGCATTCAAAAGTGAAGATTTTCCGACCCCTGATAACCCAGTGAGTGCCGAAATCTTTCCTTTCATCCACGCTTTCAAATCCTCGATTCCCTCGCCAGTCGTTGCACTCGTAAAGATCGTCCGATAACCGATTTTCTGATAAATCGCGGCTATCGAATCCACTTCTGATCGGTTTTCGAGCATATCAATTTTATTGAAACAGATAAGAGGTTCAATGCCTGATGCCTCGGCGATAACGAGGAACCTGTCCAGCATTCGCTGCCAGATGGGTGGTTCTTTTACAGAAGATACGATGATGAGTCCATCGAGATTCGGAATGAGAATAACTCTTTTGGATTGTGTCCCTCTTCGTTTGTATTGGCTCTTCCGCCGCATAACGGCTGTGATCATACCATGTGATTCATCAATCACCTGAATTTTGACGCGGTCCCCAACAAATATCTGCTGATTTGTGCTAAATGCATCTCGTTTTCCCCGCAGCGAACATTGATATCGATTCGCATCACACTGCACAATGTAAATACCGTTGCTCGCATGCATCACAATACCCTCGGGAAGTCCGATCAATTTTTCGTTGTCGAAAAGATAGCCCGTCCGTTTGAGGAGTTCCTCGTCCGGTATAATTCGTGCGCCTTTGATGGCACTGAGACGCCTGACTCGGTCTTTGACAAGCATCTTCTCCGATTTGAGTAGCAATGCCACAACGACGGGTTTGTCTTCGTCAGTGTCAAGGGCATTCTCGGCATCCCGAATCGCTGGATTCATACCAAGATACACCCGGCTATAGGTGACACGCGCCCGCCAGTCAAAAGCCGAGTAATCGCCTGCGATAATCTTTCCCGCTTCTCTTAAAGTTGTACCTGCGTAAACGGACATTGCCATTATGTTTCAATTACCTTTGTGTCGTCTACCCCGAATCGCTTCAAATTTTTGAGAATGATCCAAAGGGACGTTGGTTAAGACTGTCAAGTACCCCCGACTGAAGTCGGGGGCTTGTTAAGAGGTTAACCCCAACAAGCCTGTTGCAATAACGGGTTTCTCGTTTCACAGAGGATGGTATCCCAGACCTCTCCACGAAGGGCGCAGGCCGCCCTGTGTAAGATATTTAAAGCCGCGTTGTGGTCGCGGTCAAGTTTCAGGTTTCCACACGATTTACAATGGAACAGACGCTCGGACAACTTCAATTTGATAGCCGACTTCTGACAACACTCCGAACACGTTTGACTCGTATGGTGGGGTGGCACTTGATGGAAGTGTTTGCCATCACGCTTTGCTACCCAATAACACCAGTCAAAGAACATGCCCCAAGACGCATCAGAGATCGACTTCGCGAGGTGTCGGTTCTTCAGCATGTTGCTCGGTTTGAGTTTCTCAGCAACAACAGCATCAAACCCTTTGTGGTGAAAGAGTTTATAGACGGTTTTCGCGATAAAATCAAGACGTTGACACGCAACAATATCGTGTTGCTTCGCCAAAGCATCTTTCGCCTTATACCAGCGTTTACTCCGGTATCGCTTACGCGAAAGGTCGCGATGCAAGCGTATCAACTTCTGTTCCGCTTGGCGATAAAAGCGCGGGTTCTCCTCTTTTTCACCCTCAGAAGTCGTCAGAAAGTTGTCTGTCCCAACGTCTACACCACAAGCAGACTTTGGAACACATTTCAGCGTGTCAGGCACTTCGCAAACGATAAAGACATACCAACCGCGTGCCGTCTTTTTCAACGTGACCTCTTTCGAGTCTCCGATGAGCGGACGGTGTTGGCGGATCTTGATTTCACCGAGTTTCGGGACTTTCAATCGGTTATACCGAGTGCCTGTGGAGCGGATAGGGTTCTGACGAACACGTTCACCCGTCTTCAGTTTGTGTTTTCGCAAGTTCCACGTCAGCGAACGGACAGAACGCTTATATCGCGGATACCCTTTTTTCTCCGCACCTTCCCGGCAACGGCGTTGAAAATGCTCATGCGCAGCGTTTACCCGTTTGATCGTGGAAACTTGCATATCCTGCGGATGCTCAGAATAGTGAGAAGTGGTGGCGCGGAGGTCTTTCAGATGGTCGATCTGATCATACATCGACACAGATTTACGACCATAGTCCCACATCTGCGAACGCATCTGGTGCATGTAGTTCTGCAACTGCTTTTGGTGGCGCAACTCCGAAAAAAGCCAACGTTCCTCTATTTTCGTCGGATACGCACGGTATTTAAATGTTTGTTTCATAGTCTGTCACACATCACACCTTTAACCCCTAATCAGTGGGTAGGCAGACACGCCACCAAGCGGTGACGCTGATTATGTCTGCCAGTGTGATACATCTATTAAACCATATTTTACTAAAAATGTCAACGGTTTTTTTCAAAAAAAACGCTATGGTCTCACACACGAGGGCGGATTTTCCTCCCCCGAATGAATTCGGGGGTTTCCAATCCGTAAAAAAAGATGATAAGACGTGATAATCTTTCACCTACATACAATTTTGGATGCACTTTAGAAGACATCACGTGAATGATGTGCTGATTTTTCTTGACGTGTTTCACGAAATTGGTTATTCTTTTTATGAGTGAAGAATTGATCGAATGCAGTAGAGGGATCGATCGAATCATTTGATTCAGGATAAGGAGAATACCAATGAAAACGTATCGTGCCGCTGTTATTGGTTGTAGCCGGATGGGTGCATTTATTGATAACGAAGTCCCCGATTACGAAGCGATTCAGTTGCCTTATTCCCATGCCGCAGGCTATTTTGCCGAAGAACGAACCGATCTTGTCGCATGTGCGGATCTGCGTCCAGACGTAATGGAGCATTTTGGAAACCGATATAATGTCCCAAAAGCGAATCAATACACGGATTATCGGGATATGCTTGAAAAAGAACAACCTGATATTGTCAGTGTTGCCACACAGCCAGAGCATCGCGCAGAAATTGTTATTTACGCAGCGAAGCACGGTGTGAAAGCCATCTATGCCGAAAAGGCGATGGCGGCTTCTATGGATGAAGCCGCAGCAATGGTGGCTGCGGTCGAACAAAACAATGTCGCCTTTAACCTTGGCACAAATCGTCGGTGGCATACAGGTTTTGACAAGATGAAAGAGATCATTGACAGTGGTGAAATTGGTAACCTACGCACCTTGATTATCTATTCAAACGGTACACTTTTCAACTCAGCCAGCCATCACTTAGACCTGATTTTACGTTTGAATAGCGATGCGCCTGCAAGTTGGGTCACGGGTTATCTGCCACAAGGCGATTCGGTTTTTGATGGGGATGAACTGCGAGCTGATCCGTCTGGCGGTGGAACAATCCAATTTGAAAATGGTGTGACGGCACATGCCTTGCTAACGCCACGGAGTAGTGAATGGGAAGCAATTTGTGATGGCGGAACCGTTACCTGCTGGAACAACGGTTGGCAGTGGCAGCTCCGTAAGCAGCAAGATATACCCGGATGGAGGGCATGTCAGGTTCCTGAAACCTTTCCTGAATTTGAACGCACCAGTAGCACCGCAAACTTGGTTAAAGACCTTGTTCACGCCTTAGATACAGGGCAACCGACTCGAGGCGGGGTCCGGTGCGCGTATGCCAGCACTGAACTGATTTTTGGCATCATTGAATCGCATCTACACAACGGTGCCCGTATTGAACTGCCGTTGAAAGACTCAAAAGTCCGTTTACAAAGAAATCCATCTGCCAGACAACCCAGGACCGAGTAACCGTGGCAAGCTGGGTGTCAATCATGTACTTCAAGGGACGCGCACCGAATATCGTCCAATTCTTGCGCGCTGAAAACACTGGCTCGGTAGAGATTTCGATACTCTTCGGAGACGCTCTGACCGAATATCATTAGATCGTCTGTGTTAATTGTCACGGGTACGCCGTTGTCATATAAGACGCGAATCGGGTGGGAGGCGAGATCGGACACACCACCCAACATCACGTTACTCGTTGGACACACGTTCAATTGTATCTGGTTCTCCACAAGCCACCGCATGATTTCAACGCATTCTGCGGCACCGATACCGTGCTGAACCTCGTCCAAATCAAGGACTTCAACGGTTCGTCGGACCTCTTCTGCACCCCCAAACTCACCAACGTGTGCTTTGAGTTTCATTCCCGCTTCGCGTGCCTTTGTAAATAACGGTTTCATAACCTCAGGTGGACACACCTCTTGACGACTATAGAGATCTATTGATTGAAATGTCCTGGACTCTACCGCCTCGTATGCTAAACGCGTTAGCTTCGGATCGTCAGCATTTCCACGAGAAAAGCCGAGTTCTGGACGTAAATCTGCCTGTTCCCGATATTGCGCAGCCAAGGTCTCAATGAACGCACAAAGTCCAGCCACCCCGTCAGGATAGAATTCTGCCAGACGGATGTCGAAACTCATCTCAAGCATAACAACGCCATCCTGAATTGCGTCATTCATCGCCGACACCCCAACGAACTCGAAACCTTCACGGTGTTTTATGGGAGATACTAAGACCGCGTCGGCATACGCCATCATCCCCTCAAGTCCATTCATCTTGGGAGGTGGTTTTGTTAGAGAATGCCCTATCCAACGTTCTACGTTCTCTAATCGCGTACTGAAGAACGCATGACAGTGAACGTCAGTTTTGGCGGCTGCCTTTATAGCGTCCAAATTATCTGTAGAGAGTGCTTCAACGAAATCAATAATAGACATAATAAATCTACATACGCCAGCCATGGCACACGGCGTGTGCCTGCTACCTTAAAGATGAGCGATGTCTCCCCTCTCTGCATATTCGATGATACGTAAGTATTCACCATACACACGACCTCTTGATACCTCGTGTTGATGCCAATCTTCTTTAGACACTTTAATCCCGTCGTATTCAGCGACATAGGTAATAGGTGAAAGTGTTTGAAAAGGGAAGAATTTTCGCAAGGTCCGTAAGCATCGACCACTGTGGTGCGCCTTGCATAGAAACGCGATACTCTCAGGAGAAATGTTATGCTGCTCCAATACATCAAGACTGAAGGCAACATCTTCAAGTGTGTTTGTTGATCTGGCTTGAACGAGGATTATGGCTGATGAAACACCGCGCGCGATAAGTTCGTCACGCATTATGGACGCTAACGGTTGACCTGTTTCATGGTAGAGCCTGCCACTCAGACCAGTGACCAGTATCTTTGGAAAGCGACCTTGCAGATAATCACGCGCCACAGCGTCTAAAATTTCACTATTAATAGAAGAAGTTCCATAGATGAAAAGGAGTTCGACTGCTTGGGACTCGGAAGCCGCGAATACAGTTTGTGTAATGTGCTTAATCTCTTCCGGCGACAAATCATTCACCGCAACTTCTCTTGGAATGGGTTGGTTCTTGAAATCATTCATCTACTAACTCAATTTTTCAGTTGCTGGTTCGATTCAGGTAATTTTTCCATCTGAAAGTGTGTAGCACTCTCACCGACGATTAAAAATCCCAGCCGCTGATAAAAGGCGATACCGCCGGTGTTGACCTTTAGCACCTGAAGTGCTACACACTGTCCCTCAAGACTGGCATCGTCAAGAATAAACGTCATACAGGCGGAACCAATGCCTTTTCCTTGGTACTCAGGAAGAATAAAGAGTTGATTGACTTTGAGTGTATCAGAGGTATTAGACGTTGCCAAGAAACCGATGTCTATTCCGCGAAACTGGATGATACGAAAATCGTGCGAAGCGAACTCTCTATTGTGTCGTTCCCGTTGATAATTATCGTCCCATCCCCATACGTGTTCTACGTATTCTCGGTATGCTGCTTCCTTTACGGCAAAAACGAATTCGCTATCGTTTGCCTGTGCCTTGCGAAAACTGAGTTTCTCCACAGTAAACCTCTGTCTTTCAGATCTATCCGTCTTTCTTCGCGACAATGGCAAAACTCACATTGTAAGCCATCTCGTGTGTCCAACTTCCCGGTGTGGCATCAATATCTGGCAGGGTCCATGAACGTTCCTCAACCCGCTCAATCAAGAAACCATTGTCCACGAGCCCATTGAATATGTCACTCAAGTAGTGTCGGAAATCGAATGCCCCGTCTGGATACCTGTAAATACGTTCAGAATACGGTTCGGTGACGCGATAGAATTCACCATCCCACTCCAAGGAATGGTTGGCGGGATTGCCAAAATCTACGCGATACTGACCGCCGGGACGGATGATCCTTGATACACCTCTATAGATTTCATGAACGGACGGCACCCAACTCATGGAGGGCCCTTGGTAGATAAGGTCATACGAAGCATCTTCAATTGAGGACAGATTACGGATATTGGCGCAAATTGTCTCAACCGGATAGCCGTAATGCTTTGCCGCAGTAACATCTCCGTCAAGTTGACCTTGCGTAAAATCAATCACAGTCACACGGGCATCCAGCAGACCGAACACTGCTGACTGCTGTCCTCCGCCCGCGGCGAGACACAACACATCCTTATGAGCAACATCTCTGAGTAGGTAAGCAGGATAGATTTGGTAGAGATGATACGGGACCGAATCAAGCCCACCTTCAGCGTATTCCAAAATATCGTCTCTATCAAGGTCGAGCCACGGCACAGTAAAGCCGTTCTTTCTCAAGACTGCGGCTTCCCAACGCGCTCGATTGGCAATCGTAATTTCATCATTCATTTGGATTCACCCATAGGTAAATATGGCGTTGCTCCATTCACAAACAAATCGGCTTTTTCACGAGGAAGATGCGTTTTGACGTAGCAATCTTCTTTCGGCATCCAATCCTGTTCCCAAATAGGGCGTGCCTTTTCTCCATCTCGCGTAATGCCGCGGGCGAGACGGATGGCTCTCGGGCACTCCACCCATATTTTCAAATCGTATAAGTCTGTTAACTCACACCGCATTGTATAGACACCCTCAACAAGCACCACGTCTGAAGCAGAAATTGTATGCCATTCAGCGAGAACATCTGCCTCCCAATCGTACCGCTGGTAATGCACTGATCGTCCCTCTCTAATGGGGATGAGCACCTGATCGCGGAGACGCTCCCAATCAAAGTCGCTACCGATCGTCCTCGTTGTCTGGTTTTCACGTTGGTTGGAAGGGAGGTAGAAATCATCATGCTTGACAACCGCCACGCTCCATCCTAAAGTCTTTAGTTGTTGTTCCAGTAGTTGCGCCAAAGTGCTTTTTCCAGCACCGCCAAGCCCATCAATAGCCACGAACAGACAATCTCTTTGATGTTGGAGAGCCTTCAAACAATTTACAATGCTTGCAAGCGAAGTGAAACCCACATCTCCACCCCTTTTTGTTTCAGATCCAGGCAGGTCTGTGGAATCTGTAACAGCGATTATGTGAACCTAATATTACGGCACGCAAAAGAACATATCTGCCTTGATCCCCCAGATGGTAGGAGTGGTGATTTCTATGCTGTTCCCCGATGGATCACGAAAGTAGATAGACCTGCCCCCTTCCCAACAGATCTCTTTCTCTATGTTTATCCGGTGCGCTGTGAGATGTTCCTTCCATAGATCAATTTCATGATCTCGTACAGCAAAGGCTACGTGTCCTGCCCCTTGCATCCCATGTTCAGGCGCGTCAAGTGGACCGTCTCCAGAATTCATCGTCGCTTCTGGATTAAAAAGAAGCACCATTCGATCCCCACACCGGAGAAAAATGTGACGCCCTGTTACTTTTGAATACAAAGGAAGCCCCAAGATTTTTGTATAAAAGTGTTCAGCAGCAGCCAGATCTGTTACATATAGAGCGACTTCAAGAATCTCTGAAACTTTTAAGGTTGGCGTCATAGCGACATTCCTACATAGAAAAATACGACTCAATCCGTAGGGACGACTTAAACCATCACACTCTCTATCCATGCCTCATCAATTTCGAGACCGAAACCGGGCGCATCCGATGGAGCAACATAGCCGTCTTTGATGACGGAAGTGCCGGGTAGCTTAACCATTTCCTCCAGAGGAACACCCGGAGCAGAGATGCCTTCGGAGCGTTCACCCCACGTGATGGCAGGCATCGCAAATGCGAGATGCTGACCGTAGGGATAATTCATGCCACCGTGCGTAATTACGTTAATCCCATTCGCCTCTGCAATGTGACAAATTTTTGCCGCCGATGTAATCCCGCCACACCACAAAACGTCTGGCTGGAAGATGTCAACCAACCGCCGTCCTGCTGCCTCCGCGAAGACAGTAGGTAAATACCAGTGTTCTCCCGTCGCGAGCGTTTGCCAAGGGAGGCGTTGACGCACTGTCTCATAGCCGACAAAATCATTGGGAGAGATGTAGTCCTCCATCCATTTCAACCCGTAAGGCTTCATCGTTTCACAGACGCGTACCGTATGTTCTATGTCAAAACCGGTCCAAGCATCCAACATCAAGTCGACGTTATCGCCAATCGATTCCCGCGTCGTTGCTACCAATTCTTCCAGTTTGACTAAGCCTTCTTTTCCTTGATCTGGTCCCCACGGTGTGAAGAGTTTTGTGGCTTTGAATCCGAGTTCCATATACCATTCCTGATCGAACCCAGAGGCGTAGCAGAAAATCTTTTCTTTTTGTGGTCCGCCGAGGAGTTCATAAACCGGTCGTCCCAAAATTTTGCCTTTGAGATCCCACAACGCGCAATCCACCGCACTGATGGCGTAGCTCGTCAAGCCGGTCGCGCCAAAGGCGGCGGATAATCGCACCATCATGTCCCACACTTTCTCAGTTGCCATGCAATTCTCGCCGACCAGATATGGGGCAAAGTGATCTGAAATGATTCGGGTCACGGGACCCCCGTAAAGCGAGATACCGAAACCCCATGTCCCGTCTTCTGCCGTTATAATGCAGGCAGGGCGTTTCCATTCTGAATAGGAAACATGTCCCTCTTTCCTGTTAAATGACGGATAACGCGTAATGGGTCGGTTCAGTTGATAGGTTCCGGATCGGCTCGGTGTACGCGGCGTTGTTGTCGGTTTCGGGTTTAGCTCGATTTCTACGACACGAATTTCTTTAATCTTCATAAGGTTTCCTTTCTATACCGGATGAAGTTGCAGATACAGTGACTCTTAAATTTGAACACTCCGTTTTCAGGGAAAAAGCAATAGAGAAAGAGATTAGGGATTTCAAAACTTGACTGATTACGGTGGCATGTTCGGTAAGTGACAGATTTCCTCAAAAAATTCAGGAATTGTCAACAAGCCAGCAGTCCATAAAAATGCTCTATCTCGTTCTGTGAGTTCGTTTAGACATATCCACGCAACGTCCACAAGAACCTGACTTTCCTTTAGTTCAGGATCACTCCCCAAGGACACTGCCTGCGTGCCTATTTCTATCAAATAAGTGTAGTATTGATCACTGGGTGCAAAAGTAACAACAGATGTTGGGCGGATTATAGTCCCTTCGACACGGCACTCCTCCCAAAGTTCCCGCAGCGCAGCTGTTTCGGGTGTTTCATTCGCTTCGATACGGCCACCCGGAAGGCACCACCACTCCTCTCCTTCGTGACGATGCTTGACCATTAGAATTCTTTTCTGCCTGTGAACGAGACACTGCACACGCGACATTCATCGCTCCTTGATCCAGGACCTTCTGATAACGGAAGAAACCTTTTCAATATACAGGGTCTTGTATCTCTTCGCGTATCTTGTGATAGGATGACTTTCGGGGTTATTCATTCAAACGTTCTCAAGTCTTTAGACAATGACACCTAATATCAACGTGTGTTGTGCGATTTTTCTTGCGCGAAACTATTTTTTACTATATGATAAAAGCTTATAAAATACTGTTTATCTTTTGGAGTGATGCTTGTTGAAAGTATAGCATCTTTGGTTGTTTTTCTCTATCAAAAACTGTGTCTCTACTTTCCGCCACTAAAGGGGCGGAAAGTAGGGCAATGAACAGGACATAAGGAGATAAGAGGTGTACAGAATAAGCGTTATTGTAGTTTTCGCCGTTGCTATGAGCCTTTGCTCTACAGGTGTGTTCGCAGTGGATCTTACAGAAGGGCTCGTCGGTTACTGGCCCCTTGATGGCAATGGAAACGACGAATCCGGCAACGGAAACGATGCCGAATTGGAAAAAGGCGCGAAATGGTCCGACGACGGTTGGGTGAACGGTGCCGTTGAATTTGACGGTGGTGGCGGACACGCCGTTGTTGATAATTCGTTTGAATTGACAACGACCGCAATCACGGTGATCGCCCGAATCAACGGCTGGAAAACGATAGATTGGTCGGGAATTGTCGTCGGTCGAAGTGATCCAGCATCGTGGTGGATGGGGGTCGCCGCGAACAACACCCTAACCTATGTGTGGAACAACAACTCCGATCTGACGTGGAACTGGCAAGGTGCTCCAGAAATCCCAGAAAATAAATGGGCATTGGTTGCAATAGCGATTGAACCTGATAAAGCAACGAGTTACATTTATCACAGAGCGACTGATAAACTCGATTCTGAGGTAAACGACATTCCCCATATCGAACAAACAGTCAAAAACTTAAAGTTCGGATGGGATGAATGCTGTGGTGCCAGATACTTCAAAGGGTTGATCGATGAAGTGATGATCTATGACCGAACTTTGGGTGCCGACGACCTCAAAAGGCTCGCAACCATCGGACTGCCTGTCGAAAGTAAAGGGAAACTCGCTGTCACCTGGGCAACACTGAAACAAAATTAGACGAAATATTGGAAAAAGTACCTTTCAGGCAATATGCCGCTCTCCTTTCACAATACCTCAAACCACAGTGGATACGTGTGACCCTGCTTGCTGTATTCATGTTCAGTGGGATAGGGCTCGCCCTACTCAATCCACAAATCCTCCGCTATTTCATTGACACGGCAAAAGAAGGTGGCGAAACGCGAAACCTGGTCATCGCTGGCTGTGTGTTCTTTGGAATCGGGTTCTTTGGACAAGTGCTGATGTTGGTCAACACTTATTTAGGACAAGACATTGGGTGGCGAGCAACAAACTGGATGCGCGGCGACCTTGCGTATCACTGTCTACAACTCGACATGTCCTTCCACCATGAACACACGCCTGGTGAGATGGTAGAACGCGTTGATGGCGATACCGCAGCACTGTCAAATTTTTTTTCTGAGTTCATCGTTCAGGTAGTAGGGAGCTTGTTGCTGCTCGGTGGTATCCTGATTGTGATCACCCTTGAAGACTGGCGCATCGGTATTGCATTGACCGGTTTCGTGGCGATTTCTATTATAGTCTACAACCTAACCCGGAATATTGCCGTTCCCCTCTACACGGCTGAGCGAGAAGGCTATTCCAGACTGTTCGGGTTTCTCGAAGAACGACTGACAGGTATTGAGGATCTTCGCACAAACGGCGGTATCGGTTATACCATGGATCGGTTCTACGATGTGAATCGGGATGTATACGGTCGGGCTGTCAAAGCACATGTGATGGGAGAAGTACTCCAAACAATCAGCGGTGTCCTTTTCGCATTGGGAGTTGCGCTGACGATGGGGATGGGTATCTACCTGTTTCGGCAAGACGTTTTCACAATTGGGACCGTCTACCTCGTTATCCATTACACGATGATGCTTCGAGGTCCGTTGATTATGATTAGTCGGCAGATTAATGAACTTCAACGGGCAACCGCGGGGTTGCAACGGATTGAAGAACTCTACCGCATCACCTCAAACATTGAAGATGGAACGGAAGTGCTTCCAGCAGCCGACGCGCTCGGCGTTGAATTCAACCATGTCACATTTGGCTACACTGAAGATGAATCGGTACTGAAAGATGTTTCGTTCCAACTGACTCCAGGAAAATCGCTCGGGTTGTTAGGACGGACAGGTAGCGGCAAGACAACAATCACCCGACTCCTGTTTCGATTCTATGAGATTAATAGTGGACAGATTCGCGTCGGCGGCAAACCAATTGAGGCACTTCGCTTGGATGATTTACGGAACCAAATCAGCATGGTTACACAGGATGTGCAACTCTTCAATGCAACCGTGCGTGAGAACTTAACGCTCTTTGATGCCGAAATCCCTGACGATCGGATCCTGTCGGTGATTGAAGAACTCGGATTATCGGAATGGTATCAATCTCTGCCGAACGGACTTGACACATTTCTTGAAGGCACAGGTCTTTCCGCGGGCGAAGCACAACTGCTGGCGTTTGCAAGGGTTTTCCTCAAAGATCCGAGCGTTGTTATTCTCGATGAACCGTCATCGAGGCTTGACCCAGCAACGGAGCAGCGCATCGACACTGCGGTGCAGCGGTTATTGAAGGGACGCACCAGTATCATCATTGCGCATCGGCTTGGAACGGTTCAACAGGTAGACGAAATTATGGTCCTCGCCGATGGGGAAATTCAGGAACACGGCGAACGAAATCAGCTTGTTCAAGATCCTGATTCGGTCTTCTCACAATTGCTAAAAGCAGGGTTAGAGGACTTTGAATAATTGGCTCCGTGCATCGTTCCACTTCGTTTCACGATGGTTTTTGATGTGTTTCAACCGTAAGCCAAACCAACGGGCCGGGCTGGATATACGGAGAGGACACTTCTTCGCAGAACCCACCTGAACGAACCGCAAGGAATAAGAAAAATATGACAACAGGGCAAGCATCGATTCGCCTCATCCGTTACCGTCCGTTCCTTTTTCTCGGCACTATCTTTTTTCGCGGATTAGACGACCTAATGCCGTTCTTTGACGGACTTATTCGGAAGGCATTCTTTGATGCACTTGATCCCGTCACTGGAGGATCGGGGGTAGGATTCAATCCGTGGACATTCGTTGCACTCTTTGTTGTCGCCCACCTTAGCGATCGAGGCGTACTCATCTCTTCAGCGTTCGTATGGGCGCGCTGGCGTTACGCTATTTCAACGCTTCTCCGAAAAAACCTAATGACAGCCATCATGGACATGTCGGCACCCCATAGTGTGTCAACCGCCTCTGGTGAAACGACAAATCGGCTACGGGACGACGTCCAAGCGATCCTGAGTTATCTGGAACAGTATATTCACTTATGGGGCAATCTTATCTTCGCGATCTTGTCAATTATCGTGATGGCTCGAATTGATGTAACCGTAACTATCATCACAGTCATCCCGTCTATCCTGATCATTACAGTCGTCAATGTGTCAAGACGATTCATTCAGAGGTATCGTACAGCACAACGTATCACCACGGAACAGTCGACTAATTTTGTCAACGAATTGTTCCAATCCATCTTGGCAGTGAAAGTTGCACGGACGGAACCGAATGTAATTGCTCATTTTCAGAAACTGAACGATGCACGCCGCAAGGCGACTGTGGTGGACAACCTGTTCAATCAAGTCTTGCGATCCATAAGTTTTAATATCAATACCCTCGCCACCGGCGTGGTTTTGATTCTGATTGCTGAACAGATGAAAGCGGGCGTGTTTTCAGTCGGCGACTTCGCACTTTTTACGACATATATCGGTGAAGTTGCCAGAAGTGGGTCGCTCGTCGGCAGTATAATGGCGCAGCACAAGCGGGCAGAGGTTTCGTACTCCCGTATGGAACAGACCGTTGATGAGATGCCGAGGGAAGATTTAGTAGAACACACACCGGTATATCTGCGAGAACAGCAACCACCGCTCCATATCCCTCAAAGGACCGAGGCAGATCAGCTACATGAACTCACCGTTTCTGGTCTTACCTATCTCTACGATAGCGAGACAGCGGGGATTACTGACATAGATTTGAAAATTCCAGCAGGTTCGTTCACTGTTGTTACGGGACAGATCGGTTCCGGTAAATCGACGCTGGTGCAAACGCTCTTGGGTATCCTGCCCAAACAAGCAGGCGAGGTGCGCTGGAATGGCAAAATTGTTGAGGATCCGAAGTCGTTTTTTGTTCCGCCTCGTTGTGCATATACACCGCAGACCCCGAAACTCTTCAGTGAAAAACTCAGTGACAACATCCTCATGGGGTTGCCGTGGAATTGGGATAACCTGAATCGGGCGATCCGGCTCGGTGTCATGGAGACAGATCTACCGACGCTTGAAGACGGGCTTGATACTATGGTCGGACCGCGTGGGGTCAAGTTGTCCGGTGGGCAAATGCAACGTACAGCGGCGGCACGGATGTTTGCCAGAGACTCGGATCTTCTCGTTTTTGATGATCTTTCTTCCGGGTTGGATGTAGATACGGAGCAGATCTTGTGGGAACGTCTTTTTGAGACCACGCGGGCAACTTGCCTCGTCGTTTCTCACCGCCGCCCCGCGCTGCGTCGGGCAGACCAAATTGTCGTCCTAAAAGACGGGCGCGTTGAGGCAGTCGGAACGCTGGATGAATTGCTTGCCTCCTCTGAGGAAATGCGGAAGTTGTGGGCAAGTGATTGAAGTGGACGCGCTGTGAATACTCCTTGCAAACGGGGAGCTTTTTGTTACTTTCGTTTGATTTTTGTAATGGCACGTGGTATTATTGATAGATAAGAAGTAATCAATGCACGACGCACATCTGAGAAATCTACAGGTCCACCGGACCTCAAACGGACGAGAACCTTTCACCGAATGGTTTGAATCAATTCAAGATACAAAAACACAAACTCGGATTGAGGCTCGACTTAACTCGATGAAATACGGCAATTTTGGGGATTATCAATCTGTTGGCGATGGTGTCTTTGAGTTGCGCCTGCACTTCGGCGCTGGTTATCGTATCTATTTCGGTGTGGTAGATAACACGATTGTCCTTCTACTTTGCGGTGGCGATAAGTCTTCTCAGGCACGGGATATTGTACGCGCAAAGGCCTATTGGTTGGAATACAAGGAGACACGAAAATGAAAGAACTGAGAACATGGACTGAGTACTTAATTGAACGCTTTGCCACTGACAAAGAGGAGGCGATTGGCTTTCTCCACGCGGTCATGGAAGAGTATCAAATCCATGGAAATCCAGCGGCGGTTATAGGGGCACTGGATACCGTTGTAGCATCACGAGGCGGGATTTCCGAACTTGCTAGGAAAACAGACATTGACCCACAAGTTATCTCAGAAACCCTATCAAGCACCGAGGCACCGCGGATTGACGCACTTAGAATTATTCTTAATGCCTTTGGGTGCCAACTTTCAATTGAACCACTAACGGCAGTTAATAGCAGTCTTGAGGATGCCACAACGCCATCGCGAGAGCCCGCCGACATCACCTATGAACTTGATGAACGTCGCGCCTCTGCAGACTAACACATTCCCTCGTAAATTACGACCAACTGAGGATATAACGTGAATTCAAATACCGTTCATACGCTTAACACGGGCACGGAACTGTTCGTTGATGATATGCTGATCGCTTCTAAACGTGGCGTAACGCGCACACTGCATCAATGCGTGAAGCATGACGTTTCTGTCCTTAAACCTGATCCGAATAATTCGTGGGAACACGGAGGACCGGATCAATCCAGACGCGTTCACCTCTACGGCACCACGATGTACGATGCCGCATACGGGAAATATCGTATGTGGTACATGTGCCGCATGGGACCACATTGGCGGTTTGAGGCGAATGAGATTCCAGGGCTTTACGTTCCGCGTCCAGACCGAAACCCGTCAACATATAGGGGACAGACACACGATGCGTACGGGCGGAAATTCGTCGAAAACGACCGTGGTGATCTTACCTGCTACGCCGAAAGTGACGATGGATTAACATGGACGAAACCGAATCTCGGACTCTTTGAATTCAATGGAAACCCAAACAACAATATCGTGTGGGATCTACACGGCGCGTGTGTCTTCCGCGATGACGAGGCATCGGACCCCCAGAAACGGTATAAGATGATCGGTTTTTGCAGACGGTATCGCAACGTGTTTCTGCTCACGTCACCCGATGGTATCCGATGGGACGATTCAGACTACTTGGAACCGGTTGCAGATCGGGACAACGAAGGGGCATTCAATGTAATTTACGATAACAAAAAAGAGATGTTCCGGGCTTACGCACTGATACGCGGGGACGATAAAGACGCACGACGTATGATCGCATATACCCAAAGTCCACGCTTAGAGGGACCGTGGAAACCCCTTGAACCGATGTTCGGTGCAACTGCTGAGGACGATGAAATCGGTGTACAGCGGTATGGCGCGGATCGTGCTGAGATTCACAACATGTCGGGTTTCCTCTATCACAATATCTACATCGGACTCGCTGGGGTGTTGTATGTGACAGGACCCGGGGCAGCGGAGCACGAGATTCCTATTGACGGACCGATTGACGCACAACTCGTTAGTAGCCGAGACGGATTCAATTGGGATTATCCGGATTCGATTCGGACACCCATCATTCCACGCGGCGAAAGCGGTACATTCGACACCGGTATGATTATGGGAACTGCCATAGAGCCGATCATCACTGATGATGAAATTCGCTGGTACTATACGGGGACCGTCCACACCCACGGTGCCCAGATGAAGGATAGACATAAGGAGATTGGGCTTGCGAAGTGGCGATTAGATGGTTTCGTCTCCCTTGATGCTGATGCGGAGGGTGGGGTCATTGAAACCGTCCCGTTGCAGATTCCGGACGGTGGGCTTGAAATCAATGCAGATGCAAGCGGTGGACAAATCGGCGTTGAAGTGCTGACAGCCGATGGACAGGTTCAATCCGGTTTTTCGATTGATGATTGTGTCCAGATAACAGGGGATAACGTCCGACATTCGGTGCAATGGAAATCGGCAACGTTAGCGGATGCAGTGCAACCCTTACGGCTCCGTTTTGTGCTGAACCGAGCAAAACTTTACGCGTTCCGAGTCGGAGTAAACTCATAATCGCGGCATTTGTGAAGTTCTGTAAACTTCAGCACATATTTTTTTCTTCACTCTTCATCATTTATCGCTGGGATAATGAAAGCGAAGCGTCCACCAAGGTCGGCATCATTTTGATCGACTGGGTTGAACAGCCGGGCGCGGTGGCTTAGATCGGCGGCGTCCACGACATTGTTGGATATCAGCTATTATTTTAACGACTTGTCCACATCTGGATCCAGTTCTTTAGCCTTCTCAAAATCCGCTTTTGCCGCTTCCTTTTGCTCCAATGCCTCTTTCGCAAGTCCACGCTCATAGAAGTATTCTGCGTTCTCTGGATCAAGTCGGATCGCGGTATTAAAATCCTCTATCGCGCCTTCAGCGTTACCGAGGGCAGCTTTGGCAACACCGAGATTGCCGTAGGCGGCAGCATTTTCTGGATTCAGTTGTATCGCTTGTGTGCAGTCTCGAACTGTTGCTGTGTATAACACCTCTCCGTCCGCTATATCTCCATGATCCGATTTAGTTTTACCGAGGTGGAACTGTGCATACCCTCGATTGATATATGGATCCGGATTCTCTGGATTGAGTTGTATTGAATGCGTGCAGTCTTCAATCGCTGACACATATAGTTTCTGTGCCGCTGATATATCCCCCTGATCCGCGTTAGTTTCACCAAGCCTAACCTTGGCAATCCCAAGATTATTATACGGATCGGCAAGTTCTGGATTCAGTTTAATGACCCGTGTCCAATCGTCAATAGCGTCTTGGTAGTATTGCTGTGTCTTTGCTATATCGGCTTCTAATTGTGCAAGGCGAAACTTTCCACCTGCGCGATTGTGATATGCAAAGACATCTTCCGGGATGAATTTGATAGCTTGCGTGCTATCCTCAATTCCTGACTCATATAATCGTCTGGTTTTCTCTGTATTCCCTTTTTCAGCCTCAAGATCACCGAGTCTGAATTTTGAAAGTCCTCGATTGTAGTAAGCATCAGCCTGCTCAGGATTTAGTTTGATGACTTTATCGAAGGCAACTATCGCTTCGTCATAGCGACCTTCACTGTAGTTATTTGTTCCCTGAGAGGAGTATACATAGGAGCGAATAGGTCCTCGTTCACGCCACTGTGCCAAGGGTTCAGGGGGACCCGACTCGGCGAGCAGTGCCTTCAGTGTGTTTGAGGGGATGGCGTAACTGTAAGGATCTTCTGTCGCGGAGACTATCCCTATGACCTGTCCCTTACTGTTTATGACAGGCGAACCACTGTTGCCAGGGGAAATTTTAACGTTCATCTGAAGCCATTTATTGCTATCCAAGATGCTATGTAAAGTGCCCCCCGATACCGTATATTTTCCTGTGGGGTATCCGACGACAGAAACAGTCTCGCCACTCTGAAGAGTATCGCTGTCACCAAGTGGAAGCGGCACATCTTTTCCCACAACTTTTAGGATGACAAGGTCATTGTCCATATCGAATGCAGTGACCCCTTCAACAGTCCAGATTGTTTTCTGGTCAGGCGATCTCGCGAAGATGACCCCGGGATATGCGGCAACATGGATGTTGGTTGCAATTTTGTCCTGGTCTACAAAGAAACCGCTGGCAACCCCAAATTCACCCTCCATACGAATTACTGTGAAATCTCTTGTGCTTCCAGATTCTGAGACCCCTTCGGATGTTTCAATAACTTGTTGCGGCGGTCGCGCGCATGAGAACAGAAGGCACAAGGTTACCAAGAAGCCTAATGAAAATTTTATGTGCTGTTTCATAACTGGATACTTTTAGCCTTATTTTTTCATCCTTCAAGACTGACCCTTCGCGGGCTTCTGTTGTGGAGTTCGATCCACTGCGGAGACCCACTGGTATCGGTGGCGTACATGATTTCACTAATAGCGATATCGTCTTTTGTGGCTTTTGGATCGCTCTCTTCTGCGCGAGTTGGTTCCGATGCTCGTGGTTTCAGTTCTTGTGGAACGACAGTCTCAGGGATCAAAGCGTCCGCGATGCCTTGGAGACTGAATGTCAACAGGAGGGTCATAAATATACGAAGGACGAGCCTTTGCGCCATCAAGTTTTTCATGGAAAAATACCCCGTTATATTTCCAAGTTATCGAACTCACGTTATTATAATCTACATCTGTGGTCTCGTCAAGTTTTCTTGTAGGAGGGTGAAATACCGGATTTAGTCTGGGAATAGACTAAATCCGTTCCTTGTATTACATTGCAAAAACACTCCGATTCCCAACCCCTCACGCTGCGTTGTGAAACCGAGATGCGACTGTTCATTTATAGTTGTAAACGGTTTCGCTTTTCTTGGAAAATGTGAATTTTACCGAAAACCGAGGGTTAAATGCTTATAGGAATTCTATTTTCCATTTTTGCTGACCACTGATTGCTGAAAACTGAATGTCTTTGATAGGAATGATAAATAGGTTTGATATCTATCCACAGAATGTGCTATAATACTTAACATATATGAATTTCAAACAGGATTATCAAATGTTTTATCTGTCGTTTACTACAGACTTTGGTCTGCGAATCGACCGAACTGCTCATACATTACATGGAAATTGCTTTCGTGCGCTCGTAGGTTTTGGTGCTGTGTTGATCATTAATTCCATGTATCGTGCAGAGGTGGACTGATAAGTATCGGGTAAAACGGTTTCTAAATTACAGAATATGACGCCCATCACTGAGCACCACAAAAACGGATTTCAGTGAGGGTGTTTTCTTTTTAAGTCGCAATGGGATATCAAGTTTGCCGACAAGGAAAACTATAAATAAGGAGAAGAGATGCGGCACAAAATCGTTCTTCTGGCATTCGCGGTGATTATAGCTACGAACATAAATGTTGAAGCCAGCAAAGAAATCAAACCGCTGCTAACCCAAGACACTATCGAAATTGATGGGCATCTCAACGAGGAAGATTGGTCGCGGGCACAGGTCATTGATGACTTTACGCAACAATCACCCGATGAAGGGCAACCGAGTACCGAGCGCACCGAGGTTCGCATGTTGTATAGTGCCGAGAAGCTTTTTATCGGGTTTGAGTGTTACGACTCCGAGCCTGAAAAAGTTGTTGCGAACGAAATGCGGCGTGATGGGCAGCTGTGGCAGAATGACAACGTTTATGTGATGCTTGACACCTACGGTGATAAAAGACAGGGTGTCTTTTTTCGGATGAATGCACTCGGCGCACAGTCAGACACCGCAGTCACAGATGGTGGCGAAAACCTTAACGGGAGTTGGGACTGTATCTGGGAGGCTGCTGGACGGCGGCACGATAAGGGGTGGACAGTTGAGATCGCGATCCCGTTCAATCAGTTACGGTTCAAAAAAGGCGATTCGATGGTCTGGGGTGTGAATTTTGGACGCAATATCGCCCGAAAGAATGAAACGACACAATGGATACAGGTGCCTCGGAGTGAGAGCTGGCCCGGCACCTACCACCCAACGTATCAAGGCAAACTGATTGGGCTACAGGGTATCGCCTCACCATCATATTTTGATGTCAAGCCGTATCTGCTCGGCGGTCTGGCGAGGAATCTCAGCGATGGCGATTGGCAGCGAACCACCGAACAGGACCTCGGGCTTGATATGAAATACGGTGTAACATCGAACCTGACATTAGATATGACGTTGAATACCGATTTCGCACAGGTAGAAGCCGACCAAGAAGAGGTTAACCTCACACGGTTCAGTCTCTTTTTTCCGGAGCGGCGCGAGTTCTTCCTTGAGGGCAGTGGACTGTTCTCGTTTGGGGCGGGGATCGGAGACTTCGGTCCACCACCGCTGTCGGTTTTTTACAGTCGGCGTATCGGCATTGAAGATGAAAAGCGAGTTCGGCTTCTTGGGGGTGGTAAACTGACTGGAAAGGTCGGAGCTTACAGTGTAGGTGCCCTCAACATGACAACCGCCGCCTCAGCGGAATCGCCACTGACGAACTTCTCTGTCCTGAGAATGCAGCGCGATATTCTCAGCGATTCCAGTGTCGGTTTCATTCTCACGAATCGGCAGAGCGACCTCGGCGAGTATCACCGCAACGGCGGCGTAGACCTCTTTTTTAGACCTCATGATCAGTGGCGGATGCGTGCAATGACCGTCGGCAGTTGGTCTCCAGACCCGGACGAACGCGATGTCGCATGGTATCTCTCAAACGACTGGCGCAACGACTATCTTCACGTTAATGCTTCCTATCTCGACATCGGTCCCCAATTTACCAGTAAAATGGGGTTCATGCATCGACGCGACATTCGTTCATTGATGTTAAATGCTGATTACGAAGTCCAAGTTAGACGGTACGGCGTACGAAATGTCGGGGCAATGTTCACTGGCAATTACCTGTTAGATCACGATAACAGGCTCATCGGTTGGGATGTAGGCGTTGGTGGAGATATGATTTCGGAGTCCGACGATGGACTCAACCTCGATTTTCGACGGTTTTTTGATCGTGTTGAAGAACCTTTCACCATCGGTGATGTTGAGATTCCCGCTGGTGATTACCAAATGAATCAGGTGTCGCTGACGACTTTCACCGAGACCAGTCGTCCCTTTTCCCTATTCGGACAGATGGATTATGGGGATTACTTTCACGGTGATCGTGTGAGTCTCAGCGTTGACAGTCAATGGCGGATGACCTATCAACTCGCAATTGAAACGCGATACCAACGCAATTGGATTAACTTGCCCGAAAACGATCTATTTACCACAAATGTTGTCGGTACACGGATCAGTTATGCATTGAATACCCGTTTCTTTACGAAGTTGTACGCACAGTGGAACGATAGTGCGGAGCGGGCAAGTGCAAATTTCTTGGTCAATTACATTTATCGTCCGGGAAGTGATTTTTACTTCGTGTTCGATCAGGCGTGGAATGCATCGGACGGTTTGCAGGAGCACGAATGGACAGTCTTGAGTAAGTTTACCTATCTATTTAGTCTATAGTGTTCGTAGGTGAGACAGAGATTCTGTCTTGATATTTTCTTAGGGAGTCGATATAATCACAAGTGTCAAATCGACACGCAATTTTAAAGTTCAAAGGAAGAGTTACTGGTATGGTAGAATTAGACAACTTCGCAGAGCACAACATTCACTTGGAAACCGAACGTCTGATACTGCGACCGTTTAAAGATGAAGATTTTGATGTTGCTGTCCCCTTTTACAACGACCCTGATTTCCTGCAGGCGATGGAAGACGAGCCACCGGATGAACCCATAACGAGAGACTATCTCAAAAGTGCTGGCGAATACATGAGGAAAGACGGTTTTTTGTTCGCAATTGTGGAGAAAACAAGCGGACGCACCATCGGCGAGGTATGTTTGCAGTGGATGAACCTGGAGCGCGGGAAAATTGAGGGTGAGAAGATAACGCGCCTCCCCATCGGGATTTGGGACAAAACTTTGTGGGGGAAAGGCTACGGAAAAGAGGTCGTGCGATGCTTAGTAGCGCACGCGTTTGAGAAATTGGGAATTGATCGGTTCTGTCCAATGGATGTCCGGGCAGACAATGCCCGCTCAAAAACGTTGTGGCAGTCGCTCGGATTCACCGTTTCAAGGGAATTGAATGACGGGAAAACGTTGGACTTTGAGATGACACGCGCAGAATATGAGAAACTTGTTCAATAGAATTTCAAATCAGCGGAGGCATGCCATCACGATGATCTTTATCGCGTGACCTCCGAAGAGGAGTCCTGATGTTCAGCACACAACTTGCCAAGCGGGCAGCGGAGGGTAATCCGATCCGTGTCGGGATCATCGGTGCGGGGAAATTTGGTGCCGGACTGGTGGCGCAAATCTCGCAGATGCAAGGTATGGTGGCAAGCGCAATCGCAGATATCGACTTGGGACACGCGAAAGGTGCCTATAAAGCCAGCAACGTCCCGTCCGACGCGATTCAGCGGGTAGGAAACGTTGGCGCGATGAACGATACGATCCGAAGTGGTAAACCAGTAATCACTGAAGATGGACTACACATTATTCAGTCGGATCTAATTGATGTGGTTGTGGAAGCCACCGGTATTCCAGAAGTCGGTGCGCAAATGGCGTACCATACTTTGATGCATCGGAAGCATCTCGTGATGGTTAACGTCGAAACCGATGTGACTGTCGGTCCGTTCCTGAGACGCTTGGCGGACAATGCCGGTGTCGTCTATACACTCGTTGATGGGGATCAACCCGGTGTGACGATGAATATCGTTGACTGGTCGAAAACGCTCGGTTTTGAAATCGTCGCCGCCGGACGAGGCACCGTGTTCTATGATGATGATCGCGTCGGGATACCAGATACCGTCCCTCAGCGATTCGGGTTTAGTCAGGAACATATTGAACGTCGCACAATTAACTTCAAGATGTTCAATTCCTTTCGGGATGGGTCGAAAGCACAGATTGAGATGACCTCCTTGGCGAACATGGCAGGGCTACCGCCAGACATCCGCGGCATGCACGAACCTTCAGTGAATATTGAGGACATCGCCAAGGCCTTTAGCCTGCAAGAGGAGGGTGGCATCCTAAACCGGCACGGTGTCGTTGAACTCGCGAACAGCGTTACGACCGATGGAAACCAGACGATGCTCAGCAACCCACTTCGGATGGGCGTATTCGTTGTCATTCGGACCGATCATCCGTTCACGCAGGAGGATCTGGCAGGCTACAATCTCTATCCGGGTGGGAACGGAAAGAACTATCTACTTTATCGTCCGTATCACCTTGTGGCTGTTGAAGCACCGATCTCGATTGCGAAAGCCGCGCTCTATGGACAACCGACAGGCACGCCTCTACCGACACCCGTCGCGGACGTTATCACGGTTGCCAAACGCAATTTGAAAGCAGGAGAAGTACTTGATGGAAGTGGTGGGTATACCGTCAATGGACTCATTGAAAAGGCAGAAATCGCACGTGCTGAGAATCTGCTTCCCCTCGGTTTGGCTTATGATGTCAAACTCAAACGCGATGTCTCTCAAGGGGAAGCGATCTCTTATGATATGGTGGAACTTAACGAGGACTCTTTCGTTCTCAAACTCCGCCGCCTCCAAGACGCAACTGTCTGAAAGGCGGTTCAGTGAGGTTTATGATAGGTTATGCCCACGGATTCAGCACAACTTTCCCACATTCACCTGTCGCTTGCAATTCCCACGCTTTCTGTACGTCATGCATCGGGAAAGTGTGTGTGATAAACGTGTCTATCTGTTCGGGTGAATTTTGGATCATTTTTATCAATCTTGGATAGACACCGAGATTGTAGTGCCAATTCCCGCGTAGCACCAAACCTTTACGGATCATATCGCGGCTTGCACCCAGCGGAAAATCCCCACCTTCTCCAACGAACGTAACCTGCCCTTTTCTTCGAGCGGCATCGACCATCAACCGATGTGCCGCAGACGCGCCTGAGCAGTCCACTGCTTTGTCAACACCGATTCCGTCTGTGAAATCGTGAATCTGGTCAAGGATATCCTCATCATTCGGGTTCAATACGAGGTCTGCGCCTAACTTTTTCGCGAGTTCGGCGCGATACGGGTGGCTTTCAACGCCGATGACACGCGCGCCGCGGTACCGTCCATTGACAATCCCGCCGAGTCCAACGGGACCCAATCCAGTAACCATGACTGTATCTAACGAATTGACCTGCATCTGCTCCATTGCACCGAATGTCGGTCCCAATCCACAGCACGCCATCCCGGCATGTGTATAACTCACACCCTCTGGAATTGGAGATAACAAATCTTCCATTTTGTGCATATACTGTGCATAAGTCGCTGAAGCCGGATCCGTGCCGAGGATTTCCCGGATGTTACGTGCGCTCTGACAGTGAATGTGTTCACCAATGGCACACATATGGCACGTCCCACAAGAGTTCTGGGGCTGCACCACCACACGGTCCCCTACCTTAACACGACCCGGTTGTGCGACTTCGACGACTTCTCCAGCGGCTTCGTGTCCAAAGTGTTCGCCAGTGCCTCCAGATATGAATCCTTTATATTCTGTACACATTGGGACAGCGTGAATTTTGACAACGACGACATCCCCTGCTGCCTGAGGGTCAGGTTTATCTACCACGCCCCCCTTACTTTCACCAAACATTGCTGCAACCTGCATAAAAATATAGTGACCCAGACTCTCCACAGCCCGATATAGACTGATGAGGCTTATTGTGGAGCGAAAAGGTCCTCCTCCTTCTAAAAAGTATTGATTAGGACAGGATAGCACAGACACGGGTAATCGGTCAAGGCATATCTTCGAGACTCGTCAATTTCTGGGCAATGAGGATTTGACAACAAATCTATAATCGTGATAAACTTACTGATAGTTGCCCTTGGCATAATTTGTTTTTGCTTTACTTATAGCAACACACCAACCGAAAACCAAGTTCGGAATGAAATTGAAGGCGTGTCAAGGTATAAGTCCGCGTCATTCACCGGCAAGGTATAATTGGAAGATCGGTTTCTTTACCACAACAGTCAAAGCCGTAGCCCGTAATGTAATGGAGGGGTTTTTGCTTGGGCGTTTCTTCAGATTTGAGAAAGAAATATTCGGGTTGAAGTCCGCGTCATTCACCCGCAAGGTAAATTAAAAAATGACACCTGAACAAAAAACGTTTTATCAAGAAAATGGGTATCTCGTTCTTGAAAGTGTCTTCTCACAAGAAGAGTGTCAACGTTTTGTTGAGCACATGGAGGACCTTCACACAGGACGTAAGCAGCTTGAAGGGTTCTTTCAGCAGGATAAATATGGGGCGCGAACCTTTAATCAGCATCTCTACGACCCCTTCGTATTGGATCTGCTAATCCATCCGCGCTTACATAAACCACTCGCGGATTGTTTCGGTGGTGAACCCGAAGGCATCCAAACGATGCATTTTTATGAAGGATCGGAGCATCCGTTGCATCAAGATCAGTATTATCTGCCGGATTGTATGTCGGCATGGATGGCAATGGTGCGTGTCGATGAAAACAATGGACCGCTGATCGTCCAACCCGGTTCTAATAGAGGCAGATTGATTACGAAAAGTGATGTGCCTATGGCACTGCTTCCCGGAGAGACATACGAGTTGCAACAACACAACCGCTATTTTCCAGCCGTCAAACAGGTTTCCCTCGAAAACGGGATTGACGTAGTTCAGGTCATGGTCGACGCTGGGGATGTCATTCTATTTGACGGAAAGTTAATCCACGGCGGCGCGCAGATTTTAAAGCCTGGAACGCGTAGACACGCGTTAGCGTGCCATTATATCCCTTACGCCTCCGAAAACTGGGAACGCGATTGGCCCAGGTTCTCATTCGATGGTAGTCGTCGAATTCATTATCAGTAAAGTGGAAATAGCAAGAAGGCAGAGGGGTTCAGTTTTAGTTTTTTTGTTTTATTTTTTCACAGATGTTAATATCTTGACATAAGCAGAAGTCGCGTGAAATATCACGCGACTTCTGCTATACTTCACCTTAAAACCAAACTCTTTT
>Ga0209543_1000634_pt1 | contig 42182 bp, 36 predicted proteins | sample MesohylFT_FD_187296 | JGI IMG/M metagenome (GOLD analysis project Ga0209543, IMG submission 187296) | Host-associated microbial community of the marine sponge Aplysina aerophoba from Gulf of Piran - sponge mesohyl, lysed by freeze-thaw... | ecosystem: Host-associated > Porifera > Sponge >...
CGAGACCGGTGAGGCGCTCCAGGACCTGTCCGCCGAGGTGCACATGTGGCTCGCCTACGGGATGCTGGCGGTCGCCGCCGGCCACGTTGCGGCGGCGTTCAAGCACCGCTGGTTCGACGGCCACGACGTCATCCGCCGCATGACCTTCGGCGGCGGGTAGGGAGGACGCGTCGCTCCATGCGAGCGTCCGCGAGGGATTTCACGGGCGCGACGATTGGCCGGGTGGCGGCGGACTGTTATGTTATGTTATTTCGTAACTCTCGATGCCGCGGTGCCACCGGGAGCCACTGGCGCTCCCCTCGGGTGATACAACCCGCATACTACTTGATCACACAAATACGCACTCCTAATTTTTCTTCATATAATACGGTGGGTTAGGTCGATACTCCATCCAAGCGATGCCAAGACCGGGCCGCGGACCGTCTCGCTGTCGCCGGCTGCGGCCGGGGTGCTGGCGTCGGTCCCGCGGGTTGCCGGGAACCCCTGGGTCATCCCCGGCCGGCGCGACGGCACGCACCTGCGCAACCTGGATGCAGCCTGGCGGACGATCCGCGGGCGCGCCGGCCTCGACGGGCTGCGCCTGCACGACTGCCGGCATTCCTTCGCCTCGAGGGCGCTGGCGCTCGGGGAATCCCTGCCGATGATCGGCCGGCTGCTGGGCCACAGCCGCGTCGAGACCACGGCGCGGTATGCCCATCTGGCGAAGGATTCGGTGCGGGACGCTGCGGGCCGGGTCGCGGACAGCATTGCGGCCGATATCCTTGGGGGGTACCCGCGACGCACTTTTCCATGCTGGACCAGATGACCCTCCGGCTCCTGGCGCCGCTCGAGGATCACGGCTACACGCTCCCGGCCAGGCTGATGCCGGACATTGCGCTGGGACGGATGTTCTCGAAATGGCTGCGCGGCCGCGGGTACGATCCGGACAGTTTCGAGACCTACGATCACGAACTCCTCGACCGCAGGCCGACGGTGAAGGCCCGATTGTACCCGAACGAGCTGGTCACCGAATTCAACCGCCAGATCGAGCGCTGGATGAGGGATGGCCGGGCGCGCTGGTATTTCGGCGAACGGGACGAAGGCGCCATCGCGCCGCTGGACCGCGTGCTCGCGGCGCTGCCGGCCCCCGAGGCGCCGGAATGAACGGCAAGGCGGTTGTCCGAATTGGCGAGGCCGCCCCGGCACCGATCTGAAATCGGTCTGCCGGTCATCCGGCGCGCCATCGTCATTTTCCTCGATCGTGCCATCGAAGATGAGCTCAGCCTGGAGTCGGCGGTGGGTTACCGCCATCCCGACAGCTTCCCGACTGCCCCGGCTACCGCGTCGTTCATCCGATCGATCGTGTCGGCGTCCCCGGCGTCGTGTCGTCCGGCGAACCCGGTGACGTAGCGCTGCATCTGTTTCGGACCGGCCGTTCTTGGAGCCTGCCCATGGGCGCCTTCGACATGGCTGTTGCCCGCAAATTCGGGACGCGGCGGGTGAGCGAGCCAGTCATATTCACCAATTCGGCGATATTCAACAAAAGCAGAAAATACCAAAATCAATGAAAGAACCGGAAATCAGCGCGTTGGAGCGGGTTCGCGGTCCGTCTGGCAGCGCGCCCGGCGCGGAGGTCGGTTCTGTCGTCAATGAACGAAAGATCGGGCGCGACGAGGGTGTCGACGGGCTGGTTCGCTGCGCCCGCCACGGTCGTGCCCATGCGCTTGTCGTCGAGGTGAGGCCGAACGGCGCCCCGGTTCTTTCCGTTCCGGGGTCTATCGGCTCGAAAGCTATGCGGCGCGATCGGGCCGGTCGGCCGAGGCCGTTGCCGGCAGGCCTCATTGCAATGATCGTCATTCCCTGTCCGGAAGCGGCGGAACGGCCCTGGCAGGGCCGGGCGCAATCGAATCGCAGGTAGGCACGGTTCGCCAGGGCACGGTTCGCCAGGGCACGGTTCGCCAGGGCACGGTAGGGGATCCGGGATCCTCTCCCGGCTCATCGACGCGGACCACCAGGTTCTCCAGCAGGCCGAGGGCGGCGATCGAGGCCTTGAGCTCGGCGTCGGCCCGGGGATCGGGCGGCGTCTTGCGGACGTTCTCGGGGGCGAGGGCGAGCCGGCTCAGCGGGATCTCCCGGATGAGCGGTTCGGTGCCGGGGGCGATGAAGTTCATGCCTGTCTCCATGGAGGGTTGCTTGCGTGCGGAGCAGGACCGTCCGGCCCTGCTTCGCGCACTTCCGAATCGCTCCGCCCGGCCTCTGGATGAGGCTCTTGCTGGGCGGAGGCCGGATTGGCGGACAGGCTGAAACCCACGCTTCAGAGGAGCGGCGCTGCATCGAGCGAATCGCGGGGCGGCACGGAAATGCCGGTCAGTTCCGGCAGCGGGATGCCGGACGGCGACAGGGTGTGGCCGATGCGCCGTTCGAGGTCGGCGTAACGGCGGTAAAGCGCCGGTTGCAGTCGTGCGGCGGCACGGGCCGCGCCGCGCGAGGCCATGATGCAGAAGACGCAGGACAGCCTGGACATGCCCATGGCGTAGGCCGGGTGCGGCGGCTGTCCGGCGTTTCGGATGACACGGAAGACCTCGCGCTCGCTTAAGTTGAAGATCGGCAGCCAGTCGAACCAGGTGCGGCCCGCGCGGGAATTGCGTTCGTTCGGTTTCCAGGGCGTCTTGCGGACCCGGGCCGGGCTTTCCTGGGCGCGCATGCCCATGGCGCTGACGATGCGCCCGCCGAAGCGCGGGTTGGCCTTGAGATAGCGGCGCAGCTCGCGCTCTATGGGTCCGGACTTGAAATCCGAGGTACACCATCGGCGGGCGGGATCGGGCCACTTGCCTCGTTCCGCGACACGGGCGAGCAGTGTCTTGCCCGATGCAACGGGCGCGAGAATGAGGGGGATGCCGGGCGGGAGAGTCGAGCGGATATGTTCGACGGTGCCGGGCCATTCTACCTCTGCGAGCGGCGCATGGATGGCGAGCAACCGGTCGCGTGGGACGATGCGGGACAGCAGAACGGTCATTGCCTGGCTGTCCTTGCCCCCGCTCGTCGAGATGGCGACGAGGGCGCCGGTCCGGATCATCGTCAGGCACTCGGGAGGGATAAGGATGTCGGCGTGGTCGGCGGCCATGGAGGCGTCTCCCGGTTGGCGGTGCCGTGGCCGCTCACCGGCCTCCGGCTTCGCCCGGGAGACACCGCCCTCCGACTCGCTGCGTCGCGCGCCCGGCTGGCGGGAGCCGCGCCCGGGCGCCGTTCCCGGCGGGGCGTCGTGTCATGGCCGTCGAGGGATCGGATTCGGGGGTGCGCCGTGGTACCTGTGGGCCATGTCCAGGGACCCCTGCAACGCCGCTTCCCCGGCGGCCGCAGCGCCTTTCGGAGATCCGGACGGCGGGGCGGTGCGGTCGCGCCGCAGGCTCCGCGCCGGCGGACCTACGCGTCAGGCGCAACTCGCGGCAATTGCTGTCGCGGCCGGGATGTTCCTGGCTTCCGGAGCCGCCCTTGCCCGGGACTATTACCTGCGCGGCGGCATCGGCCTGGACCGGCCGGGCAAAGCAAGTTTCACGGACGTCGACTGCTCTACCACGGCGCCGGCGGCGCTTTACGGCTGCGGAACCGGCGGCGACAGCGCACGCTTGCGGTCGGTCGGGGAATTCGGGACGGTGCCGGCGGTCGAACTCGGGCTCGGCTACGCAACCGGGGCGGTCCGGCTCGAGGTGCTGGTCGAGTACCGGCCGGACTTCGCCTTCAAGGGCCGCGCGAATTTCCTGGCGCCGGATCGGCGGCAGGACGTGTCGGCAGAGCTGTCGTCCTTATCGGGCATGCTGGCCGGCTTCGTCGACCTCGCCGCGCTCGGGCTGCCGAAACCGGGCCCGCTCGCGCCGTTCGTCGGCGCCGGTGTCGGCGTCGTCCATACCCGGATCGGAAAGACGACCATAACCTTTCCGGCCACGACCACGACGGTGCCTGGCGGGAGCCGGACGGGCCTGGCCTGGATGGCGACGGTGGGGGTCGCGGTCGCGCTGGACGGGCGCGTGAGTCTCGACCTGGCCTGGCGCTACACGGACCTCGGCGAGGTCCGCACACCACGGGGTCCGGGCCGGGTGGTCTGGCGCGACGGCAGCCAGGAGCCGCGGCCGCTCGATCTGGCGCCGACGAAAGCGAGGCTGACGGGCCACGGCATCCGGCTGTCGCTGCGATACGCCTTCTGAGGACGGCGGGCATCGGCGGCCCGGCCTGCCGGGCGCGTGGACCCCGGGCGGGCCGCGCGGAGCGGGCGGCGGCGGTTCTGCGGCCAAAGCGACAGATGCGGGATGGCGGGTTCAAGCTGCCTGCCCGGCGTGCGAAATTGCGGCGCGCCGCGGGCTTGCGGCATCGATTTTCTTGAGAGGAAAGGCGCCGCCATGGGGCCAGCGGAATTGGTCCAGGACTGTCTGGACGAGATGCGCGAGTCGGACGGGTTTGCCGTCGCCGGCGATGTGGCCGAGACGCACAGGGTTGCCCTGCTCGGAACGGTGGGCGTCGCCGCGGTGCTGATCGGCTATGCGGTGGGCGTGCATGACAGCGACCGGGACGACGCCCTGGACCTGTTCGAGGCCCTGATCCGCGCGGCGCTGCAGGACGAGGAAGGCGGCGGCCGGATCGGCGCGCGGTTCCTGGACGAGGCGGCGAGAGCGATGCGTGTGCCGGCGTTTACGGATCGGCTCGATCCTCCGACGATCCACGATCTGGCGCGAGCCTATGCCCGGGCCGGCGCGGAGGCGCCGCCGGAACTTGTGCAGCACCTGATCGGGCAGATGGGCGAGCTGAGGAAATCCGGCCGGCTGCCCTTCGATCCGGATTCGGAAATCGAGCGGATGCGCGAGGTGCTGGATCTCGACGAGCACTACCTGCACCGGAAGCTCGACGAGCGGATCGGCGTCCTGCCGGAAGAGTTGCGGGCAGCGTTCGCCTACGAGGTCGCGTGCCGGGACGAGGCGGTCTGCGGCCGGATCGCGATGTACTGGCTGCTGGATGATTCGGAGGAAGTGCGGCTGGGAGCGGCAGAGGGGTTCCGGGAGCGGGCTGTCAGGGGAATTGTCGAGCCGGTCTCGGCCGCGCTGGTGCCGCTGATCCGCAACTGGATGCCGGCGGACGCCGGGCGAACGCTGCTGGACGAGGCCCTGGCCGAAGCGCGGCGTCGCGAGCTGGTTGCGCCGCTGCCGCGACCGGAACGCCGGCGGGCGGAAATCTACGGCTCGATCCCCGACAAGTGGGGCACCCAGATGCTGCGCGCGGTTCTGCAGGGAGGGGACGAACCGGCCCTGGCGACGGTGGTTACGGAACTGGGGCGGGGGATCGCGGAGGCCGTGGTGATACCGGGGATGGAAGCGATCGGGGAGTTCTTGGATTCGGACGTATTCGACACGATGATCGAGATACCGTGGGAAACGTTCGAGGAGCAGGTTGCCGTGGCGCTGGCCGAGGGCCTTGCTCTGAAACAAACGCCGGCCGCGGGTCTGGTCGACGTCGCGCTCGCCTGCGGGATGCGGGAGTTGCGGCCGCGCGCAATGACGGCGGGAGACTGGCTGTCGGAACTGGATCCGAATGACGAGATCGCCGTACTTCCTGCGCCGGTGCGCGAGGAACTGACCGGGGGCAGCGCGGCCTGGCCGGAAGACTACCGTGTGGTGAAAGGCTGGTCGGCGGGGACGGCGGTCCTGCAGGAAGCCAGGGAGGCGGCGGACGGCGCAGACCGGGCAATGGCCGGGTTCTTCGCCCGGCTCGAATCGCGGCGCGAGGACTGGGCGCTGCGGATGCTGCGCAGCGCGCACGTGCTGAAGGGTGCCGGAAACGTCGACTGGCGCACCTTCGCGGGGACGGCGAAATCCGTGTTGGAGGGCCGGGCGCTGGAGACGATCCCGATCATGGAGCATGTCTGGCAGAGGACGAACCGGGATCTGGCGGTCGAGGAACTGCGTGCAGGGTGAGCGAATGTACGCTCAAGCGCCGATGGTGCGGGCGGTGTCCGTTGATCTCCCGGGGCGATCTGATATGGATCGCGGGTCTCTGGAGACAGCGGGCAAGGCGCGGGCGAGGACAGAAGGCGCCAAGCCTATCCCTGTGTTTGAAACCGCGCGGTTGCGGTATGAAGACGGGCGACATGGGCCGAAAACGGCGGCGGCCGTGCAAATCCAGTCCAGCCGTGGGGTTGCGCCCGTTCCAGGGCGGCCGATGGAGGGCGGATAACGAAACGCAGAAAAATATCGAACAATGCGTGATTTGGCTGTGACACGATCAAGAAAAAACAAAAAGATGCGGAATGCCCCTGCACTGTCTCGCCAGTCGACGTGTTGTCCTGCGAAAAAAATTATGGCCAATCGCCTCTAGCAGGGACTTGGCCGGCAAACCAACCGTGCATTGAGATCCGATCCAAACCAATCGAACGAAGTTGACCACCAAGATATTCCGCTGGTGAAAGAATTTCAACCGTATCTTGTAGCAGCCCAAGGCTAAAGAGTAACGGGTCAGAAGTTGAATGATTGAAGACGAACAAGCAAGAAAAAAGGCGGCTAGGCGGAGACGGCTGAGACAAAGAGTTGAAAGGCTCAGCGTTTGGATTGAGCGAAAAAGCAACGTCTTGGGAAGGGTCGTACGAGCGTTTCAGGCGTGGGCGTGGTGGGATTTTAGGCACAATGTATCGCACTCAGTATTAGGCTTGATTGCGCTGGCCATGATTGGAGGGGGGCATTTAGTATAGAGGGCTGGACGAAGGGAAATGAGCTTCGGATTGCACTCGGAGGGTTCCTCGTGTTGGGAATGCTTGCCTGTTCCGGCAGGCAAAGACGAAAAGAAATTTTGTTGTTGTACAAAATCGCACACAAAGGACGAACTGAGTGGAAGGGCACGGTGTTTGATATACGAAGGCGATACCTTCGAGAGTTCCATGAGAAGTTAGATGCTCTGTATGCGGGAATTGAGCTTTATGCTAGGTACAGAAAGAGGACTGGAGAAGACGAAGTGACACAGAGAATATCGCTTTCGCAACATCAAAAAAAGGCGATCGATTGGGAGAATAACTCTAGTGTAAGAATCAGATCAATCTGCTATGAGTGGTCTGCCGACGAAAAACAAGTGAGACTGGAATACAGGCGTACGCCCGCGCAAGTTTATGCAGCGAGATTCCTACAAACAAAAGGGATTGGCGCAGAGGACTATGAACATTTGAACACATTACTAGTAGAAGAAGAATGGAAGATTCGACCGCGCTTTGCATGGGTATGTCAATTGGGAATTGGAAGCATCGCAGCAATTGTATTTGTGCTGTCGGCTGCAATTTTCTGGGGCGGTCCAAGTGCCTTTTTGGATAGCGAAATAGGCACAATACTTCCGAATAGGGCGCCGGCGGTAATTCAAGCTACGGTGGCACATGCAGTGTTGCTAATTGTAACGATTATGATATTGTTTAGTTTGAAGGCATATGTCTTCCCAGCGGGCGTGATTAGGATTGACGAAGAAGAGGTGGTGCAAAGAAAACGAGAGAGTTTGCAAAAGTGGTTTTTCAGGAGTATGTTGTTGGCAATTGCGATAATACTTACGCAACAGGTGGCGAATTACCTAAATGAAGTGTGTAAGGCATTACCGGAAGATGTGAATACAAATACGGAAGGCATACTGGTTCAATACATTAGAGGTTCCAGTCTGTGCAAAATACTCGAAATTACGAGAGTTGTTCAATGAGAACGCATAGGTGTTTATAACAGACGTTGAGTGTGGGGACCGTGGTTCAGATAACCTGGTCCCGAAGGTACGGATAGAAATGATGATTGAGTTAGCCCGACGTATTCATGGTTGCCGGAGTTTAACGGTTGATTTTACGCGCGCGTGGGCTGGCGTTCGGCGCTTTTCCGCTCCGGGTGTTGAGGTTGTCAGTGTCGGGGTTCGGGGTTGAAGGGGCTCGGGTTCACGGGGCACGGCGCCCCGGCGGTCAGGGGCCCGCGGCGGCGAGGCGCCCGGCCAGCAGGCGGAACAGGGCGGCGTCCGGACAGCCCAAGGCCCGCATCCGTCACCCGTGGCCAATCCAACGGCTCGTCGTCAAGACCCAAGGGAGGAGCCCGGTGCGTTAACGCGTACGCCGGGATCTGGTGCGTTAGGCGAACTGGCAGAAGGTAGGGGGTGCAAGTCCCCCGAAACGAAGGAGTAACCGAACCACGTTTCTCAGCGAGCCGTGCGTCGGCTCCCGCGAGGGGGCAGGCGAAGCGTCGGTAGCGGTACGGATGGGCAGGGCTATTGAGCATCGAAAAAGCGATGGTCCGGGGCGCCGAGGCTTTCAGATCGGTCGAAGGCAACATCGCAGGCATCGTTTTGGTGAGATGTCGGCGAGCCCCGCGGTGTCAGAGAACCCATGCACGTTCGCACGCCTTCTGTCGGAACCCTGGGAGTTCTTCAAACTGCCCCGGATGTCGTAAAGGGGCCGCGTAGGGAATGGAGAAAACCCGATCCCCTGCGGCGCGACTACCGCCGGAAGATCATCGCGCGGGCTCTCGAAAAGAAGGCGACGACCGGCGTCCGGAATCCGGATCCTGCCGTGTATCGGCTTCATGCCGACTACCTGAACTGGATCGGGGACCGATGCAACCACCAAGCACGTCCGTATGAGCTCCCGCAAACCAAGCAGGCCTATTTCGATGGCGACAGCTGGGTCGACAAGATCCGCCATCCCGACTTCCCTGACCATGTCTGGCTGCGCCACCGGCTCTGGACTTCGCAGAAGGACGCGACGGGAATGGTCGACCTGATCGTCTCTCCGGCGCCGGCGGGAGAGCGCGAGCGGCTGGAGATCTCCGCGCCGGAGGGCGCGACTGTCGCCTCCTACGGCAACAAGGGACAGGGTATTCGGATTTCGCTCGCAGTGCAGGAAATGCGTCGATCGACCGGCATCATCGAAACCGGTGCCGCCGAGGCCTTCGCGGCCATGGAGCGGCTGACCGGTTTTTTCTTGGGGTTGGAGAAAGGATAGGATACCTGCGACTAAATTGCGCCAGTACCTGCCCAACCGGACGGGGTGGTGGACCAGGTTTCGGACATGACGGCAAACGGAGCAATTCGAGTCTGAAGTCCTAACGCCCGAAGCGCCCCGCCTGTCCCTGATGCATGCGTTCTCCGCACGCTTCGCGATGCCGTACGGTGCCTTCGCCTCCCGGTGCCCCGAGACAATTCGGATACCATGACTAACTCTTGCCCCTCCTTCGGCCGGGCGCCGTCGATTGCGCGCGCCAGCTTGGTGACGCAGGGCTTGGTCTTGCCGTTCCGGTCTGCATATATCTCGCGCCAAGGCCACCGAAGCCCGCAATATCAATTTCAGAAAGACTCCCCCGTGACACGCAGCGCGAAAGAGTCGGCGATCTTTTCTCGCTTCGCGGGCGCCCGCGGAAATGAGTTGGTCGTCGAGGCATTGAAGGACCAAAGAACCGTGCTCGGCAACGCGGCGGCGGCGCGCGAAATCAGCGATCGGGGAACGCTCGCCTGTTTTCGAGAAGGCGAGTTCTTGGTGCGCGAAGATGACTGGTTCAATCACATCATCTTCATCCTGGCTGGGAGGGCCCAGATCACGATTACGGGTTTCAAGGTCGCCGAACGCAGTGCAGGTCAGCACATCGGCGAAATGGCCCTCATCGATCCTTCTCAGCCACGCTCCGCCTCGGCGATCGCCATGGAACCGACAGTCGGTCTCATCGTTTCGGAAGAAGATTTTGCTGCCATGGCATCCAATCATCCGGACATGTGGCGACAAATCGCGAAGGAACTCGCCGATCGGCTTCGGCAGCGCAGGAAGTTCGTTCGCTCCTCGAACCGGCATCCCTTGGTTTTTGTTGCCTGTGCCTCGGAATCGCTGCCGGTTGCACGGGCCATTCAAGCCCATTTCGAAAATGGCAGGACGGTCGTCGAGCTCTGGACCGACAGTGTGTTCAAGCCGTCTCAAGGAACGATGGAAAGCCTTGAGGCCAAGCTGTATTCGGCAGACTTCTGCGTCGCGATATTCAGTGCGGACGACAGGGTCGAGAGTCGCGGCTGGGAGAATGTGGCGCCGCGCGACAACACCGTCTTCGAGCTGGGCCTGTTTGCGGGGGCCATCGGCCGGTCAAGATCGTTCTTTGCGGTACAGAAGGGCCGGGACATCAAGATTCCATCCGACTTGGCCGGCATTACCTCCTTGCGCTTCGCCGTGCCTGGACAGAAGGGTGCGGAACCCGACGTTGCCGAGGCCTGTGCCTCGATCGAGGAACGGATCGCGGCACTCGGCCCGAGATAAGACAGAAAGGAATACGAATAGATGGGATTCAAGGCGGATCTGGAAGCCGATGTCGGCAAAATCTATTCCGAACAATGGACCCGGCGGGACGGGCGCAAGGTGCCGGAGGACGTCGACCTCAAGTCGGGCAACGACGCTGTCGATCTCGAGGCGACCATCCTCTACACCGACCTCGACGAGTCTACGCAACTGGTGGAAAACTACGACGACTGGTTTGCAGCGGAAAACTACAAAACCTTCCTGCAGTGCGCGACGAAGATCATCCGCAGTGAAGGCGGACATGTACGGTCATTCGACGGCGACCGGGTCATGGGCGTCTTCATCGGAGACAGCAAGAATACCTCGGCTGTTCGGTGCGGCCTAAAAATTCATTATGCAGTCAAACAAATCATCCAGCCGAAGCTGAAGAAACAATATCCGAACACAAAATACGTGATGCGGCATGTCACCGGAATCGATACATCGAAGGTTATGGTCGCGAAGGCCGGCATCCGGAATTCGAACGATCTTGTCTGGATAGGGCGAGCCGCAAACCATGCGGCAAAGCTTTCCTCTATGTCAGCAGCATACCCGACCTGGATTACCGACAAAGTATACGATGCCATGCTCGATCAATCGAAATATTCCAACGGAAAAAACATGTGGGAAAAGAGAAAATGGACGACGCAGAATAACCGCCGCATATACCGTTCCAGCTATTGGTGGTCGATCAAATAAATAAGATGGATACGAACTATTTTCTTAATCGGAGATGGCGATCTCCTAGCAGATTTTCTAGCGCCGCCAACGTTCTTCCGATGACACCCATGTTTTGACCGCGGATGTTTCGTGCCGCAAATTACGACCGCCCGGTTCCTGTCGCTATTTTTTCCGCAACCGTCGTACAGCCTTCCACGTCGTGCATCCCACCATCCCTGTCCAGCAGCATCTGCGCGACACGGAAGGCGAGACTATATTGCACGGCAAGAGTCTCGCCTGTGCGTTTCCGCGAACGGCGTTCATGCCCTATGTAAGATCGCAGATGACTACCGCTACGGCTTTCGGGCTGGGCGACAGGCTGAGTACGGTTCTCGGTGCAATTCCAGGCTACCGCTTGACGCGAAAACACATGAGTCCGGGGCGTTGCCGGCGGCCCGACTGTCGGAATTTCCGCGCCGCTCCACAACCCGCTGCCCGCGGTGCCTCCAAAAGGCACGTCGTTCAATAACGGCGCTTCCCGGCGAACTCCAACTCGCTCCCGCAACGCTTCCGAGCGCTGGAACGGCGAGTTTTGGTTCGGTGGGTTTGGCAGCGCGAGCACGGATGGAGCCGCAATACGGGTACCGTTCAGTTCAGATCCACTCCATTCGTACGCAAGATTTCCAACAGTCTTTGAAATCTGTGGTCGCGTTCGAGTTCCGGTTGACTGGCTCGTATCGCATTCAAGCAAGTTGGCAGATCACGGAAAAACCCGCGCGCGTCATCAGCGACAATGCGGTGCAGGAGTTCAAGTGCGCGCTCGGGGAACCGATCGTCCTGTCCCGCTTTATGAAGAGCACGTGCAATTCGATCCGGAAATTGTAGCGGTCGCAACCAGGGACTTACCTGTCCCAATGCGTCCGGGAATGCGTCGCCTGCAGCGATGCACGCTCGAGCGAAGCTCTCCGAAACCGTCGTCGAAATTACATTGGGCGTCTTCGGCCAGATCGACCTCAGAAAAGGCGCCGCCCTGTTCCTCCAGTACTCGGCTCGCTGATCGCTGGCGCTATCGACTGCCCGGAAGAATGTGTCGGCCGCGTGGTCAAGCGCCCGCTGTGGAAGTGCTTGCATCGCGAGTGCCAGTTCGGAGGTTCGGAAAAGATCTGCTGGATCGAGCCCGATGAACGTCAGCAGTGAAGCATACTGTTCTCTGTGTCGACCCAGCTGAGCGTAGTGGTTCGCCGTATCGAGAAATCCCGGCTTGAGTACCTCCATCAAGGGGCGATGGAGTCTTGGTGACCAAAGGAAGCCCTCCCACGCCGAGCGGGCCTCCGCTTCGGAATTCTCCCACTCGAAGAGTGGAAGAATGAATTGCGCCGTCCATTCGCGGTCCACCCGAAACAACGAAATGACGTGAGTTGCCAGCAATACACGGCCATGACGGAACTTCGCCGTCTCCGTCTCGCAGAGCTGGCTGAACCTCCGCCTTGGCTCGTCGGCAAGGCGCTGTTCGTCTTGCAGATCCCTCCGGTACCACCATTGAAGCAGGGCCTCCGTCACGTGCCCCACCGGATGGTTGATTGCTCGACCGACGATATCTTCGTTTTCATCTTCGACATCGTAGTCGAACGCCAACATTCGGTCGCACAACCAAAGGAACGTTTCCTCCTGTCCTTCAAAGGTCCCGGAGAGCTTTTCCAGCCACCAACTCAGTCCGTGGCAAAGCTCCTGCAGTACATCGTCCGGCGCGTCAGCCAATACCCGAGCCATCTCGCGCCAGGAGCGTTCCCTCAGCTCCTCCTCGGACCACCGCTGGAGAGCTTCGCGCCACCGAGCGGTCAGCCATGTTCCTTCTGCTGCCAACGCAGCAAGTGCTGAAGAGGTACCGTCAAAATCGTTTCGGCAGCGCTCGTGCCAATCATCGGGTCGCCATGAATCCGGCTGGGGGTTCTCGTGAAGCCAATCCACGATTTCGTTTCTATCAGCCGGCACCGTAATATGGCTGCGCAACTCGCGGGTGTCGCCCAACCAAGTGGGAAACTCATCCCTTTCGTTCTCAGCGAGCTGCCAGTTCGGGTACTTGACGGAAAGTTCGTCTAGTCGTTCCTGCGAAGCGCCGCTCAGATTTGCGCCGCCTTGATTGATCTTGGCCAGTCGAACCCAGACATCGCTTTCCTGGATCCGTGTCCAGCGCTCGTCATCGATGTCCGCCCTGTACATGTCGCGTGGCGGTCCGGCAAGGATCGCATGCTCGAGTCTGGTCAGCTCGTGCTCATCGAGGTGTGAAGCCAGGGCTACGAGTAACCGCATGCTTTCGCGCTGGGTCTCCACCGACCACAGCCACCAATCGTCATCGGCCAGCAGCCACTCCAGTCCCTGACCGTGGGGAACGACACCGCGCTGCGCTGCCGCAAAGAAGGTCAGGCGGCGGAAGAGAGGGTAAGGAATCTGCGACCAGACTTCCGCCATGCGACACGCTTGTACGCGCGACTCAACGACCGTAGCCAACCAAGCGTCCCGACTCAGTTCGATCAGAGCCGTCCAGTCTCGGAAGGACGAATTCTGCGGGTGCTCGCTGATCGATGGTTGGCTCACGTACGACAAATCGCTTTTGTCGTCCGCCCCACCGAGCTCCCGCATGAGGTCGAGGGTATCGCGAAGCAGTCCGGTCACGTCATCAAGCAGCGTTGCCAGGGCAGAAGTCCAGCTTTCGCTGCCCTCCAACTCGCGCAGCGCCCCATGCACGTGGCTAGTCGAAAGAACAATCTCCCACTCAACGAGTTCCCGAATGCCCCTTGGGTCTTCCTCATCCTCATCCTCGCCGAAGGGCCATCGGAACGGCTCGCGCAACGACACGCGCGGACTTAGCATCTCTCGCAGTTCCAGACGTAGGGTGGTTGTCAGCCCGTCTCTCTCGAAACGACTCCGCCACCTGTAGAGATCTAGGTCCGGTCCGGGCAGCTTAACTCGTTGGGACAGGAAAAGACCCCAAAGCGTTCGCATCCTGGAATCCGGGATTGCGTCGGAAGCATCGCTACGGATGCGATCCAATTGCTCGCGGTCGCCTGGGTCCTCCAGCTCGGAAAGCTCTTCCAGACGAAACGCTATCCGATCTGCCCAATCCGAGTGCAGTCTGCCCCCTTGCTTGACCAGCCAGAGAATCAAGGCGGGGTTGTTGAGATGACGGTTCAGCCAGCGGGTCAACTGCCACATCACCTCGTCAAACCGACTCTCCTGCGCATCTAAGCGGGCGAGTGCCATCTGAGGAGCCAATTCGTAGGGTGTCGGTCTCCGCGTCAAACTGAACGCGAGTTTTTCATCCACGTTCCCCCGGGGAGGAACGCCAAAGCGGATCAGATCGGCGTGACCGAAACGGTCCTCGCAAAACGGTTCGAGCCAATCGAGAGAAGGCACCGGATTCATCTCCGCGAATCTCCTGGCTGGAACACCACGAGGATCGCTAAGCGCCCACAGCATGCGGCTGACAAAATCATCCTGGCTGGTAGCCGTGCTCGGACGCGCCATGGCGTACTCCATGACGATGCGTTCCTTTCCGCTCGCCCCGTCGCGATAGGTATCAGACCAGGCACGAAGGGTCCTGTGCAGGTAGGCGTGACGCCAGTGCTCCCGGTAGAGGATGGGCGTCACGTTCTTGGCGCGCCATTCGTTGCCGCGCGCCGCCTCTTGGCCTCGGGAGTAGCTTCCGAAAGCGAACATTTCGGGTGGCGATTCGCCGAGCAGCCGATCCGCCGCGAGGGCATCCATCATGTAGCGCAGGACAGGGTCTTCGATGCTGTATCCAACGAAACACACGACGAAATTCTGGATCAGCTCGCTGACGAACCGCGCCGCCCAACGTTCCGTAAGGTAGGCGAGGCCGAAGTCGCCGCTGGAAACAACAATATTGTCAAGGTTCTTGCCGGCCGGAACTTCGGGCAGCAGACCGTGGAGATAAACCAGTCCGTCCCAGCGATTCTTGGGCACTGGAAGCAATGGGGCTTCGAATCGCTCCGTCGAAGGCCCGCCATTTTGGATTACATGCTCGAACAGACGATCGAAGTTTGTGGTGATCAGCCGCGTTCGGCGGTCCCGGCTTTTTCCCAGCGTCAGCAGCGCCGCGTGGGTTGCCGTCGAGTTGGGGGCCGAAGTGTCCGGCTCGAGGATTTCCGCGATCATCTCGCGCACGGCGCGACGTTCGCCGACGATATTCGCCTCAAGCAGGCCCACAGCGGTGTCGTATCGCTTGTCCTTGATGGCGGCAGCCTGGACAGCGTTTGGGGTGATCCCCAGTCGAGAATAAAGTTCCTTCACCAATCTGGCGAAGCCTGGCAAGCGCCCGGGATAGGAAATTCCAGCTCCGCAGAAGAATACGACCCGCCCATCTTCATGCGCCTGCAACAGGCTCTCGGGTACATCCGGGCCTCCCTTCACAAACTGCATGTGGGCTGTCCCCGGTTCATCTGTATTTGGCCCCCATCCTCTCGGATTGGACTGGCGCGACGGGTAAGGGCGAGTTGCACCCGATGCCAACTGCACTTCGTCCTGTCCAAGTCAAGAAACTCGCTGTACCTGCCAATAGTGGCTCCCACGCATACGAAAGGCCGCACACTAAACCATCTGGCGACCTTCGCTATGCGCCATGCGACGCCCGGTGTGCGAATTCCCAGATCCCAATAGACCGCCGGGCTACGAGCTGGCGACGGTCCCGTACACTGTGTCTGGCCGTTATCCGGCCCCAGGCGGCGGCGCATTCACCGTGACCTGCGAGAAAAGTGTTTTTCTCGGTAGGGCAATCGGTCGGTCGAGATACTCGACGGCATTGCTATCCATCTTGACGAGTTCGCCGTCGAGGACGCGCTCGGTATATTCACCGCCGCACCCAGGGTGCAGAAGTAGACAATGCCGACGAATCGGGCCCGCCCCCGGCGCGAAGTCCAATGTTGCAGGACACCGTCCGGGCTGTGCCCCGGGGCAAAATTCTGAGAAGACGCTGGGATGAGGTCTAGGAACTCCGCCGGGACAGTAGTGCGGACAGGCCGCTCCAATGACCGTCGTCTGTCGATGCCGAAGCGGGAGGTCTGAAAAGTGCCTCAAGGATTAGGAGCCGCTCATGTTGGTCGACTGTAGCCGCCCCATCCTTGGTCAGCGCGAGGAAAGTCGTCGTCATCGTCTCCCGCAACCTCGCATCCGCGCTCCGATCGATGTTCGTGACGAACAATCGAGCGACGTGCTTTAGCCCCCACAGGGCGGTCAGCGCAGGGATCGACACGAAAGCCAGGGTGGCGAAAGGACCGGCACTATTCGATGCCGAAATGTACTCCAGAAATCCGGGCCCGAAGACAACGAGAACGCTAATGATCGCAATTGCGATGACCGAAAACGCACACAACGACCACTTCGCGGCCTTTGACGTAGTATCGGCTTGATCCCGCCAGTATTTCACCGGCGATTCCAACCGCAACTGGCTTTCGAAAGTGTTTCGAAGCATCTCCCACTCGCTTTGAGCGGCATCGGAAAAATTAGTCCAATCGGTTTGTTCCTTCTTCAGCGCCTGAGAAGATTCCTCAACCGTACTCGCCGTGATTTCCTTGAGACCGCTTTGGTCATCTCTCGCCTGACTCACGATATCGTCGAGCTTCTTCAGTTGTATTTCCATGCGGTATTTGTGCTCGGGAAGGTCGGACCGTCGTACCACATTCGACGGGTGACACAGGGCGTACCCCGATAGAATAACGCTGAGTTCGCCCTCTTTCGAATTCCATTCACCCAGTAAGTCGTTAGCGGGTATCCCCAGATTGGAAGCCAGACCTCCTATGGCTAATAATGGCTGTTTGTTTTGAATCATCGTAAATATTTCGTCACCAATCTGACTTGCCGAACATAATGAACGATAGTCGGCATATTGTTCGAACTGTTCCTTGATCGAATCCAAAGCTGCAATCAGGTTGTCACCTTGCGTTACCGCGGCTTTCTGAAGCGATTCGATTATCGCACGAGGTAACTGAAGCTGCCGTTCGAGTATATTCGGGACTGCAGGACTGCGAATTGCCTGGATCTCATACCCGTTCCATTTCTTTATTTCCCGATCGACCCATTTTTTTGCCTCTTCGAGAGTGTGAAACCTGACTTTTCCTCCATTATCCCCGAGATCGGCTTCGATGATCGGTTCGCCTTCAATCTGCGCGTTGTCGGTGCTCATTCCTGTATCCTTGTCTCAAATTCACGGCCAGGGCATCATAATCGGACTCGAAGGCCTAGGGGATGGCGGGTGTCAACGGCGAAGATCGGCAGAAACCAGCCCTGCCCTTGCGGCAGCGGCAGGAAGTACAAGCACTGCTGCCGGCATCGCGGTCGCGCCGCTCACGTACCTGCCGCGCCGGCGGTATCGCCACATGGCTACCACCTGGCCGAGACCGATCTCGACCGGCTCTCGAACAGCGTCGTCGGCCTGGTCGACGAAGGCCGCCTCGATGAAGCCGATGCCGCCTGCGAGCAGCTGAGGACCTGCTATCCCGAGGTGCACGATTGGCTCATGCGCAAGGCGATGGTCTGCGAAGCGCGCGGCGAAACCGAACGCGCCATCGAATACTTCGAGCGCACGATTGCCTGGATGGATGCCCATCCCGAGGACTTCGGCCCGGAAAGCCGCGAACCCTTCTACGAAGACATCGAACGTCTTCGAGGCTCGCCCGGAGGCGCCTGCTGAGCAGCCGGGCTCCGCGACGGGCCGCTGCCGCACCGGCAGCGCAGCAACAGGATGGGCCAGAAGGGCGCGGACGGCGCGCCGGCGGCGCCCATTCCGCAAACGAGGCCACTTCGCGGACGGCGATTGACCGCTGCGGCGCTGTAGGGATAACTGCCGGCCATGAGCGATGTCGACCCGGAAATCTATCGGCTGCGAGACCTGCTGGAGACCATACCGTCCGAGTGGGAGGGCATGAATGTCTTGGAACTGGACGGCTATGTCGCGGCCCTGATCGTCTGCCCGCATACGATCCCGCCGTCCGAATGGCTTCCAGGGGTCTGGGGCTCGCATATCGGCTTCGAGGATGCTGAAGGGACGGAGGCGACGATCGCGGCCGTGATGGGGCATTACAGCCGGATCGCGCGGGAGCTGGCGGAAAGCCCGGAGGACTATGCGCCGGTCCTGGGAGTGGACGCCGACAGCGGCGAGGACGTGTGGGAGCCATGGATCGGCGGTTTCGAACGAGGCATGCGGCTGCGCCGGGCCGTGTGGAGGCAGATTGCGCGAAGCGACGACCGTGAGGCGGCAAGGTCGCTCGACCTGATCATCGCGCTGAGCGACTCCTGTCGCGGCCGGTCGGACCTGACGGAAGAGGATGAAGAGAAACTCAGGGGGCTGGCGCCGGAGCTGATCCCGGAGTTCGTGGACAAGCTGTATGCATGGCGGAAGTCCCGGCAGGGCGGGGAAGGCAACGGGGGGCCGGCGGCGTAGCCTGAGGGGTTCGATTTGAAGGAACCGTCGGGGTTCGGGCGCAAGGCGGGACGCAACGAGCCCTGCGGCTCGGGTGGAGGTACAAGCACCGCTGCGGTGCGTGCTGACCGGCGAAATCGGCGACGACGGAATGGCCGCGCCCAGGCGAGCCGGGCGTCGCGGCAGGCGGGAATTCGTGGTAGTCGGTGTCCGGAACCGGGCGATATGCCATCAGGGGATGGCGGAAGGGTACAGCGTCCGGCGGGAGGGGGGTAGCGCCGCAGCCAGGGAGCATGCTGCATAGCGTTTGAGGCAAGAAGGTCGTGGAACGGGTTCGAGTCGATCTTGGACAAACATAGCCGCCGAAGGCCAGGATATCGAAACCAAGCGGTTGCGGTACGATGACGGGGTCAAGCCGCCCGCCGCGAGGCGGTCGCGGAAAATCACGGCGGGACACGGCGCTGGCGCAGAACTGCCGAGATCGGACCGCGCCATGGGACATGACCCGCAGAAATACGGCATGAACGGGGTTTGGCCGGCGTGCGGGGACATTCGAAGCCGGTGAGGGACAGCAGGTTGAAATCACCCGCTTTCGCTGCGAAGACCGGCGGCGCTACCCGTTCCTTCCCGCGGATCAGGGAATCGAGGCGTGGCCTGGGATTGCGGCGGTTAGCCCGGCCGCGACCAGTGCGTTATGACAGAACAAGCAGAAACGTGTTAGAGCGCCATATGGCGGCGCCCTCTGGCGCGGGCCAGCTGGAGTGTCGCAGGACGCCTACGAGCCGCGGATCACCCTTGATCGCGGGGTCGGCCGTCATAGATGCCTCAAACTTGGAGTTTCGCCGATTGCGATACGATATCATGACCCACCTTCCGGACGCTGTCTCGCTGCTTATGCGAAAAGCAAGCCGTGCTGCGCAGTTGGTGGCTTGTACCCGGTTCACCTAAGCAGTTGATCGCATTTAACGCAAGAAGGTTGTGCGCGTCCGAGGATTGTGCGGGAGTATTGTTTAGAATGAGTGAGCGTAAAGCAGCTGCTGAAGGAATAGGGGACGAACGCTGGTGAGCGAGAAAGCGAACGAAACTAGCCTAGGCAGCTATACGTGGCTCGAGATTTATAGTTCCAAGGACTATGATAGGCTGATCGACATATTGGATATTGAATTTGGACCCGAGAAGATCGCGGCGGATTTGAAGAACAACATATCCCGAGAAGTGGGAGCAGTTCTTATAGAGCATGGCTATATAGACAAAGATTATAGGAGTACACTTTACAACTATTATGCAAAGATGGGAAGACCATATCGAGCCGATTGCGTCCGGATACATTTTTTTGATAGAGAGGTCGAGTACTCCGATACTCCATTAGACTTGAAAGGGCCTGATGAATGGCTTGATTACCGTTATTTTGGGTTTATCGTGCTTCGACCAACAATAGAACATACTCTTGGTCGGTCGGTGTTTTCACCGCGGATCAGAATAGGAGCGCGAGGAAATGTAATCCAATCGCATCACAAAGTGCACTTGATCGGTCAGACGCTTAGTGCCCGGGGATTTCCTTCTATGTCACAGCCCGCTGATATCGCGGTTTGTGCGCATGTTTCGTGCTGGGCGATTCTCAGGCACTACAGCGAACAGTACCCGCAACATCAAGAGCTGTTAGTACACGATGTTACAAGGTTGGCTAAACCATTTGATCCAGGAGGATTGACGCCGTCTTTAGGACTGACGGTGTATGAGGCTGAGCGTATATTTCAGGCTGCTGGATGTTATCCCTTGATGGTAGTAAAGAAATGGGAGGAAGATACGAACGGAGATGATCAAGACAGTAGCTTCTACGCGCAACTATTAAGTTATCTAGAATCGGGCTTTCCCTTGTTTGTGGCATTGGAGAATGAAGGACATGCTATAGTGGTTGCGGGATATTCGTGGGTGGAGCCATCCTGCGAAGTGAGTGGCGATAATTCTCATGTGTGGACTCAAGTCGAGAGCCTCTTGGCGGTTGATGACAACTTGCTTCCTTACAGTACGGTGGGTGTCGGAGGAAAACAAGTGCCGGGCGCAGTGTCACCAGCCTATACGGCAAGAGACTTCACTGCTTTCATCGTTCCATTGCCGGAGAAGATATATTATCCTGCACACGCGGTGGAATCGTTTTCTCGAGGTGCTTTGTATCGATCATATAAGGCTAAATTGGACTTGCCGGAAGAAGACATTTTGTTGCGCAGATACTTTATAACTACGATTTCGGCACTGAGACGTTACGTAAAGGAAAATAGATCTCAGATGGGTGAAGAGTTGGTCAATTTGTTTATGCACGTGAGAACCGCCCAATTTGTTTGGGTGATTGAATATGCTTCGGAGCAAGAGTGGGCGTGCGGGCATATTGCTGCGCGAGCGGTGATTGATGCTAGCGCGAGCCCAACCGACGAACACCCCATGTGGTTGTGTCATAACCATGAGTTAGCAATTGCATTTGATCGTTCGTCGGGCAAACCGAGCGGAAAAGAATTCGAACTGGACCGACCGGAGTGTACTCCGCTTGGCCGGATGGAAGACAATTTGAGACCGGTGAACTGGTGACCGGTGGTATGGTTGACGATTGGACCGGAGACGGTGGAAGCAGGGGGCGGCTCATGAACAGGTGGTTGAATGAATACCTCGAGAAAAAGGGAGCCAAGGCGCTAGACGAAGGTGTTTTGAGGGAATACTCGAGGGCAATGAAGGAACAAACTATTCCCGAGATAGAAAAGGAAATTAGGAAGAATGAGGAGCGGTCGGCAGAGTTGCGGTTTTCGCCGAGCCCCGCTTCGAGGCGTCAAAGACGTGCAGCGGTAGGGGAAAAATAGGGCGCTGGGCAGGAGTGTTTCGAAAGGAGGCCGGGTGCGTCGAGGCTAACGGCTTTCGCGCCGACGCCTGAAGCGATCGTAGGCGGTGTTGATAATGGACTCGAGTGCATCGGCGCCGTCGCGGTCGAGGTTGGGATCGGCGCGAAGTAGCTTGGAGACCATTGCCATGGGTTCGCGCTCGCGCCTCTGTGCGGACGTGAAGTCAACGGGATTGAGCCCAGACCAGGCTGAGAGGGCAGTAAGGCTGGCGGCGTCAGGCTGGCGGCCGCTTGACATTCGGGAAAGGGTGGTTTGGGAGACGCCCGTTTCTTCGCTGACGATTTTCCAGGTCGTGTCACGCGCTTTTACCGTGGCGCTGAGAGCGGCATAGAAGGAGGGGAAATCGAATTGGGCGCGTCGGGTCATGCGGCGCCGTCCGACGGCAGGCGGGCGAAGTACCGGCCGGTGATTAGGGGGCGAAGCGGTGGCCCGGCGGTGGTCATCCGCATGTGCAGTTCTTTCCAAAGTCGTCAACCTAAAATGCGAAATAGCAATTGACGTGCTGGTTCGCAACCCTTATATTCTTGCTCATCAGCAATCGTATAACAAAGGAGCAAGTGCGATGATGGTGAACGACGAAGGAATCGAAGCCGGCGGGAAGAGGCCGGCGGTCGAGGACGTGAAGCCCGGGGAGGGTCCGGGCACGGAGCCGAAGAAGGTCGAGATCGAGGTCAACAGCCAGAAGGTGGAGATGCTGGATGGACCGGCGTCAGGGCTGGAGATCAAGGAGGAGGCGATCAGGCAGGGTGTCGGCATCAAGCCGAACTTCGTGCTCCAGCAAGAAATGCCGAACGGGACCGCCAAGGTCATCGGCGACGACGACAAGGTGGTCATTCGCGAGCACCTGAGCTTCACGGCCATCGAACCCGACGACAACAGCTGATGCGGGGTAGTGGGGTGAGGGCGGAGGTTAGCGAGGCCATCGAAGAGCTGAAGCGGGCCTTTCCCAATTCGGAGCTTACGGTGAGCGAAGATGGACAGGGAGGGGCTCACGTGATGGTTGAAAGTGTGGCCATCGGTGCGCGTTACGAGCCGAAGCAGTCCTGGCTGGGGGGGCACATTCCCCCCCAGTATCCTTATGCGGACATATATCCGGTGTTCATGGACGCCGCGGTACGGCGCCGGGACGGCAAGGCCTTCGAGGCGCCGATCACCGCCGGGCACAACTTCTGCGGGCGCCCGGCAATCCAGATTTCCCGACGGAACAGCAGGATCCAGAATTCTGGGCAGACCGCTGTGGCGAAGTTCCTGAAGATCCTCGACTTCCTGGAAAAGATCCAATGAAGAGCGAACCGACATGCGACGTCACGATCCGGGAAGAGGATCACGACCGCCTGATGGCGCATCTTTACCCGGGCGACGGAGACGAATACGGCGCGGTCCTACGCGCGGGGATCGTGTCCTGCGGCGCCGGGCTTCGTCTGCTGGTCAATGCTGTGGAGCCGGCGCAGGTGGGGACGGACTACGTTCCCGGAAAATACGGCTACCGCGCGTTGGCCCCTACATTTATCCACCGGCAGATCGTGCGATGCCGAGACGAGCGCATGGCCTACCTGGCGGTACACAATCACGGGTCCGACAGGTCCGTGCGCTTCAGCAAGGTCGACATGGACTCGCACGAACGGGGCTATCCGGCATTGCGCGACATCGGTAAGGGCGTGCCGGTCGGCGCACTGGTCTTCGGGCGGCGCGCGGTGGCCGCGGACATCTGGATGCCAGACGGTACGCGCCGGGCGCTCGGGTCGTACCGAATCGTCGGACGGACCATCAGAAGGCTGTATGCCAACCCTCAGCGGGCGGCCAAGGCGGGCGCCGGCTTCGATCGACAGGTGCGCATGTTCGGCAATGCCGGGCAGGCCGTGTTGGGGGCGAGCAAAGTAGCGGTGGTGGGGCTGGGCGGCGTCGGCTCCCTGGTCGCGGAGTATCTCGCGCGCCTCGGCGTCGGACACCTCGTCCTGGTCGATCTCGACGTCATCGAGGACACCAACCTGTCCCGGGTCGTCGGCGCGACGCCGACGGACGTCGAGACCGGGCAGTTCAAGACGCAGATCGCCGTGCGGCATTTGCGGGAAGCAAGACCGGATATCCGGCTGGAGGCGATACGGGGCGACGTTGCGAGCGACCCGGTCGCCAAGAAGCTGCGAGACTGCGATTTCATTTTCATGGCGGCGGACTCCATGCGGGGCCGGCTCGTGGTGAACGCGCTGGTGCACCAGTACCTGATTCCTGCCGTGCAGATGGGTGCCAAGATTAGGCCGGGCGCGGATGGCTCGGTCGAGGAGGCCATGTGCGCAGTCCGGCAGTTGCGGCCGGGAACAGGGTGCCTCTGGTGCAACGGGCTGATCGATGGAACGCAACTGGCGATCGAGGCGAAGACGGACGAGGAGCGCAAGGCCCAGGACTACGGGGTAAGGGAGCCCGACCCCAGCGTGATCACGCTCAATGCCGTGGCTGCGGGACAGGCGGTCAATAACTTCTTGTTCGACTTTCTCGATTTGCGGCCGAAGGGCGGCGATGCGGTGTATCAACATCATCATTTCCTGCGGCACGTCGTGCAGAAGGTGGTGCCGCGGAAGGATCCGGACTGCCGGGAGTGCGGAAAAAGGCTTGGCGTGGGCGATGCGATGGAACTGCCCACGGCAACGGGTTGAGAATTTGGATTCGATGGCAGGTTTCTCGGAAAGGTCTTGCGAGGCTGCCGCGGGGATCGAGAAACTCGGTTAGCAGACGCGCGTTGGACAAGGACAAAGCAAAAGAAGGGGTCTGAGCGTGGGTGAGGTAGGAACCGGCGGCAGCCGGGACGAGGATCCCCTGTGGTACGAATCAATGCCGGACGACTGGTCGTGGGCATGTCTCTGGAGCGGATACGTCCGCTGCATGTGCGGGGGAATTCGGACAATCAATCTAGAAGCACAATGTAGCGCGTGCGGTAAGGCTTGGGTGGAGGTAGAGCCCGCTCCGTTGGTGACACGCGACACCGACGGTTACGAACTGCGTGTGAAGCCCGATTTGGCCGGAGCCGAGGGAAGATATGAGGACTGGGTCTACCTGAGCATGCTGGAACGGGAATGGCGGAGGCCTGTCGACGCCGGCCTGTACGGCTCGGTCCCGGAGAACAGCCGGCCGTCCTCACGCGCCATCGTGGTGCTCTTGTTCTGGAGCTATTTCGAAACGCGTATCGGCAGGCTGTTTCGGGAGACGACGAAGACGGTGCCTGGGGAGGTGATGGATCATCTGCTAGAGCGCCATTCCTCCGTCGGTGCGCGGATGGACAGACTGTACAGGGTGGTGTTCTCGTCAACCTACCGGGCCGATCTCAACGACCTCGGTTACGGGCACGTGGCGTCGCTGCTCAAGCAAGTGGAACAGTGCCGGAACAAGTTCACCCACGGCCACCCGGAAGCTATCGACGACGCGCTGGTCGAAGAGCTGGTTGCGGGCTTGAAGGAAGAACACGAGGCCTGGATCGCGGTGTTCAACAAACGGCTGAGAGAATCACGTGGGCAACTGGCGAGGTTGAATTCCAAATAACTCTTATGGGATGTGACTTTTCGCGAATGCCGATGGGTCAAACGTCAATTGCCTCCATGCAGGGATAACCAAGTGACGGAATTTGGATCTTGGACCGGCACGTAGTTTCATGACAGCGGTTCGCCGACGTGTTCGGTCTCCTAGTTGGTGATCCTCTTGGATTGGCGGAGTATCCGTCAATAGGCGGCACCGCTCGAGATCGTATCTGGTATCGTGATACTGGCACCACCGCTTTGGCAATGGTCAAGCAAAGCATTTACAGCTTCGGACTCCCAGCGATGATAGGTGTCGGGATCAGACCAAAATCTATCCCAGGCCTCGTTTAGCAGTGCAAAGATCGGGTCTCCGCTGTTGGGACCAGCGATGCGGCAATCCATCGCCCGAACCCCTTCTAGTGCCATTGCGACAACGCGATCGATCAGGTCGTCCGGGTAACAATGGGCATAGTCTGGATCCCTCTCGTCGTCCGATAGCCGCAGCGCCTTGTTCCATCGTACGGTGATAGCGTCGGCGGCATCCGTAAACCCGGTTTTTTGCAACGATGCAAGAACCGCTCGCATCCGCGCATCGTCGGCCGGGTGAGTGGCAATACGAATGCCCGACGGCACGGAAAAAGCATTGCGACCGGTTTTCATGTAGAGATGCAGATGCGCCCACGCGAAAGCCGGGCCGAGCGTTGCAACTGCAAACAAATCGCAAAAAAACTCGACCAGCCAGTATTTTGTCCAGAGGATTTCCCACCGATCCACGCTGTCCTTGAACGCCTGTGGTCCTCGCCGGGCGTCCTCGGTTTGGCGCATTCTGGCGAAGTAGTCATGTAGGTACGCCGTACATTGCAGGTAACAACTGTGCAGTTTGTCTAGCACCGGGTTGTTAGTCCGCGCAAGTAAGGGATGCGCTAATTCGTGATAAAGATCCGGCAAATGCAGTAGAAAACTGCCCTCTGCGGGGGGTATGAACATCAAGTTTAGCCTAGTGTCGATGTAAAAGTGCGAGGTTGATAATGTCGTCACGGTAGGCGTTATCCACGGGTAGTCAATCTCTTTGCAAATCTTGTACAGCAACCGGTTTGCATGGTGGTCGTCTTCATGTGCACGATTAAGAGCCGCAATGCCAGTGGTTTCCACATGGTCGAGATCGGCGACTGCCCGCCGGAATTTTCGCAGCTGCGCATGCCGTAACGTGTTGCTTTCGGCGTTCAGCGGTGTCTGAAGGTCACGTAACCGCGAGATGATACCGTCGAGCTCAAGGTCGCAGGCCCGGATGAGGCTGTCGTAGTCCCGCGGCAGGTTTCGCGGTATTTTCCCCTTCAGCAACCGGCCGCGCTCAATGAGTTGCGGCAGCGTCCCGTGGAAGTACTCATCGAGCATTCGACGCGCACATCCTTGCGTTCATATCGGCCCGCTCCGCCTCCAAAACTTGAGCAAGTTCCTCGAGGCGACTGATCACGTCACCGGACGCATCGCCGCGATCGATCGCATCCGCGATCTTGTTCCAATCCGCGCCTCGTGAACCCTTGTTTGCCCGCAGCACGTTCCACAGCAAGGCCGCGCCAATATCAGACGATGGCGCTGTCTCGAGGGCGCGAAGCAAGAAACTGAGCATCTTGCGCTGCGGATCATCACGCGCGCATCCTGCGGTTTCAAGATCAACGATCACGTCGTCGATCAGCTCCGCACAATCGTGGAGGTGGCCGTACAGCGTAGCGTAAAGGCCGGGATCGCTCATGCCTCCGCCCTCCGCTTAGTTTCTCCCTCTTCATCGATGTATCTCAGCGTATCCTCGTCGAATTCGCTTGCTTCCTCGCCGAGCCACCGGTCAGTCAGCTTCAGCGTGATGGGATACCGGGAACAGTCGTCAGGCCGCATCCAAGCAAGCGTGGTCAGCGCGTACACGTCTTCGAGCGCATCCTTAAACGGCATGCCTTCTAGCACGCATCTCACATGGAGCGGCTGGACGGTCCCCCGGTGAGGGAAGGCCCGCCCCGTTGAGCACAGAAAGCCCTCGACGTCGTTAATGATTGTATGGGTCCCAACCTGCGGGTTCTCCACATGCGGGCGACCGTTGTGCTTTCGGTGTACTTCGAACAGCCGCAGGCGCACTGGGGCTGTCTTGGAAATTTCGAGGATGGTCAGCGTCCCGTTGTGCGAAATGGTGCCTTCCTTCTTCAGGATCCGAATCGCAGCCACTGCTCCGTCGATCTCCGATTGCCAGCATCGGCCATCGCGGTGAATCGCAATTGCAGTCAACGGTTTACCTACGCGACGATACTCGTCACGGAGAAGTTTCGTAACGTATGTCAGCACCTGTGGCTTCAGTAGCTTCTCCTTTTGCTGCGAGGTGTGGCACTCGGTGCGAACAAAAGCGCCACGCTTACCGACTACCGTAAACCCTGCTGTTTGGTTCTTCACATCTATCCCAATCACCACGTCAGCATGCAGCGGTGACGCAAGGACAAAGGGCCAAAAACTGTTTGTGAGCAAAACCTTGTTCAGCGCGACATTGCGCAGGTAGCCCAAGAAGCGGCCACGGTGTTTGTGGCGTATTTCGTAACGAGGTCCGCCGTCTCGCCCGGACACCATGACGTAACACCGCTCGCCCATCTCCGAGTGATTGACAGCGGCGTAAATGTCGCGCTCCCGCAATCCGCGGATCACCATGGCCGCCAATGCGTCATGCTCACGGATCTTGCGGTCAGTCGTACGATGTACCATGACCATTGCGTAGGCAGGTTCAAGGATATGGCGGTCCAGCGAGTCCAGAACCGCTTTACCCTGTTCCCTGTAGGTCCTTGGTCCGCGGTCACGGTAGGTGATGATCTCGGGTTTATATCCGCCGCCCTCCGGATAGAGTTCGTCGACTACCCGGGCGAGATCCGTGACGAATTGCGTGCCCCAGCTTTCCGCGACGGATTGCGGTAGCACCAGATATTGCTTGCGGAAGGGCTCCTTGACATAAAAGCCAGCTTCTTGATGGCGCAGGAGATCGATGCGCTTGCGACCGAGATTGTCGAGGCTCACCTGTTGGGCGCCGTTGGTGCCGCGGACGGTCAGCGTGCAACCGTTACCGAACTCCAGGTCGGGAACCTGGAAGACCTGCTGCCGGATGCGTTCTGGTTCGGTGTCGACCTTAAGCGTAATGTCTCCAAATTTCAGTTTAGTAAGGAATTGTGCCACATACTGGGTGGTAAGGCGGCGACGGACATGGGGTGGGACGATTGCTCGTTCATGAAGGCGGCGCGCCATCTCTTCCTGATTGTCACAAATTGGGTAGCAGAGAGCAGCTGCGACAGCGCGTTCTTCGCCGCGATTGTTACGATACCGGAGCACGGCGGCGTCATGTGGCAAGGCGGCGAGATCAGCCGGAAGTGGTTTGCGACACCGATTCACCATGTAGTCAAGCAGCGAGACCTTGCCCGTCTCTGTCTGGATATCTTCTTCGCTGACATTGAGGTCAGAAAGGGTTTCGACGCGGATCTCATACCATTGGTGGCCATATCTATAGACGCATCGGTGGCCTTCGAAGCGGCGAAACCCCAGGCGATCCAGATGTACGGGGATTGGTTGGGTGCGGACGTACTTGCTGCGGATATCCACGCACAGGCCGATCCGTCCCGACGGAGCGATGACGGCACGCACGGCGAAGCCGCGATAGCGGCCGATGCCATCCTGCTCCTCGGCTGGCTTCTTCTCGAAGAAAGGGTTGCCGGCGGCTGGTTGCCATAGGCGGACATTCCCCCAAAGCGGTGCCTGCAACATGAACTGCACGATGCGCGTGCAGATCATGTCATTTTCTGGGTTCCGGGCGGTGAAATCGAGCTGGGTCCCACTAGTCAGCTTTTCCAAGAGGACGGTTGTGCGCACTAGCGACACTTTGCTCGGCACCGTACTCACGTTGCTCGGAATGACGAGGATCGGTTCGCCATCGCGCTCTATTGCCTCGACGGGAGCACCGAGCCTGAAGCTCAGGGTACGGACGAGGCCTTCCCGATTCTGAAAATACTCGTCCTGGTCGCGGCGCAAATTGCGGACCGCGTAGGAGTCGTAGCTGTATCCGAGCTCTTCGACATTCAACACCGGAAAGATGTTGGTTTCGATATCCATAATTTTTCTGTCTCCCAACAGAGGGATCGGTATGGGCAGCGCCCGCAAACACCGGGATAGAGAGTTGCCGGAAATGTCTTCGGCTCCAACGCCGCCGCCTTTCCATTCACCACTCCGACGGCGAGATCCATAGCCTCCGTGGTTCGAGCGATGTAGGCATCCGCCTCAGCGATTTGTCGGGCTTCTAGGGCGTGTTGCCGTATCGTCCCGGTGAGCAACTGCACTTCGAGCAGTTCGACATCTGTCACTTCGTAGCTGTCGGTTGCGATGGGGAAGTCTCGATGCGGCTTACAGCGTGTAAGGGCCGTTGCGTACACGACAAGTTGCAGCCAAGCGTCCCGCCAGCCGAACGCATGCACCTTCCAATCGATGATCGATGGTGGCGCCGATGCGAAGAACGCTATGACATCCGGAACAGCCCGCACGGTTGTGTCCGAATGCGCGAAGGAGAGCGCACGCTGCGTAATTAGCCGGTCCGCCGCACGCAACCGCGCGATCAAGTCCTCCATGCCGAAGAATGTGCGAAGTGCTGTAACCACTTCGTCGCGGGCGCGAAGAATTTCGTTCTCGTCAACGATTCCGCCGTATTCAAGACAATGGAATGCGGCCAGATCGTCGCCGAAATCACTGGGTTTGACCTCCGGATCCATGATCCGATGCGCGCGAGCGATTTGGAGCTGGCGATCAAAACGCGCCAAGGCAGAGTGAATGACTCGGTCCGCTGATATAGGCCAGCCACGTTCGAGAGCCGGGATGACCTCCCTACTCAACGCCTGATCTACGACGTTGCCGCGCCAGGCACTGACGCTTTGCAGCTTGCTCAGCCTGTAGGCCCGTTGCCTCTCCCAGTCTTTCGCGCGTGCATTCGCGAGCTTGGTCTTGAAGAACCACTGCCGCTGGCAACGCTCGAACATTTTGGCTGTGGATACTGACCAGACCACGCCTCAGTCTCCGTCCTTCTTTCGCGAGCGCAGGAACATCAGGTATTCGACAAGTGCATCTTCCTCTTCATCTGTCACGCAGCCCACGCGGGCGACGAACCTTTCGTTCTCGGCACTTTTTTTCACGTTCTCCGGAACTGGGTATCCGGCTTCCTGCATCACGGTCGCGTAGGACAAGCTGTATAGATCACTCAGTTTGTGTAGGATGACCGGCGACGGCGCGCGCACCTTGCCGTTTTCGAGTTGGCTCAAATAGGCATTCGAAATTCCGACGGTGCCTTCAACAGCCCGCAAGGTAAGCCTTTGCCGCTTGCGGGCGTCAGCCAGGAGGCGGCCAAGTTTTTCGATGTGGTCGCTCATAGATTGCTTGATACAGCAAGCAATCTTTTCGTGTCAAGCGTCACTTTGGTCGAAGAGTTGACAGCTCTTCTTCATGCGTTGGGCAGCTCGGGCAGGGGCAAGACCGATATAGTCGTGAATTGCACGACTTCAGCCGTTTTGGAGGTGGGATAGGCCGGTCTCCGCCGGGCCCTGGATGTCCGACGACGAGGTCATGAAGGGCCAGTGGTGCTCAGCAGTTGAAATTCACCCGCTTCCGGCACGAAGACCGGATATGGATCGGTGGTTCGAGCATTGCCATAATGCACTGAATACGCACGGCTTTTTGTGCCTCGGCGAGACACCCCGCGAATACTGACGGAAGAACATAAAACGTAGATTCACCAGCGGGATGGGGCTGGGCTCCGCGGCGGGAGCGGATGAGGATTTCGTCGACAGCCGTGATCGTGCCGCCGGGGCCGGCATCAAGCAGCAAGACCTGATGAAAGGCCAAGCGCAGTCTGGAGTTTGAACGCAACCGGTTCCGGCACGATGACGGGCGCCCGCGCCCGTTTTCGCGGGTGGAGCGAAGAATCAAGGAATTCTGCAGGGTTGAGCGGGCTCACCCGGAAACGAGTCGCGGGCCCTCACATGATTACCCCGAATACAGCATGAACGGGGTTTGGCCGGCGTCTGTGGACATGCGAATCGCGTGACGTGAACAGAGAGCTTGGCGGGCTCTATTGGCAGCACCATGCTAGTACGATCGAACAGGTGCACGCGCGGGGGTGAACGAAATCATGCGAACGAGACGCTTCGAAAAATGGCTGGACATCGTACGGGGCCTCGGCAGCGGGACGATTGCCAGCCGGATTGCCAACTGCGAACGGGTTGAAAGATTCGAGGGCGATCTGGACGTCCACTTCGAGGCGGACGGGTTGCAACGGTTGATCGAACGGCTGACATACTTGGCCGAAGACGAAAGATTTGGAAGACGACCGGACCACGGCGTGCCGATTTCCGGCAACGTTCGCAATGGCAGTGCGACCCTGAAGAGCGCGGTCAAGCTCTATCGCGAGTTCCGGCGTTCGCCTCATTCAGTGCAGGCGCCCGGCAGCCAGGAGACGCTCGCCCGGCGGAAGCGGTCGCGGGCGTGGGCGCAGCGCGGCGTTTCACGCTGGCCGGACTGGCCGCAACCGTCCGAAGAAACGCTGTTCACGCTCGCGCAGGAGCTGGTACCGCTCGCTCGATTCCTCGATCCGGCGATCGTCGGTGCCGTTGCCGAGGACAATCGCCGGCGTCGGTCCGAGTGGTCGCAGCGGTTGGAAGCGTTCGGTATCGACCCCGAAATCTACCTGTGGGACGGTTCGCCCTGCGCCTTTCCCGGCGTCCGGCGCCATGCCGGAGGCAAGGAGATTTCGGCGTTTCGAAACCGGTCCACGCCCGACACGCCTCCTGTCCACTGTCTCGCATTGGACGACAACGACTATCCGAAGCACCTCTGGGCGTTCGTGTTCACCGGCCGGCCGTTTCGCAAGCGTGGGCCGGACGGCTACCAGCTGGCGCACATCTTCGACCACAAGGAACATGGGAACCGATGGAACGAGGAGCTGGACGTGGCTGCAGGCGGCGGGAATCCCGGCCCGCTGTTCGGGCTGTTTACCAGCGCGTCCAACGCGGCCTACCTTCCGGCGTTTCTGAGGCCCACGAATTTCTCACACAGGCTGCGCACGCTTCTTCAAGGACGGGCAATTGCCCTGTACGGTGAGGTGTGCCGGCCGGTCCCGCCGCCGCTGCAGATCAAGGCTTGCGACGAACCGGTGTGGCGTCCGGAGCGCTTCTCCTGGAGCGAGCCAATGGGAGATCCGGCCCACATCCCCGCCTTCCTGTCTTTCTGTCGCGAGCGCATGTACGAACTCCTCGGGCAGCAAGGTCGCGCACGGCAGCCATGAGGCATGTGCGCTTGTCCGGAAATCGACGCCCGCGGTTAGCCGCAGACGTCATTCCGGTCTTTCCTCGCCGCGCACGAGCTTCAGCAGGCGCCTGAATTCCTCATCTCCGGTGTCGCTTTTCCAGAAGTTTACGAACCGGCAGACGATCTGAAGGTTGCCTTCCTCATAATGGGCGTCGCTGTCGATCCGGTCCACGGAGGGCAGCAGGTTGCAGTCCCCCTCCGATCCGTGGAAGTTGAAAGAGATTCCGGTTAGCGCGCAACGGTCGCCCTGAAGGTCGAGCAGGCCGGCGATGAGCTTTTCCAGCGCTGCCGCATTCATGCGCAATTCCTTGTTTTTCACCCTCCGCTCGCCGATCTGCCCCTTGGCATGTCGCACCGTGTCCTCGACCGCATACCGCATCGCGACGACGGATTTTTCGCGACCGCCCAGGACACGTCCCTCGTCCCGGCCGCCCGGCGCAGGTTCGAGCGTGCCCTCGGCTTCCCATTTCAACAGGGTCGAGAAGATCCAGCAGAAGGAGTGTGCGTCGACAAGCCGGACGGTGTCGAGGCCGGCGGCCTGCGCGATCAGCGGACGCAACCGGTCCAGCGTCGCGTTGAACGTCGCATAGTTCGCCCAACTGCATTGCCGCAGGGTGGTAAACTCGATGCGGAGAGCACGGAATGCACGGTCGAATCCGGTCGGCTGGATCGGCATGTACCGGTCCATGTCCTTGAGGAAGAACAGATAGGCCAGGAGCGGATACTTGCCGCTCGTCGCGTCGACCAGCCCAGCGAACGTGACGCCCTCGTCTGCATGGCCGCGATAGAGGTCGAACAGCAAGCGCTCGATTCGGCCGCGTAGCGCAGGGTTCGATGCAGCCTCCAGCACTGCGCGGTGGTCGCGGTTGGCGTGACCGAAGCGGTTCTGCCAGAAGACGAGGTTGTTGGTGAGGTTGAGGCGGCCGTCCTGGATCTCGATCGCTTCGATCGTCCGGTTCAGGATCGCGCCGGCGCCGATTTCGCCCTCCAGCCAATCCCCGGAGCCCAGCAGGCCGAGTGCATAGTCGCGCAGACGCGGCTTGTAGTTCTCCCATGCGGCGGCAAGACCCTCGTCGAAGCCCCGAAACGGATGACCGGACCTGGCCTCGACCAATGAACGGAAACGGTCGAAGGCGCTGCCAAAGGCATTGTCGTCGATGCTCGCTCCGCTCATCCCTCAGCTTCCCTGTCCGATCGCAGCGTCATCGGATGGAGCGAGGCGTGCTCAGGCAACCTGCTTCTCGAACGGAACGAGATCGATGTCGCTTTCCCGCTTGCGCGTCCGGGCAATGTCGTTGCTGGTCTGCATCCGCAACAGCGTAGAAAAGGAGTTTGGTGGCGAGGAGCCGGGAAGTCGCGCCATAGGCCGGAGGCTGGAGGGATGCGTGGCGTGCCGTATCCTCACTCATGAGCCCCACCGGCAAGATCGTGTTCGAGCTGTCCGGCCGCCGGAACTCCCAGTGCGACGAGTGCGGAAACGATGTTGCCCAGTCGATCCTGCAGCGACGGATCCCAACAGGAGAACGGCTCCCGAGTCCCGATACTGTCGATTACTGCGCAGAGACGCCGGGCTGTTTCGGTGTCGGTCCAGAAACTCTTGTTGCGGGGATGCGCCGCCAGCCAAGCCTCGGCAGCAGCGATGATAAACGACAGATGCTCGGGCTTCGGAGAGACTTCGACCAGATCAAGGACGAGGCCCGCTACGAACCCGCCCGGGGCCTCGACGACCAGACGCTCCAGGACAGGCAGGAACGGTCCGATCCTGGCGATACCCGGCGGTGGAAGATAACAAGAAGACGGCGGTATCCGATTCCAATTGTTGAAGAAGAACGCAGCGACAGCCGATCCCATATGTACTTCGATCGAGGAGGACGGATCGCATCCTCTCGATGCCCAGTCAGGACTCTCCGACAACCGCTCGGCAAGAGAAGTGCGAATCCGGACAGCTTCCAACTCTGCCAGGCCCCCGTTCCCGTTCCCGAAATAGACATAATCCAAGCTTCGCAGAAAGTGACTGGCCGCGTCGAAGAACGATTCATCGGGCAACGACCGAATCGGATCCAACACCAGCCGATCGGTACTTTCGGCTGCCAATCCCGGCAGGCAACGTGCGACAAGGTTGAAATACGCAACATTCCAGTCCGATGGTTTCGTTTTGACTCTGTCGTGCAGCTTCAACCTGGAGCCATTCGCTACTGCCGTCCATTCGGCGTAAGATTGGGCAAGGTCTCTCAGCCACGGACGCAATTCAACATCGAACAGGCTTGAGACGCTTCTGATCCACAGGGCCGCGCTCCGGTGATCGAGATATTCTTCCGTCTGCGGGTGGGCTTCCGGGCGGCCGATATCTTCCGGCAATTCCCCGGAGAAGAGCGGTATCCGCAAACCCCTGGCACGGACGGGCGACGCCACCGGGAATGCCGGCCATTCGGGTTCTTCGCCTCGGCCAGAAAACCAACCGAGTTCCCTGTCGATCGCGGACCGGACTCGCCGCTCGATGTCCGCAGCCCGATCCCCTTCGGGATTTTCCCGACGTCGGCGCGGACGAATGCAGGAAGCAAGGGCGGTTCGAAGCAAGGCGCGCAGCAGGCGCTCGTCAATCGCCGCGATCGTATTGGCAGCACGGCGAATTCCGGAAGCCGCCAACAGGTCTCGGCGCATAGCGGCTTCGAGAAGGGAGCGAATATCCTGCGGTTCAACGCCGCCTCGGAGCAATTGGACAATGCCGATAGACGCCATCGCAAGGGGATTGAAGCGTATGTTCGATTCTGGAACGAGCCTGTCACCGGCTTCGGCGGTCAGTGCTTTCATGAAGACATTTCGCGCCCATACACGGTGACGGGAGCGAAGAACTTCATCTCCGTCACGCATGGCGACCACCGCTGCGGCGATGGTTGCCAGGTTACGATACCCCTCATTGTCCCAGGCGTCGTCATCGCTCGGCGGAGCCGGCTGGAGAACCCAATCCATTGCCTGCGAAGCAAATTCCGGCGACGAACGGGAAGGCTCTTCGACTGCGCCGAGCAGCGCGAGCTGCATGGCCCGGTCGGACGACGATAGAGAGTCCGACACCCTCAAACGTTCAAGATGCTGTCCTTCTCCCGCCGGGGATACGTATTCCCAAGCTCCGACGGGCTCGCCTCTTCGGTCTATCGTCGATATTTCCCGCCAATTGGCCGGCTCGAGGAGATTGAGCGCGTGAACCGCCATGAATTCCGGATCGCCCTTGTCCGCGTCTTCACCATACGGGCCGAGCCGCTCGACGGCCTGTCGCAATAGATCGGCAAGCTCGATCCGTATTTCCGGTGGCCCGGAGACTACATAGCTGCCAAGCAGGTATTCTAGTGAAAGCTGACGGGAAGGGCGCGCTTTAAGATTGTCGGGACCGGATGGATCGTCGGTTGCCGGGAACAATGCATCGAATCCGGAAATGTCCAGCCTGGTTGTTGAATCGGCGGACATCCTCTGGAGATCGAGACACAATAGTTCGGGACAAGCGAGGAAAGTGATCGCCGCTTTCCTTGTTTTAGGCCAGTGCGACAAGACCAGATCGACCGCCACAAGCAGGTAAGCGGCAGGGCCGCCCGCTGGAGGCAGCACATCGGCAAGCACCGCTTCGACATCCTCGCCTGCATCGACCCTGCGGTGAGCCCAGGCCTCCAACGCCATCAATGCGGACTGGACGCAAGAGTCGCCGTTCCCCCATACCCGGGACCAAGCGTAGGTTCCGATCCACGAAAACGCGCACTCGCCGTCGGCTAATGTGACGGTCATCGCGTCCGGAGCGTCTGGCTGGCCTCGACTACGGACCGATATCGCATGATCGACCAGCTGGCGGACCAGTTTCAAACCGGTTGCGGGAGCGTGGTCTAGAAGAGCGAGGAACGGGCCCTGCGTCGGCGACGGCGGCACGAAGGCGAGATCGCGTGAACTGAACGGCTCCTGCCCGAGATCGTCTAACTCGGATGAGGGGAGGTCGCTGAGCGATGTCGGGATGCCGAACGGCCGCCGAGCCTTCCGGCCTTCCCTGTTCGGGGTCAACATGGCGATGGTCAGGTCTGCAAGTTCCTGAGGCGCGGCCTGAGCAACGAGAGAACTGAGTCTCCATACGGTCTGTATGGATTCGTCGCGCCAGTAGCATTGCACCAACGAGCGGAGATATTGGGACGCAAGTGACGGGGCGCAGCGACACACGAGGAGGAAACCCAAGCAAAGGTCCGAGGCAAGAGTGTCGGACCGATGCGCCTCAATTTCTTGCAATCGGCGATAAAACCAATGCGCCAACAAATGGCCGAATTCATGGCGGTTGAGAATTCCGACGCACGAAGCCGTAAAGAATGTGGCTGTATCGCCGATCGCCGCCTCTGGAAGGTCGTCGCCAAGGCCGAGCAACCAGAGCGTGAGGCGGGTCCACGAAGGATTTGAAGGCAAATACAGTCCCGCCGCCGCTTCCGGAATGGTGGCGTCGACTTGGGCCAGATGCTCCGACAGAGGTCGAACTTCGACGGCTTGGACCGTTCGGATTAGTTCGCGGAGCAGGAGCGCGTCATCTACCAATATCGACTCCGCAACCCGGTCGAGCAGTTCGATTCCAATTTCGGATCGCACCACCCCAAGCAGAACGGCGCGGCGCCAAGAACCGTGCATTCCTTCCTGGCTGACACTATCGAGAAGGCAACGCCAACCGGCATCGTCCGCCGACCGTTCGAGCTTCATGCGGGCAGCCAGTTCGAGGCCGCGCGCCAGTCGGGCGGGCGCAGGGCGATCCAGGGGAAGGCTGCCCGCGACGTCGGTTTCTTTGAAAAGCAGATTTGCGACGGCCCAGTCCCGCAAAATGTCATGGCGAAACGCCATCCTGTCGCTACCGAGATCGCGCAGTGTCCCGCTCCCGACCAAAGCGTCCACCGCCGCCGCAGGATGGGCGCCGGCATCCAACGTCGCCGACGCCAACACCTGCTTCGAGAGCGCCTCCAATAATCTGAACCGTTCGCGTCGGCCTTTCTTCTTTCCGTCCGCAGTTCGCCACCAGTCCGCTGCCATGTCGATTTCGGTGAGAAGTTGCCGTTCGCCATCCGGCTGCCGAGCGAGCCGTTCCAGTCGAAAAAGATTCCGCGTGATGGCTCGGGCAGGATGGGCGTCAGTGAGAAGCGGGGCGAGTTCCGGCGCAGCGTCGCGCAACTCGCCCACTTCGTCCGCGCCCAGCTCGCCGATCGTAATGGGGAGAGAGTGGCCAAGCCGGTCGAGCACGACCGCCGGCAGCCACTCCAACTCTTCGTCTTCGCCTCCGAATCCGCGCCGCGTCGTGGCAACAACCGAGAATCCGGGAATTTCTGCAGCCTCGCGGACAAGGTCGACAACAGTGTGTCGTTCTTCTTCCGAGAAAGAATCGAGGCCGTCTATAAAGAGGGCCGCACCACCACTTGCAGCCAAGTCCACCAGAAGCTCGTGGGCGGTGCCGCGAAATCCGAGTGCGGCCCGCATCGCCCCCCAGCCGCCGGGTCTCACGCGGCCGTGACCAAACACTATAATGCGTGATTGCGTGGAAAACTCCTCCGCGAGACGTTTCAGCAGTCCCGACTTGCCGACGCCCGGTTCACCGCGGATCTCCACATAGCGGCCTTGATCGAGTGCCGTGCGGACGGCCGCGACATGCTCCCCCCTCGTCAACCGGACCTTCCCGACTCGATCCGCAATGTCTTCCAGCGCATGGCGGGAGTCTTCGGCGAGGGCGCTGCGGGTGGGCGCATGCCGGCGTTCGCCCGCCAGGTGGAAATCCCGTTCCCGCAACTGTTGCACCAACTCGCTGCGCTTGCGGTCTCCTCCGCTGGCCGCCAGCTCTATCGCGAGTTCGACAAGACACCCCCAGAGTGCGGCAGCTCTCCCTGCATCATCGGGATGAAGCGCGTGGGCGGCCCGCTCCCTTTGCCACGCTTCGTACGTCGATCCTTGGGCCGTAAAGTCGAAATGCAGGATCTGGAGCCGCGATAACAGCCGCCAGACCGTTTTCCCATCGTGTGCTGCACCGGCATGCTCCAGATGCGTCTTGAACGCATCGACGAAACTCCGCATGTCGTCGTTGGCGGAACGCGGGCGCGCGATCCGTGCCGTGAATGTATCGGCGGAACTCATTCGCCGCGCCCAGGCAAGCACGTCTTGATAAGGGCCCTGTACATTGAGAGGCGCCCGACCGACCGCGACGGCCAATTGATGACGCCTGTCGAAGAAGCCCGGCTGCTGCGATGCCTGGGCGATCTGGGCAACAACGCTGTGAAACCTCTGATCGGAATGTGTAAACCGAAGGCTGCGTCTGACCTGGATTTCCAGGACTGCGGGACTCCCGTCGACGTCACGGGCGTGAATGACGATGTCGTCGAGCGGGTGGTCCTCTGCCGCCCTCTGAAATTCGACGCATTCAGTGCTTGTACCGGGCAGACCGCGCGGTTCTGCGCCGATCAACAGGGACAACAAGTAGTGGGCGCCGACTTGGCCTTCGAAATGGGCCCCCGCCGGTCCGCTGGATGCTGGGCTACTGACAGTCATGAATTCAGATTGTGCATTGTGGTCGATGAATTAGGCATCGGTAGCTGCGTTGCCTTCTCGGTTTGGGTGGTCGGTTTCAGGATCACGACGTAACGCGCGTGGCTTGTTCATCTCGATTCGACCGGCGGACTGTTGATTCTGTCACAATTGGAAACGACTAGACCCTGTGCAGAAGGACAGCCGTTACAGAATATTCGCCGCAATACTGGGCGCAATCCTTTCTGTCGGTTCGCAGATGGCCGACCCGCCGTTCTCGGCGATCGACGGCTGCGACAGGTGAAGCGTGACGGTCTGCGCCTGCGCGGCGCCGGCGCTGCCGAGGGCCGCGACAGCGAGCAGGGCGAGGGCGAATATACGGGCCGGCGCGAGGGCCGGCCGGACGAAAGGGGGCATGGTCTCTCCAGTTCAGGGGTTGGGGCCGCAGGAAGACGGCGGTCGGGAACGATGCCGGTGCGGCGGCCCACGCCGCCGGAACGGCGAACGCGATCCGGCCGGAATCCGCACGCGCCGCCGGCGCCTTGGCAGCGTCATCCGGCCGGAATTGAAACCGGCCGTCGCTTTCTGGAGCCGGTTGTTACGGCTTGGGAAGCAAAAAATTTTGTCGTTCCGGCATGCGGAATTCTATTCGAATTGAGATTGCGAATTCCCCTTTCCGGCTCCGCTGGCACGGAATTCGACGCCGGACAACAATTGGGAAGGGATGCGGGGCAGGATCGAAAGAATCAGACCGCGTGCGCGCTGTGAAAACCGCCATGGAGCGGCAAATCCGGGATCCTGGAACGCCGGCCCGGTCGACGTTTTTCGCCTGCCTTCCGCGCGTTTTCCGGCCGGTTTACCGTCCAGAATTCAGATATTGTTCCGACTAGCGGAATTAGAAAATTTTTCGGTTTATTTTTGTCCTTGGCAAGATTATCCGCTTCGGCTCCGGTTCACGGCCTGGTTCAAGCAACCTGAGACTTTCCGCTTCGGTCGAAGAACGAGCCGCCGGACATCGGATCGGACGCTGCCGGTTGCGCGGGGTCCGGAACACAGCCTCGACGTCATCCCCTCACTCCTGCGAGCCCGCCATGCCCTTCCGCTTCCTGCTTTTCGCCGCTGCGCTGCTGCTGCCGTCCGCTTCGAGCGCGGGCGACGGGAAAGCCTTCCGCCCCCCGCCAGTCGCCGCCCGCACGCTGCCACCCGACCCGGCGCTTCCGGGCGCCGTGTCCGGCCCCAGGGTGCGGCCGGATCCCGAGCCCGGCAGCGACGCGATGATCCTGCCGGCCCTCCGCGAGACCCTCGACCTCGAAATTCGCGACGATTTCGGGATCGACTGCTTCGCGGTCCATCCGGAGGGCCCGAGCCTGCCGGACGCCGGCGGCGCGGGGACCGAAGCGGACACCCCGGCTCCCGCGCCTGCCCCCTGCGATAGCGGCGAGAAATGACATGCAGGGCAGCGACGGAGACCGGGAAGGACGGCGGCGTAGGGGACGGGCGTGGGGACGTCGATGTCGGACGAGGGGCGCGGCGGCGACAGCCCCTTCGTCCCTCACGGCCCGGGCCGGGAGAGCTTCACGTGCTGCTCTATGGCGGCAGACCCGTGCAGGACAGGACCGCGGCGATCGGGGGCCGCCTGCGGGACCTGTACCGGCAGATCGGCGTGCAGCCTTCGGCGGCGGCGGTCGACCTGGTCTCGATCGCGCTGGCGGTAACGGCGGCGGACACGTTCGTGCCGCGCAGGAAGGCCGACAACGGCTGGTCGCGCCGGCTGGACGTCGAGCTGCCGCTGTGCGCGCCGGAACCCTGGGAGGAGGGCCGGGCGGACCTGGAACGGCTGCTGTCCTTCCTGAGCGGGGACAGCTGGAGCTTCGGGTTCCGGCCGGGCGGCGAAGCGCCGCCGCCGATGGAGGCGGTGAGGCGTCACGAGAGGACCGTCAACCTGTCGGGCGGCGACCCGGTGAGCCTGTTCTCGGGCGGGCTCGACAGCACGGTATCGGCGCTCGCGCTGCTGGACGAGGGGCGGAGGCCGATCCTGGTTTCGCACGCCTATCCCGGCGACGCCGGGATACAGAAGAGCGTCGCGGCGGCCCTGCCGAAGCGCCTGGAGCATGTCTCGGTCAATGCCCGGCCGACGTCGGCGCTCGGGACCGACATCACCATGCGGACGCGGAGCTTCCTGTTCATCGCCATCGCGGCCCTGGTCTGCGATGCATGGTCGGCCCGGCACGGCGGGAGACCGGCCGGGCTGTGCGTGCCGGAGAACGGCTTCATGTCGATCAATGCGCCGCTGACGCCGCGGCGGATCGGCTCCCTGAGCACACGCACGACCCATCCGTACTATCTGGGGCTGCTGCAGGACGTCCTGGCGACCGTCGGTCTGCCGGCCAGGATCTGCAATCCCTGGAGGTTCCGGACCAAGGGGGAGATGGTCGCGTCGATCGGGGACTATCCCGGCCTTGCCGAGCTGGCGGGCCGCACCGTGTCGTGCGCCAGGTGGAAGCGCTTCGGGGTGCAGTGCGGGCATTGCGTGCCGTGCCTGATCCGGCGCGCGGCTCTTTATGCCGCCAATGTCGACGATCTTGCGGACTACCGGTTGGAGGATCTCGACAGGGTCATGGCAGACGCAAACAGGCGCGACGACCTGATGGCGGTTGCACGGGCGGTAAAGCGTCTCGATACGGAACACGCCGAGAAATGGGTGGCGCGGTCCGGCCCCCTCCCGGCGGAGGGGACCGAGCGGCGGGACACCGTCGAGGTCTTCGCAAGAGGCCTTCAGGAAACCGGCAACTACCTGCACGACTGGGGGCTGATCGCCTGAACGATGCCGATTTCCTTTCCCGTGTACGAACCGGGCGCCGATCGGCATGGTCACGCACTGACGTCTTTCATGTTATTGCGGACGAAGCTCCGAGACGAACAACAGCCGGGGTCAAGAATTGATGGCCGACAACAGCAATGCGCCTTTATAGACAAAACTGTTTGTCCAGAATGACGCATTGCAGGGTAACACCGGTTGCCCGCCGGGCCTTCCCTGGACGTGGCCAAAGTCACCTGGTGTTCAGCGAGATTGGCTGACGCTTCGGAATCGCGTGAACCGATGGCCAGGAGTGGGGATCGTAAAATGCTGCGCCGGACGGCAACCAGGGCCTGAAGGGGCGCCTCATTGCGCGGCATTCGGTCGGCCGACGGTACAGCTCGGCGAAGCAGGTGGCGTGCAGCGGAACCGAACGAACGGCAGGCAAAGGGGGACAAGCTGCGTCACATTATGGAACCAATCCGGTTACGATCTGATGACGGAACGTGAAGACGGATTTCTGTCCGCAAAAGGTTTTGATAAATAATTCAATGTTACCAATAAGTTAATCACACTTAAATTGAACGACATCGCATCGACATAACGGAACATTGTTGTCTTTCGGTTTAGCTCGATAGCAGCCCAGGCTTTTTTCCCACATTGAGCGCCCGGTGGATTTGGCGGGAAGGTGGGCGAGCGTGGGACATGCCGGTCTTGCGGCTTTGCGCTGCCGGGTTGG
>Ga0209543_1000635_pt1 | contig 42170 bp, 30 predicted proteins | sample MesohylFT_FD_187296 | JGI IMG/M metagenome (GOLD analysis project Ga0209543, IMG submission 187296) | Host-associated microbial community of the marine sponge Aplysina aerophoba from Gulf of Piran - sponge mesohyl, lysed by freeze-thaw... | ecosystem: Host-associated > Porifera > Sponge >...
GGGTCGGCTACGGGCCGGAAGACCTGGTGACGGCGGACGACACGACCGCCGAGCACGCGGAGGCCTGCGCCGAACTGGTCGAGAGCGCCGGTCCGCTCCACAACGAGGGGCCGTACACGCCGTGGCTTCACAAGGAGGCGGGGGAGAGCGGCGCGACCCTGCTGTTCCCGGGGCTGGCCGGCGGTCCGAACTGGGGCGGCGTCGCCTTCGACCCGGCCAACCGGCGGCTGCTCGCCTTCAGCCAGGACGTCGGCACGATGGCCTGGGTGGAGGAGGATCCGGAGGCGGACCCCGAGGCCGGCCCGGCCAACTACGTGCTGCGGGTGGCGCGTCCGTTCTCCTTCGCGGTGCGCGTCGGCGATCAGTCCTGGCCGTGCCAGAAGCCGCCGTGGGGTCGGTTGACCGCGGTCGACGCCGACACCGGCGAGGTCGCCTGGCAGCGTGCTCTGGGCGTCACCGAGGGACTACCAGCCGAGAAGCAGGAGACCGGTCGGCCGGGCCGCGCCTCGGCGATCGTCACCGGGGGCGGTCTCGCCTTCATCGCGTCGACGGACGATCGCCGATTCAGGGCACTGGACGCCGCTAGCGGCGACGAACTGTGGTCGACCGAGCTGCCTCACCATGGCAACGCGAACCCGTTGACCTACCTGGGCGCGGACGGCCGGCAGTACGTGGCGATCGCGGCGACGGAAGAGGTCGTCGCGTTTCGGTTGCCATAGCGAGAAGGAGAGGCCCCCCACTGGGTGCACCGCACCCTCTGGCATTGCTACAGTTGCCGCTCACGACGGCGACAGCGATGTCTTCACACGACGAGAGTAAGGGCCCGGAGGGCTACGACCAACCCGCCGTCGAGGCCTGGATCGCCGAACACGTCGATGGCCTGACCCCGCCGCTTCAGTGGACCCGGCTCGAGGGCGGCCACTCGAACCTGACCTATCGCCTCGACGACGCGGATGGCCGCTCGGCGGTCATCCGGCGGCCTCCCCAGGGTGTGCTGCTGCCCAAGGCCCACGACATGAGCCGTGAGTGGTCGCTGATCTCCGCCCTCGGCCCCACGGCGGTGCCGGTGCCTCCGGCGCTTGCGTTCTGCGAGAGCCCCGACATCACCGGCGCCTGGTTCTACGTGATGGGGCTGGTGAACGGCCGACCGCTCTACAGCGCCGCGCACACTGAGGAGTGGGTACCCGAGGAGTGCCGCGTGAAGCTGGCGCATTCCTTCGTCGATGTGCTGGCCGAACTCCATGCGGTCGACCCGGACGAGGTGGGGCTTGGCACCCTCGGCAAGCGGGACAGCTACGTCGCTCGTCAGCTCAGGACCTGGTACCGGTCCTGGACCGCGTCGGTCGAGCCGGCCCAGTTGGACGACGCACGCGCCCACGATCTGCAGCGCTACTTCCTCGAGCACCTGCCGGACCAGGGGCCGGCGCGCGTCGTTCACGGCGACTACGGGCTTCACAACTGCCTGGTGGGGCCGGATTCCACGATCGCCGCGGTCGTCGACTGGGAGATCTCGACCCTCGGCGATCCGCTGGCCGACCTCGCCTACGCGATGAATCAGTGGATGCCGGCGACGGACACGATGCCGAGCGGTTCGGGCGGCGCCACCGCGGCGCCCGGCTTCCCGTCGCGTGAGTCTCTGCTCGAGCGCTATGCGGAGCGCACGGGTCGCGACCTGTCCCACCTGGACTACTACGTCGGCTTCAACCGCTGGAAGTCCGCGGCGATCGTGCACGGCGTGTACGCCCGCTACATGGAAGGGAAAAAGAGCACCGAGGGCGTCAACCTGCCGGAGATGCGGCAGCGCATCGTGAGGACCCTCGACCTGGCCGAGGAGGCAGTCAACCGTCTGTAGAGGAGATCGGCATGAGCAAGCAACGACCAAGCCGCCGCGCCTTCCTCGGACTCGCCGGCGCCGCCGCGGCGAGTTCGCTCCACTCCGCTGCCCAAGCCCAGGCACCTGGCGAGATCCGGGACCTCGGGGAGACTCCCACCGAGTACGGGAGGCCGTCTCCCTTCGCCGACTCGAAGCGGTGGAGCCGGGCGCCCGACGCGACGGCGTCCTCCTCGAACACCCCGCTCGCGGACCTGGAAGGCATCGTCACGCCGTCCGGGCTGCACTTCGAGCGGCACCACACCGGGGTGCCGGCGATCGACCCGGACAGCCACAGGCTGACGATCCACGGTCTGGTCGACCGGCCGCTCGTCTTCTCGATGGACGACCTCGTACGGATGCCCTCGGTGTCCCGGTTCCACTTCGTCGAGTGCTCCGGGAACAGCGGTCGCGAGTGGTCGCCGGCCGGCGCGCCGAACGTGCAGCTCAGCCACGGGCTGGCGAGCTGCTGCGAGTGGACCGGCGTCCTGCTCGCCGATCTCCTGGACGAGGTCGGCGTGAAGCCGGAGGCGAGCTGGATCGTCGCGGAAGGCGCCGATGCGGGGCTGATGAGCCGCAGTGTGCCGCTCGAGCGAGCACTCGACGACGTGGTCATCGCGTACGGACAGAACGGCGAGGCCGTCCGACCCGAGCAGGGCTACCCGCTGCGGCTCCTCGTGCCGGGCTGCGAGGGCAGCGTCAGCGTCAAGTGGCTGCGCCGGCTGGAGGTCGCGCACATGCCGTCGATGGCCCGGGACGAGACCTCGAAGTACACGGACCTGCTGCCTGACGGCAAGGCGCGCCAGTTCACCCTGGTCATGGACGCGAAGTCCGTCATCACGCGGCCCTCGGGCGAGCAGAAGCTGAACGCGCCGGGCTTCCACGAGATCCGCGGCCTGGCCTGGTCGGGCCGCGGCACGATCCGCCGCGTCGAGGTGTCGACCGACGGCGGCCGGTCCTGGGCCGACGCCGAGATCGACGGCCCGCGCTACGTGAAGGCCTTCACGCGGTTCCGATCGCCCTGGCGGTGGGACGGCGGTCGCCACGTCCTGATGTCCCGGGCGACCGACGACACGGGCTACGTCCAGCCGACCCTGGCGGCCCTGCTCGAGGCGAGAGGCCGGTCGACGATCTACCACAACAACCGGATCAAGGCCTGGGAGGTTCAGGAGTCGGGGGAGGTAACGAATGTCGAGGCGTAGCGCGCTGCTCCTCACTGGGTGCGCCGACGTCCCCGTCCGCTTTGGGAGGCATCCGCCCACTGGGTGCGCCGACGTCCCCGTCGGCTTTCCGGGAAAGACTGCGCGAGGCGCAAGCCTCGCTCCACTCCTCGCTACCGTCCTCCTCCTCGGCACCGCCATCGCCCTCCCTGCCGCCGAATCGGAACGCACCGGCCTCGGCAACGAGGCCACCCCTCAGGAACTCCAGGCCGCCGGCTACACCGTCTTCCCCGACGGCAAGGGCCTGCCAGAAGGCCGGGGAACCGTCACCGAGGGCAAGGCCGTTTACCAGCAGTTCTGCGCCGCCTGCCACGGGCGGAACGCCGGCGGCGAGGACGCCGCGGCGCTCGTCGGTGGCCGCGACAGCCTGACCTCCGAGCGGCCGCGGAAAACGGTCGAGAGCTACTGGCCCTACGCCACGACCCTCTGGGACTACGTCCGCCGCTCCATGCCGTACGAAGCGCCCGGCTCACTGACGAACGACGAGATCTACTCAGTGGTCGCCCATCTGCTCAACCTGATGGGACTCGTCGACGAGGACGCGGCACTCGACCAGGAGAGCCTGCCCAGGGTCGAGATGCCCAACCGGGACGGCTTCGTCCCGGACGACCGGCCGGACACGGGCTAACGACCAGAGAAGACGAAGCCGACCTTCGGCCGGCGCGCCGACACTCGGACGGACCGACACTTCACGGCAGCGGCATCTGCTCGCTCTCGGTCTCGCGGGCCTGGTCGAACGCGGCGACCGGCTCCTCGGTGCGGACCTGCTCGAGCCAGTACACGCCGTCGAATTCGGCGGTGTTGCCGCGCGTGCCGGCGAAGTCGACATCGCCGTCTCCGTCCAGGTCGCGGGCAACGAAGCTGTCGAACATGCCGCGCTTGCGCCGCGAGATGTCGTGCCGGGTCCATTCGCCGTCGATGTCGCCCGGGTTCTCGAACCACGCCAGCCGGCCCAGCGGCGTGTCGGGCTCGACCTCGCCGTCTTCCGCCCGCCCGCTGCGGCTGTAGGCGCCCGACATCGCGTCGAGGTCGCCGTCGCCGTCGATGTCGGCGAAGGCGAAGCCGACCAGGTTGTCCGGGGTCAGGCGGCCGATCGGCCGCAACTGCCAGGTACCCGCGGGATCGGCCGGCTGCTCCAGCCACACGAGGACGCCGCCGAACTCGACCGTTGCGAGGTCTAGCCGCCCGTCACCGGAGAGGTCGACGAATGCCATGTTGAAGCCATTGAGCAGGGCGCCGGCCTGAGGTGCATTCGGCGGGCGGGGCGTGTCCGCGGTTGTCGTCGTCCCCTCGACCTGGATCGGGTGCTCAACGAGGGCGACGTCGCCGTCGCCCGCGCTGCGGTTCTCGAACCAGAAGATCCGGCCCTCGCCGGTCGAGCCGGCGACGATGTCCGCGTCGCCGTCGCCGTCGAGATCGACGGTCTGGGAGTTGATCGGCCAGATCACCTGGACGATCTCATGCTCGATCCACTCGCCGGAGATAGGGTCGTCCGTCGTGTCGAACCACGAGATCGGGTGCTTCGCGGTGGTCCCGCGACCCGGGTTCTGCGCCCCCTTGTTCGGGGCAATGACCTCGGGTCGGCCGTCGCCGTCGAGGTCGCCGGCGAACACGCGGATGTAGGAGCCCCGGTCTTTCGTGACCGGTGGAATCACCCGCGGCCAGTCGCCGCTCCGCAGGGCGGCAGCCGCGTCTTCGGTGTCGGTGCCCGGGTTCTCGAAGTAGATGAGATGGGCCAGCTCGCAGGCGGCCACGACGTCGAGATCGCCGTCGCCGTCGAAGTCGGCGATGGCGACGTCCTCGGCGGCCGAGGCTTCGTCACCTTCGGCGAGCGTCGCCAGGTGCCACGTGCCGGGATCGGGACCGCCGAAGGCGAGCCGGACGTGCCCCGCCCCTTCGTTGCCGTACTCGGTGTCCGACTCGTGGACCGAGACGATGTCGAGATGGCCGTCCCCGTCGAGATCGGCCATCTCGAGTCCGTCGCCGCCGCGGATCGGCACGCCGCCGACCGCCACGTCGTCGATGATGTGCTCGCGCCAGGAGATCCACTGGCCGTCCGCGGACTGGGCGCGGGTTGGCGTGTCGGCAACGAGGTTTGAGGCGGGGGGCTCGGCCGTCTGGCAGGCCGGCAGCGCAATCGCGAGGATAGCGATGGGGACCGACACCTTCATGGCCGGTACCAGATCGGCGACGACCAGGCCCGTTCCTGGATCGTCGGCGCCACGCCGGGCCGCGGTTCGACGCCGGCCCGGATCGCGTCCCAGGTCGACCAGCGGCAGGTCGGGTTCTCGAGCACCCGCAGATAGTAGACCGCCCGCTGGTCGGGGTCGAACCCCGGGTCCTCGAACACGGCGCGGAGCTCGGCCGCGCCCAGGTCCTGCGAGATGCTGCAGTCGGAGAGGTCGACCGAGGCCCCGTTGTCGGGGCAGCGCGGCGGGTCGCCCGACGGCGAGCCGCCGTCGGAGCAGGCGACGTCGATGACCGTCTCGTGCGCTTCGCCGCCGTCGACCCAGCCCTTGACGACCTGGAGGCGCTGCAAGCCCGCGCTCTCCGGATCGCCCGACGCCCAGAGCAGCAGTTTCGGCGCACGGTCGCCGTCCGCCAGCAGATCGCCGCCCATCGCCACGCCCCGCTCGTAGGCGGTCGCGATCATCTCGGGGTCGTCGGCAAGATCGGCGTCGAAGGCGTAACCGCCGAAGAACCGCACCTGGATCCGCGGCCCGGTCGTCGCGAAGGTCTCCTTGCGCCGGAATGCATCGTAGATCGAATCGCGCGTGTTCTCCTCGGCCCAGACGCCGGTCAGGCCTGAGGCGCTCCACATCTGGAAGTAGGTCTGGGCGTAGGCGGGGGAGCCGTCCGGGTTCGGCTCGTCGAGCGGCACGGAGCCGCGAAGCTGCGGCGTGCCGTCCCGCCTGCCGACCTTGCTGTGGTAGTCGTCCTCGTCCGGCGTGCCGCCGGCGTTGTGAGTGTCCGTGGCGCCGACGAGGCCGAAACGGAAGGGATTGAAGCCCTCGGTCTCCTCGAGCAGCAGGCCGTCGAGATACGCGGTGCGCACGTAGCTCCCCTTCGGTTCGCTGGGGAGGGTGGAGCTCACCCGGTAGGGCATGATCTCAAAGTCAGCCCACTCGTCGTTCGGCGACAGCATCGGGTGGACCTCCGACGTGCCCTTGACCTGGGTGACCTCGACGATCGGCTCGTTGCGCATCCGCGTCTCGGCGTACTCCGCGTCGAACGGGTCGCCTTCGAACGTCGCCAGGCTGAACATGTTGCCGTTGCTGCCGTTCGAGTTGTGGGGGATGGCGAGCGCCTCCATTCCGTCGTCGCGGAGGGTGTCGAGCCAGGACCAGAGGTCCTCGGGGTTGTTTGAATCCATCGCGGTGAACGGGAGTGCGGGTGCATCGCTGCCGCGGAAGATCACGTTGCGATGGAGGTTGCCCGTGTCGGCGGCGGTGGTCGTGTACTCGTAGCCGATGAAGGTGGTGAATGCGCCGGGGTCGTTGTGGTGCTCGGCGGACTCGACGATGCGCTGCCAGGCGGAACGGTTCGCTTCGCTGCCATCGATCTCGTGGAACTCGCCGCTCCGGAAGGCCTGCAGCCCCCGCCGGAAACCCTCGGCGGGTCCCAGTTCGCGCAGCTCCCTGGCGATCGGCACGTCGTACAGCGGGTCCTCCGGGTCGTCCATCGCCGGCAGCACGCCGAGCAGGATGCCGTGGTCGGTCACCGCCTGGAAGTCCAGGGGCCGCCGGAGCTGCATCGTGTGGCCGGCGGGGTGAACGAGCGGCGCGCCGCGCGCGAAGCGGTAGGCGTCGTCCGGCGTTGCCCGCACGTCGAAGATGTAGGCGTCCATCGAGAAGCGGGTGTGGACGTGCAGGTCGCCGAAGTACGCGTTGCGCAGGGGATTCGGCTGCGGTGCGCTCGCCGGGTCCGACGCGTCAGGCCCGGCGCCGGCGTCCTCGGTCGACCCTCCGCAGCCGGCGAGCAGGCCCGGGATGACGACCGCGAGGGCGGGAAGACGTGTCCATCTCATGCTGTGCTTTCTCGAACGTAGTTGGGAGGTAGGATGCTGAGTGTAGCCCGCGCTTCGCGCCAGATGCGGGCAGGATGCCCACGTTCCCAGGATTGGAGCCACATGTCGTTTCAGCGCCCGATGGTCGTCTCGATAGTTGTTTGCGCCGCGTTCGGCTGTACCCAGGACCCGGCCGGCGACACCGCTGGCGACAACGAGCAGCGCCAACCCAACGTCGTCTTCATCCTCGCCGACGATCTCGGCTACGGCGATCTCGGCCTGTACGGCAGCGAGATCATCGAGACCCCGAACATCGACGCCCTGGGCGCCTCGGGCGTGCGCTTCGAGGCCGGCTACGTGACCGCCGCGGTCTGCAGCCCGTCCCGCGCCGGGCTGATGACCGGCCGCTACCCGCAGCGACACGGCTACGAGTTCAACGCGTCGGTCCAGGACTATGGCCTCAGCCTCGACGAGACGACGCTGGCCGAGGTGATGCGGTCCGCCGGCTACGCCACCGGGGCGGTCGGCAAGTGGCAGCTCGGCTGGGAGGGTGGGAAACACCCGCTCGACCGCGGCTTCGACGAGTTCTTCGGCATGCAGGCCGGTTCGATCTTCATCGAGCCATCCGCCGAAGGAGTGGAGAACTGGAATCCGCAGCGGATCTCCGAGACGAGGCAGCGGCCCATCTTTCGCGGCCGCGAGGTGGTCGAAGAGACCGAGTACCTGACCGAGGTATTGACTCGCGAGGCCCTCGACTTCATCGACCGGCGCCGCGAGGAACCCTTCTTCCTCTACCTGGCGCACTACACGCCCCACGTGCCGCTGCAGGCGACCGCGAAGTACCTCGACCGCTACCGGCACATCGAGGACCAGAAGACCCGCATCTTTGCCGCGATGGTCTCGTCGCTCGACGACGGCGTCGGCGAAGTAGTGGCGAAGCTGCGCGAGCATGGACTGGAGGAGGACACGTTGATCGTCTTCCTCTCCGACAACGGCTGTGCCCTGTACGTCGACGGCGCCTGCACCAACGGTCCGCTGCGCGGCGGCAAGCGCTGGTTCTTCGAAGGCGGCATCCGCGTGCCCTTCCTGCTGAGCTGGCCAGCGGGCGTGCAGCCGGGGCAGGTCTTCGAGCCGGCGGTCTCGTCGCTCGACCTGCTGCCGACGTTTGCCGCCGCCGCCGGTGCGCCGCTGCCCGAGAAGCCGCTCGACGGCGTCGATCTCCTCCCCTACGTCCGCGGCGAGCAGGCCGGCCCGCCGCACGAGGCGCTGTTCTGGCGCGCGGGCCCGAACCGCGCCGTCCGCCGCGGCGACTGGAAGCTATGGGAGGTCAACCGGGCCACCGAAGAGCGCCTCTCGCAGATCACCCGCACCGGCGACCTGCTCCGGGACTTCGAGGCGCCCCGTGATTCACCGCTCGGCCAGGTATTGCGGCTTCACGATCTGGCAACCGATCTCGGCGAGCTGCACACCCTCGCCGGCGAGGAGAGCGAAGTCCTCGAAGAGCTCCAGAACGCCCTCGACGCCTGGGAAAGCGAACTCGCCGAGCCGAGGTGGTGGAGCAACCGGGGCACCGCAGCCGTCGTCGACGGCGAGGGGCTCCAGCTCATCTTCTGACCGGGACTCTTACGGCCGGTAGGTCGAGGGCGATCCGCGCTACTTCGGCCCACGGTACGAACTCGGTGGTTTCGCTCCCGTTGACGAAGATCAGCATGCCGGGATTGGACGGCGTGAGGTCGCCGGCGCAGTCGAGTTGCAGAAGCTCGCCGCTGTGGAGCGCCACGCTTACACCGCGGCCCGAGTCGCATTCCTCCTGATCCGGAGGCTCGATGGACGCAACGAGGCCGAAGGGAATCGTGTAGTCGACGCCGCCGGCCGGCGCGTCGAGCGTCTCGGTCGTTTCGCTCTCGTCGAGGTCGAAGACCAACCGACCGGTGAGGCGACTGCCCGTACGAGTGGTGACGGTGCCTGAGAGCGCCTGCCCCGGCGGGAAGTCGTCGTAGGCGGGGCCGCTGCCGTCGCCTCCGGCGAAGTCGAGGCGTTCGAAGGCCTCCCACGATACGAGCACCCGGCCGTAGCGTGCGTCGTCGACGTAGACGCCGCGATTGCCTCGGCCAGCGGCGCGGGTGCCGGAGAGGACGAACTCGCGGCCGTCGCGCAGTGTCACCTGCGCGCTGTCGGCTGAGTCACGCGCGATCGTGCGGATCGCGTCGAACCGCAGACTGAGCTCCCCGTCCGCGGTCCGCCCCTGAAGCTCGTCGGAGCCGACGCCGAACTGCCGGTCCCACTGGACGAAGCCGGTGAAGCTCCCGTGTGCCGTGCCTACCGTGCCGTGCAGCCGGTCCGGAGTGGCTTCCAGGTCGGCGGTGGGGAGAAGCTCGATGGCGCGGATCCGGCGTTCGCCGAGGTCGACGACGCCTTGCTCGTCGTCCCACACCCGTACGCCGTCGGCGAAGTCGTCGGCGTCGAAGCGGTTGAGGACGAACTCGGTCCCGCTCTTGAGCGTGACGAGGAGCTCGCGCCCGCTCGGCTCGATCCGTCTGACGTCGCCGAAGCGCGCCATGAAGGGCCGGCCCAGGTTGAGCTGTCGCTTGCGCCGGGTGATCTCGACGCCAAGCACGGTGACCGGCCTGCTCTCCGTCAGTCGCTCGGGCGGCACGTCCCCGGCCCAGGGGTTCTCCTCCTTGAAGCCGTTGAAGTAGTCGCCCCAGAACGCCTCCTCGTCTCCGCCGAAACGCAGGCGTCCTTCGTAGGCGGCGCCGCTCCTCGTCGTGACGCGTCCGTAGAGGAAGCCCTGGTGGGCCTTGGCCGACGTCGCGGGTGAGCGAGCCACCGCGGGCGAGGCAGTGGCGTCAGGCTCGCTATCCGGGTTTCGCAGCAGACGCGCCGCGACGAGGCCGAGAGCCACAAGAAGGGCGAACAGCAAGAGCGCGGCGGTGCCGCCGGCGATCCTGGCTCTGGTCATTGCGGGAACATTGTCTCCGAACCAGGGGCGGAGGCGCCCCTGCAAGACTGACGATGCCGACCGGCCGGCGATTACCGCCGTCGCGGCGTGGTCGGCCTACTCGCTGGCGTACGGGGCTACGTCCTTGCCTGGATCTTCTCCCACAACATCCGCTCGGTCCTGCCCGGATCGTTCGCGACGGTGCAGACGTCGTTGAAGAGCAACGTCGCCCTCGTCTTTGTGTCGTAGGCGGGCCACGCCGGCAACTCGGCATGGCCCGGATCGCCGTTGCGGGCGAAGGCGATCCAGGCGTCCCGCATCTTCGCCGCGAGGGCCACCGCATCGGGACCGCCGCCGGTCACCTCGTCGCTGAGCTGCGCGTTGCCGAACACGAACGGGATCTCGAAGGCGTGGGCCGCGCGGAAGCGTCCGTCCCAGGCGGGGCTGAGCCAGTCGAAGCGGTACGTGTAGGTCGGCGCACCGCCGCGTTTGATCTTCGCTTCGGCGAGTTCGATCGAGCGGAACCGGGTTCCGTCCGAGGCGAGGACGAAGTAGAGGTCGGATGCGCCGAGGTCGGCGTAGGCGGCGCGATACGTGTCAAGTACCTCTTCGGCGTCTTCCCCGTAGATACGCCGCGTGCGATCGACGAGTCCGGGCTCGTCGAGCTCGAAGAGTTCCCGGTCGTTGGCGACGAACAGCGTGACTTCGTGGAGGTTGGAGCCGATCATCACGGGGACGGAAGCGGACACCTCCGGGCCGATCGGGTCGAACGGGTGGTTCGGGATGTCGGGACCGATCACGGGCCGGAAGCCCGCGCCGCCTTCGCTCGCGGCCCTTGCGGCCGCGGCGCCGCTGGCCGCGAGCAGGCGCTCGGCCGGCACCTTGCGCAGCTTGTCCGCGTCGCCCTTGCCGACGCCCAGTTCGTCGAGCAGGCGCCGGGCGGTGATCGTCGCGCTCTCGGTGGTCGACACCCTGAGTGCCGGCCCCGACTGGATCACCGCGCGGTGGAACAACCCGGCCGCCCCGGGCATCGCGAGCAGGGTCGAGACCTTCGCGCCGCCGCCCGACTCGCCGAAGATCAGCACGTTGCCGGGATCGCCGCCGAACCGCTCGATGTTGTCGCGTACCCACTCGAGTGACTGGACGAGGTCGAGCATGCCGGCGTTGCCGGCGCGCTCGAAGTCGGGGCCCAGCACCCCGCCCAGCCCGGCGTAGCCGAACACGTTGAGCCGGTGGTTCACCGTCACCGACACGACGTCGCCGCGGCTCGCCATGTTGATCCCGTCGTACATCGAGCTGCTGCCGGAGCCGCGCGAGTAGCCGCCGCCATGGAACCAGACGAGGACCGGTCGCTTGCCGTCGTCGAGCGCGGGCGTCCACACGTTGAGCCGGAGGCAGTCCTCCGACTGCCCGGTGCTCCAGAACGGTGTGAACCAGGAGATGCCCGAGGGACGCTCGAGGTTGTAGGGAGTCTGTGGACAGGAGTCGCCGTACTCCAGCGTGTCGAGGACGCCGCTCCAGGGCGCCGCCGGCTTCGGAGGCATGAAGCGGTTCCTGCCCGCGGTCGAGGCACCGTAGGGAACGCCGCGGAAGACGTGCACTCCGTCCGCGATGCCGCCGCGGACCTTTCCGGCGGTTGTCTCGACGATCGCCCGGTCGTCCGGCTGGAACGCCGCATCGGCCCGAGCCGAAAGGAACGGCGCGACCGAGCCGCCGAAGGTGGCGCCGGCGGCCAGCACTCCGCCGGAGTAGAGGAAGCGCCGGCGGCTCTGCCCGGCGACGAAGGCGGCGTTGGAGAACGGCTTCGACATGGTCGACCTCCTGTCTGGATGGGGAGCAAAGACGGTATCAGCGGCCACCGGGTGCGCGGCGTCCCGTCGGCGCACCCAGTCCTCAGATCCCCGGGTCCACTCCGGTCATCTCTACCGACAGCTCCCAAAGCCGCCTGCCGAGTTCCGGGGCTCGGCTGGCCGGCGACGACCAGGCCCCGCCGCCCGGACCGCTCAGCTCGCCCCAGTTCCTGGGCCCGTAGTAGGCGCCTCCGGTGAGGCCGGGCGCTGTCGCCGCCAACAGCGTCGGCCACGCTCCCTGCGCCTGGGTGTTGAAAAACACCCGGACCAGGGGCGCCGCGATCTGGATCAGGGGGAAGGCACGGCCAATCTCCGTCTGCGCCAGACCCGGATGGCAGGCGACGGCGATCGTTCCAGACGCGCGGGCCTTGAGCCGCCGGTCGAGCTCGACCATGAAGAGCAGATTGGCCAGCTTGCTCTGCTGGTAGCGAGCCTGGCGCCCGTACAGCTTCGCGCCGTCGATGTCGTCCCAGTGGATGCGGCCTCCTCGGTGGGCGAGGCTCGCGGTGATGACGACGCGGCTTCCTTCCGTTTCCTCGAGCTTGGGCAGCAGGTGCCCGGTGAGCGCGAACGTGCCGAGGTGATTGACGCCGAACTGCGACTCGAACCCGTCGACGGTCAGGGTGCGCGGCACGCCCATGATGCCGGCGTTGTTGACGAGCACGTCGAGACGCGGTTCGGCGGCGGCCTGCTCGGCGGCGGCGCGAACGCTTCCGAGGTCCGCTTGATCGAGCGGCAGGAACTCGACGTCGGCGTCGGGCGACTCCGCGTGGATCTTCGCGATCGCATCCGCGGCGCGCTGCTCGGATCGGCATCCCAGCAGCACCCGGCCACCGCGCTTCGCCAGGACCTTCGCGGTCTCGAAGCCGATGCCGGTGTTCGCACCGGTGACGAGGAAGGTCCGGCCCGACTGGTCGTGCACGTCGCGGTCGGTGAATCCCTGGGACATGAGCGTCGTCTCCTCTCTTCCGTCGACGATGCGAAGAGCGGCATCGTATGTGTTTTGGCGGGTACGGGACGCTACCGGTACGCGGAGCCACGGTGTGCGGCAGTGAGGAGGAAGACGAGCCGCTTCTCTTCGTCGATCTCATAGAAGAAGCGCCAGGCGCCGATGCGGTAGCGCCAGGTCGGCGGTTCATAGCCTTTGAGCCGTCGAATGTGCGGGCCCATGTGAGGATGCTGACGCAACTGGGGGTACACGACCCTTCTCAGCTTGTCGACGACTTCTCGATGGCCGGCGCGGGCGATGCTGTGTAGGTCCCGATCGAACTGCTCGGTCTCAAACAGCCGATAGTCAGTCAACAAACGCGCCCTTGCGGTGGAGCGCCTCGCGTGAGCCTGCTTTCAACCGGCGAAGCAACAACTCGTCCTCCAGGATCTCGGCCATCTCGGCGTCGTCGACGAACTGCTGCTCGCGGACCTTGGCGAGCGCGGCTGTCTGAATGAGATTCGACAAGGGCCGATTCTCGGCTGCTGCCGCCTCCCTGAATTCCTCGTAGGTCGCCTCGTCGACTCGCAGCGTGATCGTCTTGCTCATGGAGAACACAATAGCATGCACATGTGTTCCAAATGGGAGTCTCGGGCTGATGCCTTGGTGGTCGCATCCTGCGCGGCCGTCCGTGTCGGCCATCGCAGGAAGGTCTATCGTTAGGCGATGAACGGGCGCTACGTCAGCCTTTTCGCGCTATGGACCGTTCTCGCGGTTGCATCGCCGGCCTTGACCGGAGCGACCGCTGGCGCGCAGCAGTCTTCGGCCGGCGACTTCGTTCCAGTGACCGACGCGATGCTGCAGAACCCGGAGCCGGACGACTGGCTCAGCTTCCGGCGCACACTCGACGCCTGGGGCTACAGCCCGCTCGACCAGATCACGCGGGACAACGTCGGGCGGATCCGGATGGAGTGGACGAGGTCCATGGCCGATGGAAGCGCCGAGACGACGCCGCTGGCCTACGACGGCGCCCTGTACCTCGCCAATACACAGGACGTCATCCAGGCGCTCTCGGCCGAGACCGGCGATCTGATCTGGGAGCACCGGCGCGACTTGCCGGACGACGTCTGGGGCTACACGGGCGCACTCGCTCGCAAGACGCGCAATATCGCGATCTGGGGACGCTTCATCCTCGGCACAAGCGCCGACCTGTACGCGTACGCGCTCGATGCTGCGACCGGCGAGCTCGCGTGGCAGACGCGGATTCTCGACTACAAGGCCAATCCGGCCCATCACAGCGCCGGGCCGATCGTGGCCGACGGCAAGCTGATCTCGGGGCGGAGTTGCAGGCCGCTCGGGGGACCCGACGCCTGCGTCATCCTCGCCCATGACGCGCAGACCGGTCGCGAACTCTGGCGGCGCCGCACCCTGCCGTTGCCGGGGGAGCCTGGCAGCGAGACCTGGGGCGCGGTGCCCTACGAAGACCGCCGCCACGTCGGAACCTGGATGCCGCCGAGCTACGACCCGGAACTGGAACTCGTCTACATCGGCACGGGTGTCACCGCGCCGGCGCCGAGGTTCATGCTCGGCGGAACCGATCTGACTCACCTGTACCACAACTCGACCCTGGCGCTCGATGTCTCGACCGGCGAGATTCGGTGGTACTACCAGCACCTGAACGACTCCTGGGACCTCGACCATGTGTTCGAGCGCATCCTGCTCGATACGGAGGTCGCGCCGGACCCGGAGGCGGTCGAGTGGATCAACCCGCGGCTGAAGGCGGGCGAGGTACGCAAGGTCGTCACCGGTATCCCCGGCAAGACCGGCTTGGTCTACACCCTCGACCGCGCGACCGGGGAGTTTCTCTGGGCGACTCCGACGGTGCGGCAGAACGTGATCACCGGCATCGACGGCGCCACCGGCGAGGTGAGTCTGAACGAAGAGGTGATCTTCCGCGAACTCGAGCAGGTGATGTTCATCTGCCCCTCGTGGGCGGGCGGCAAGGACTGGGAAGCCGGGGCCTACAGTCCGCTCACGCGCACGATGTACTTCCCGCTACGGCAGACCTGCGCCGAGATGCTCGTGACGACCGACTTCAAGAGCGAGAAGGTCAAGGCCCTGGACCAGACCGTCGCGCACTACGCCCTGGGCGCCAACCACCGGGTGGCGCCCGGCACGGACCAGCTCGGCACGGTGCGGGCGATCTCGGCGGAGACCGGCGAAACCCGGTGGGTCTACGAGACGCGGGCCGCGACTTTCTCGCTGCTCGCGACCGGCGGCGGTCTCCTGTTCGGCGGCGACCAGGGCGGACGCTTTCGAGCACTGGACCAGGAGACCGGCGAGGTGCTGTGGGAGATCAACCTGGGCGCCCCGGTCATGGGCTTCCCGGTCACGTATGCCGTGTCGGGTCGCCAGTACATAGCCGTCAACACCGGTCCGGGCCGGCCGACCAACGCTCGGATGACGCCCGAACTCCGCCCCGGTCGCGGCAGCAACCTGTTCGTGTTCGCGTTGCCTTAGCGCCGCCAAACCTGTCGCAGGCTCCGGGTTTGGCCCCAGCCCCCACCTCACTAGGAGCTTCCGCCGCGAACCTCACTCTGTTGCGTTTCTACGGCGCAAGCTCCTAGAGTGTCCCTCCAACCAGCACGAGGGAGTCGCCGATGTCTGAAATCCGCATGCGCCAGATCTGCCTGGTGGCCCACGACCTCGATCGCATCCAGCAGCAGGTCGAGTCGGTGTTCGGGGTCGAGGTCTGCTACCGCGACCCCGGGGTCGGCAAGTACGGGCTGCACAACTTCCTCATCCCGTTCGGCGACCAGTTCCTCGAGACGGTCTCGCCGCAGCCGGGTGAGCACGACACGCCCGGCGGCCGCTACCTGAAGCGTCGCGGCGGCGATGGCGGCTACATGGTCATCATGCAGGTCCCGCGCGACAGCTACGCCGGCTACCAGCAGCGGGTAGCTGACCTGGGCATCCGACTGGTCTCCGAGCCGGGCCGGAGCGAGCGCGGTATGGGTATGCAGCTTCACCCGAAGGACGTAGCCGGCGCCATCCCGGAGCTGCGCTGGAACCTGGACGAGGAACGCTCCGACGGCGACTGGTGGCCCGCCGGGGAGAACTGGCAACGGGCGAAGCACACGGAGATCGTCGACGGGTTGCGCGCCGCCGAGATCCAGACCGCCGATCCGGCGGCGCTGGCCGCGTGCTGGAGCGAGGTGCTCGACGAGCCGGTCGGCGGCGGCGACGTCCCGACGATCACTCTGCGGGACGCCGAAATCCGCTTCGTACCCCTGCGCGACGGCCGTCCCGAAGGCCTCGGCGGCCTGGACATTCACGTGACGGACCGCGCTCGGGCGCTCGCCAACGCGGAAGCCGCGGGTTGCCTCACCGGAGACGATCTCGTGACGATCTGCGGCATGCGCCTTCGGCTCGTCTGAGCCATCCGGAGGAGGCGGAGCGACCCCGGCTTCACGGGACTTTTCAACGAGTCCGGATCCTTGTATACAACGGGGCAGGAAGAGAACCGAACACGGGAGAGATCACGACGATGGACGACATGACGAACGCAGGCAAGTGCCCGGTTCTGGCCGGTGCGGACAGACATACGGCGAAGGGGAGCATCGCGAATCAGCGCTGGTGGCCGAACCAGTTGAACCTGAAGGCGCTTCACCAGAACTCGCCCCTTTCCGACCCGATGGGCGAGGACTTCAACTACGCGGACGAGTTCGCGAAGGTCGACCTGGATGAGCTGAAACAGGACATCGAGGAGGTGATGACGACCTCGCAGGACTGGTGGCCCGCAGACTACGGTCACTACGGGCCGCTCTTCATCCGCATGGCGTGGCACTCGGCCGGCACGTACCGGATCGACGACGGCCGAGGCGGCGGCGCCTCGGGCACGCTCCGCTTCGCGCCGCTCAACAGTTGGCCCGACAACGTAAGCCTGGACAAGGCGCGGCGCCTGCTCTGGCCGGTCAAGCAGAAGTACGGCCGGAGGCTCTCCTGGGCGGATCTCATGATCTTCACCGGCAACTGCGCCCTGGAGTCGATGGGCTTCAGGACGCTCGGTTTCGCGGGCGGGCGCGAGGACGTGTGGGAGCCCGAGGAGGACATCTACTGGGGCTCGGAGACGACGTGGCTCGGGGACGAGCGCTACACGGGCGACCGTGAACTCGAGAATCCGCTCGGCGCTGTGCAGATGGGCCTCATCTACGTGAATCCGGAGGGGCCGAACGGCACGCCGGACCCGGTCGCCGCGGCCCGGGACATCCGCGAGACGTTCCGTCGCATGGCGATGAACGACGAGGAGACGGTGGCGCTCATCGCCGGTGGTCACACGTTCGGCAAGGCCCACGGCGCGGCCGACGCGGGCGAGCACGTGGGCGCCGAGCCCGAAGGCGCCGGCCTCGAGGAACAGGGCCTGGGCTGGAGCAACACGTTCGGTACAGGCGTCGGCGGCGACGCGATCACCAGTGGTCTCGAAGGCGCCTGGACGACCTCCCCGGCCGAGTGGGACAACAACTTCTTCGAGAACCTGTTCGGCTACGAATGGGAACTGGAGAAGGGCGCGGGCGGCGCGTACCAGTGGACTCCCAAGGACGCTTCGGCGGCCGGCACGGTGCCAGATGCCCACGATCCGTCGAAGCGGCACGCCCCGATGATGCTGACGACGGATCTCTCCCTGAAGGTCGATCCGATCTACGAGCCGATCTCGCGGCGCTTCCATGAGAACCCGGACGAGTTCGCGGACGCCTTCGCCAGGGCCTGGTACAAGCTGACCCATCGCGACATGGGTCCCCGCAGCCGCTGCCTCGGTTCGTGGGTTCCCGCGGAGGCGCAGCTCTGGCAGGACCCTGTCCCCGGCGTCGACCACGAGTTGATCGACGAGGACGATGTCGTGGCTCTCAAGTGTCAGGTCCTCGGCTCAGGGTTGTCCGTCTCCCAACTGGTTTCGACCGCATGGGCGTCGGCGGCGACGTTCCGCGGCACGGACAAGCGCGGCGGCGCCAACGGCGCGCGCATCCGGCTCGCGCCGCAGAAGGACTGGGCCGTCAACGCCCCGGCGCAGTTGGGTGACGTTCTGCAGACGCTCGAGGCGATCCAGGCGGACTTCAACGGCTCCCAGTCGGACGGCAAGCGGGTCTCGCTTGCCGACCTGATCGTCCTCGGCGGTTGCGCGGCCGTGGAAGAGGCGGCGAAGCAGGCTGGCTACGAGATCGAGGTGCCTTTCGTGCCGGGTCGCACGGACGCAGTTCAGGAGCAGACGGACGTCGAGTCGTTCGCCGTCCTCGAACCGACGGCGGACGGTTTCCGCAACTATCTCGGGAACGGACATCACCGGCCCGCGGAGGTGCTGCTCGTCGACCGGGCCCAGATGCTGACGCTGACCGCTCCCGAGATGACGGTGCTCGTTGGCGGCCTGCGCGTCCTGGGAGGGAACGCAGGCGGCTCCGAACTTGGCGTCTTCACCGACCGGCAGGAAGTGTTGACGAACGACTTCTTCGTCAACCTGCTCGACATGGGAACCGAGTGGCAGGCCAGCGCCGACCGCGAGGGCGTCTTCGAGGGACGCGATCGGTCGACGGGCGAGGTCAGGTGGACCGGCTCCGCGGTCGACCTCGTATTCGGCTCGAACTCCCAGCTCCGCGCCATCGCGGAGGCCTACGCCTGCGATGACTCGCAGGAGGCTCTCGTGCGCGACTTCGTCGCGGCGTGGGCCAAGGTGATGGACCTCGATCGGTTCGACCTGGCCTGACATCTTTGACATCAGAACGGGTTCCACATATGGTGCATTGATGCGCACGACGTTGACCATAGAAGATGACATCGCCGTCAGGATCGAGGAGCTCCGGAAGCGAGACGGGCAGTCGCTCAAGCAGGTAGTCAACCTGCTGTTGCGCGACGGGCTCCACCGGGAAGGCCGGCCCCGGGCGAAGCCGTACCGCACCCGGCCCCGCGAACTCGGCCTGCGCCCGGGCTTCGACGCCGTGCGGTTGAACCAGCTCGCTGACGAACTCGAGGTCGACGGGCGTCTGGAGAGGGAAACGCGTTTGCGACCAGGTTCGGATCGCTGATCGTTCCAGACGTCAATCTCCTCGTGTACGCGGTGGATTCGGGGAGTCCGTTTCATGCTCGGGCGCGCGGTTGGTGGGACGGCGTGCTCTCGTCGGAGTCGGACGTGGGACTCTGCTACCCCAGCATCCTTGGGTTCGTCAGGATGACGACGAATCGTCGAGTGTTTGTGTCGCCCTTGGCGGTAGCGGACGCGCTGGACCGAGTCCAGAGCTGGCTGGATCAACCCAACGTGATGTTGCTGGCGCCCAGTGGCCGCCACTGGCCGATCCTGTCCGACCTGCTGCGGACGGCGAACGTGGGCGCCAACCTGACGACGGACGCGCACATCGCCGCCTACGCCATCGAGCACGCCGGTACCGTGTACTCGAACGACGGCGACTTCGGGCGTTTCGATGGCCTGCGGTGGAGGAACCCTCTGGCACCGAGCGCGAAGCGGCCTTTGGCCTGACGTCCGCTGGTCACCGCAGTTGCCGGAACCGGCGAGAAGCTCGCTTCCGCCATCGCCCCGCGGCGCTTCAGACCTCAGGCCTTGTGCCGCGAACCCGGCGCCGGCGGTGTCTAGTGGCTAGCCGGCCGGCGGCAGCAGCATCTGCTCCATCGCGGCGACGAAGGCCTGGCGCGACGGCAGGCTGTCGATCAGGCCGCTGAGCCGTTCCGCGTCGGCGCCGACGGGGTTGTGCACCGGCACCTCGTCGGCGGTCACGCACTCGTAGATCTTGTCCGCTACCTCCTGCGGATCCTGCGGTGTGCCGCCTGAGACGATCGAGGCGAAGTGGTCGCGGACATTCTGCGAGTGCTCGACGAGCTGGGGGTCGCCGGACTCGATGTAGTTGTCCGTGTTGGCGCCGAACGCGGTCGTCAGGTAGGCCCCGGGCGCCACGGAAACGATGCGGACTCCGAGCGGCTTGTACTCGAGCGCGAGCGCTTCGGTGAGTCCCTCGACCGCGAACTTGGACGACGAGTACACCGAGTTGCCGAGCAGGCCCATCAGGCCCGCCATCGACGTCACGTTGACGATGCGCCCGGAGCCCCGCTCCCGCATGTCTGGCAGGGCCCGACGCATCACGTTCATCAGGCCGAAGACGTTCGTCTCGTAGATATCGCGGACGGAGGCATCGGGCGACTGCTCGAAGAGCGCGTTGCTGCCGTAGCCGGCGTTGTTGACCACTGCGTCGATCGATCCGAACGCGGCGGCACCCTGCTCGAAGGCGGCGTCGATGCTCTGCGGGTCCTTGACGTCGAGCCTCGTGACGAGGACGCCTTCGAGGCCGGTGAGCTCCGCTTCCTTCTCCGGCGAGCGCATCGTGGCCACGACGTTCCAGCCGCCGGCTCGGAAGGTGTTGACTGCCAGTTTGCCGAAGCCGCTCGAGCAGCCGGTGATGAGGACGGTGCGATTGGTCATCTACCTGGATCTCCCATAGGGGGTTGGTTGCGGACTCATTTGGACGAACTGTTGATTCCGGCCCCGCGAAGGGCGCGCGCCATGCCGGCTCGAAAGTCGCTTTCGGTCTCGCTGTCGGCCAGGAGTCCCTTCGCGGCCATGACGAGCACGAAAGCCAGATCGGCGGCTTCCCGACGTTGCTCGCGGACTCCTCCCGCCAACAGAGCGTCGGTGACCTCGGCGGTGAAGGCGTCGAGAGGGTAGGAGCCCGTCTGCCGCCGTGCGGCGTTGCCGAGCCCGAGAATCTCCTCGCCGTAACGGCCGTCGCGCACGAACCTCACGACCGGTCCCAGCCAGCAGCAGAAGGCATCGAGCAGGGCCTGCTCGGTCGGTCTCTCCGGGTCGGCCAGACACGCAAGCGCGTCTACGCGCAGCGAACGTACGACGGCGCCTATCGCCCATTCGAGCACTGCGTGCTTGCGCCCGATCCGGTTGTAGAGCGTCTGCCGCGTGACGCCGGCCGCTTCGGCCAGGGAGGTCATCGACGTCTTCGCGTAGCCCGTGCTCGCGAACTCGGCGAGCACCTGCGCGGCGGTCTCGTAGTCGCTGGCATCGGGTCGAGGCACGATGTACACTTTAGACTAGAAACGCCCAAGACGTAAATGGGAGGCTGGGACCATGCCGCGACCCACGATCGGTTTCATCGGACTTGGCGCCATGGGCGAACCGATGGCGGCACGCCTGCTCGATGCCGGCTTTCGGGTGGTCAGCTCGGTCAACCGCAGCCGCGACGCGATCGAACGCCTAGCCCCGAAAAAGATCGAAGAGCATGGGACGCCGCGGGAAGTCGGTGAGCACGCCGACATCCTGATGACGATCGTCTGGGACGAGGAGCAGACCGATCGCGTGCTGCGCGGCGAAGGCGGCGCGTTGGGCACGCTGCGCGCGGGAGCAGTCGTCGTGGTCATGAGCACCGTGTCGCCGGTTTACTGCCAGCAGCTTGCAGGAGAAGCGGCAGCGAGAGGCGTGGACGTGATCGACTGCCCGGTCAGCGGCCTGGTCGCCGGTGCCCGGGAGGGCACGCTGACCTTGATGGCGGGCGGGGATGCGGCGACGATCGAGCGGTGCGGGGAAGCCTTCGACGTGCTCGGCACGACGATGCACTGTGGCGGTGTCGGGGCCGGTCAGGCGATGAAGATCGGCAACAACGCGATCGCGCTTGGCACCTGGGCACTCGTTCAGGAGGTGCGGGAAGTCGTCGGCGCCCACGGAATGGACCTGGATCGGTTCATGGAGATCCTGAACGTGTCGACGGGCCGGAGCTTCGTATCGAAGAACTTCCCGATGCCCCCGCGGCGCGTGACCTGGCCCGCGATGCCGGTCAAGGACCTGTCGCTGTGCCTGGACGTCGCCAGGGAGTTCGACGTCGAGGCGCCGTTGGTCAAGGCCAGTCTGGACTCCGGTCGGCCCGAGGACTGAAGAGCCTGTTCTGGGCGTTCAGCGCTTCGAGCCTCAGGCCTTGTGCCGCGACCCCGGCGCCGGCGGTGTCGCGGGCGCCCCGGCGAAGCACTGGGCCATGCCCATCCACTCGGTGGCGATCGGTCCCTCGACGTCGAGCGAGGTGTCGGCGACGTTGCGTACCTGGGTGACGACCTGGGCGAAGTCGACGGCCTTGCCGGTGATCCGGTTCGCGGTTTCGTCCGCGTTCCAGGTCCAGACGTCGCCGGATGGGGCAGTCAGGTGGAGGGCCGGAACGGTGTCGGGGATCTCCATGCCGCGGACCGCGTAGGTCCAGCCGAAGGTGTTGAGTCCCAGGAAGACGATGTTCCTGATCCGGTCCGTTTCTTCGCGGTCGAGTCCGAGCAGGTCGAAGACCTCCTGGGCGTGCGCCCAGGTCTCCATCTGCCGGGCGGTGATCGAGCTGCGCGCGCTCATCGGCGGTCCGAACCACTCGACGCGCATCCTCGGATCGACGCCCTCGAGGCGCTCGCACATCTCCGGGTAGTACTCGCGCCAGGCGTCGTAGACGGCGCGGTTGCGCTTGCCTTCGAGCCATTCGTCGGTCAGCTCAAGCAGGGTGAGCCGGCCGCGCCGGGCGGCCATGAACTGCTTGAAGTCGTCGAAGGCGGACTGATCGTGGATCGATGCGTCGGCGGCGTAGTTGAAGATGTGGAGGTGGGCGACGACGTCGTGGATGGTCCACTCCTTGAAGAGGGTGGCCCGATCGAAGTCGTCGTCCGACAGCGGCTCCAGGATCTCGGCCAGACAGTCGCACTCGGCTCGGAGATCAGCGATCTGCGTGAAGCTGCTCAACTCGTCTCCTTTCTCTAGCGTCGGATCGGCCGGCCGGGCCGGTTGCCGGTGGTCTCGCCGCCGTCGAACACGAGTTCGCCGTTGACCCAGACCTTCTCGATCCCCACGGAGGGTATATGCGGTTCCTCGTACGTCGAGCGGTCGATGACCGTCGCGGGGTCGAACAGGACCAGGTCAGCGTAGTGGCCCTCCCGGATCGCGCCGCGTTCCGTGATCCCCATGTGCTGGGCCGAGAGCGACGTGATCTTCCGCACGCCCTCCTCGAGACTGACGACTTTGCGGTCGCGAACGTAGTGGCCGAGAAACCGGGTGAAGGCGCCGAATCCGCGCGGGTGCGAACCGGCAAGCCCGCCGTCGGTGCAGATCACGGTGTGCGGCCAGGCCATGATGGCTTCGATGTCGGGTTCGTCCATCGCGAAACCCAGCATGGGGGATTCGCCGCCCGCCTCGGTGTCGGCCTTGAGCAGCTCCATCAGGGTCGTTTCGGGGTCGGCGCCACGGATCTCGGCGATCTCGGCGAGGGTCAAGCCGTTGTAGGCCGGTTCCGGCAGGAAGTCCGGGAGCAGGACGTCGTCAGGCGACAGCAGGTCGGCGAGGATGTACTCCGCGCCGTCCCGCCGGTCGAGATCGCGGTCGGGGAACACGGTCGTCAGCCAGGTGAAGGACGTCGCCCAGGCCCGGTACGGGTAGATGTCAGCGGTGATCTCGACGCCTGAAGCGCGGGCCTCGTCCAGGATGGCGATCAGGCGCTCAGCCTGGCCCCACCAACGGTTCATCGCGAGCTTGATGTGGGTGACCTGGACGGGGAGTTGCGCATCGCGGCCGATCTGGATGATCTCCTCGATCGCCTCCCAGAAGTACCGGTCTTCGCTGCGGATGTGGCTGATGTAGCGGCCTCCGTGGGCGGCGGCCACTCGCGCGAGTTCCACGACCTCTTCGGTGGTCGAGAAGGACCCTGGGTCGTACTCCAGACCCGAGGAGAGGCCCAGGGCGCCGGCTTCGAGTTCCTGGCGGAGCAGGTCCGCCATCGCGGCCACCTCTTCCGGCGTGGCGTGGCGCATGTAGTCCTCGCCCATGACCTCGCTTCGGAGCGTCCCGAAACCGGCGAAGGACGCGGCGTTGACGGCGGCGGGTGCCGTATCGAGCTCGGCGAAGAACTCCGCCAGCGGATGCTGCTGGCCCCCGTCCTGCCCGGCCACGATCGTCGTGATGCCCTGGTTGACCGCCGCCAGGGCCTCCGGCAGTTCGGGCAGCCTGAAGTCGTGGTGACTGTGGAGGTCGATGAACCCGGGCGCCAGGACGAGGCCGTCGGCGTCGACGACGGTGTCGTCGGTGGATGGCTCGAAGTCGCCTATGGTGGCGATGCGGTCGCCGGCGATGCGTACGTTCACGTTTCGTGACGGACCGCCGCTGCCGTCGATGACGCGGGCGTTGACGATGACGGTGGGCGTCGGCGCAGGTTCGCCGGTGCCGCAGGCCGTTAGAGCCAGGCCGGCGACGAGCAGCAGCGCTGCGCGACAGGGGAGCGAGGCTGTCGCCTCGCGCGTTCTCCTCACGGTCGCCACCGCTCCGCGGTGTCGCCCGTGAAAGCCGGCGGGGACGCCGGCGCACCCAGTGTGTGATGTCGGTGAGCACCCGCTCCTCGAACTCGGCACAACGGTACACACTGGGTGCGCCGACGTCCCCGTCGGCTTCTGAGGAAGCGCGCGAGGCCGAAGGCCTCGCTCCATTCCGTCTTCGTCATCGAATCTCCAAACCCGGCTGCTTCTCGAACACGAGATTCCGCTCGGAGCCCGAACTCAGGTTGAACCCGGTCACGGCGCCGGCGGAGTTGCGTTCGAACTCCAGCCGCGCGGGAGACGCCGCCCAACCGCGGCTCTCGAACTCGACCCTGAACTCGTCTTCGGCGACCGGGGCGACCGCAAGCGCCGGCTGCTGCTCGACGCGCACCGTGAGAGCGGCATCCTCGACGGCGAATCGGTAGGTCGCGTCCAGCTCGGCGGAGAAGAAGCTGCCGGCGAATTCGGTCAGCTCGGTGGACGACAGGGATGGAGCGTCGGGTTGCTCCGCACCCTCCTCGTCGTCCGAGTCCTGCTCGTCCTCCTCGCCGCTATCCGGCCCAAGCTGGTCCGCCAGGTAGTGATCGGCGACCCGCCGAGCCAGCTCTCCGGGGTCTCCGTACTCGGCGTTGCAGGTAACCGCGATCGACAGGCCCGGCTCCACGTAGCGCCTGAGTTCCGTCAGGAACCCCCAGGAGTGGCCGCCATGCCCCACGGTACGCAGGCCGCGATACTCGCCCAGGGTGATGCCGTGGGCGTACTCGATCCCGTCGCCGTTGTTGAGCGTCCCCTCCGTCAACATCGACTCGCGGATCGCGGGCTTCTCGGCGCCATGGAGGTAGTCGTCCCAGCGCAGCAGGTCTTCCACCGTCGTGTAGAGCTGCCCGTCGCCGGCGATCTCGAAGTTGTAGTTGTGCACGATCCGCAGGTTGCCGTCATCGTCGCGGTGGTAGCCGGTGGCGCGCCGCGCGATGATTTCCTCGCGGTCCTCGTACATCCGGCTTCCGTCCATTCCCAGCGGTTCGAAGATCCGCTCGCGGGCGAGCTCGCCGATCGACTTGCCGGCGGCGCGCTCCAGGGCGTGCGCCAGCAGCATGTAGCCGGTGTTGCTGTACTCGTAGCGCTCGCCCGGAGCGAACACCGGCGCGCGCTGCCTCGACATCATCGCGAGCAACTGTTCGCGGGACACCGAGTAGTAGTCGCCGGCGCCGGCGAGCGGGAACAGGTTCAGGTAGTCGCGCAGGCCGCCCGTGTGGAAGATCAGGTGCCGCAGAGTGACCGGCGACTCGTACTCGGGGAGTTCCGGAAGCCACCTGCGGACGTCGTCGTCGAGGGAGATCGTGCCGTCCTGCGCCAGCATGTTGGCGACGGCGGCGACGAACTGCTTCGTCACCGAGGCGACGTCGAAGACCGTCCGCGGCGTGATCGGGATGTCGTAGTCGAGGTTGGCGTAGCCGTAGCCGCGGGAATAGACGAACTCCCCGTCCCGCGCCACGGCGAGCGCGCATCCGGGCGAGCCGGGCTCGTCCCAGGCGGCGAAGATCGCGTCGATGGCGTCGTCGTCGGCTCCGGTTTCGACGCTCGTGGGCGGGTCGCTGGACCCGGCGCAACCGGCGGCGAGAAGGACGACAGCGAGTAGAACCTGTATGGGGCTGGCCGGCCAAAGCGGAGCCGGCCTGGCGGCCGGCACGACTCTCTGGCCGCCTTCGGCGGCAGCCGGCGGGGACGCCGGCGCACCCAGTAAGTGTCGCCGCTTTCGGCACAGCGCTGCCCACTGGGTGCGCCGACGTCCCCGTCGGCTGCCGGGAAGAACCGCGCCGCGAAGCGGCGACCTTGCTGCCCGATCACCCGTCTCCATCCGCCCATTCTCGCAACTGTTCGAGCGTCGTCGTCGCGCCGCCGCAGACGATGACCAGGACGGACTCGAAGTCCTTGAGTTCCGGCGCGCGGTCGTACACGGCGGCGAGCGAGGCACCGCAAGCCGCCTCCACGACCACCCGATGGTCATCGAGGAACCGTTGACATGCCGACACGGCGGCGCGGTCCGAGACCACGACGCTCCGAAGCGGGTGATCCCTGGTGCAATCGAACGCTCGCTTGCAGATCTTCTTTGCGCCCAGGGTTATCGCGAGGCTGGTGATGGCGGGCAGCTCGACCCGATGGCCCGCTCGCACCGACTGGGCCAGTGAGTCGGCGCCCTCCGTCTCGACCGCGATCACCGGGACATCGGACCAGCCGCTGCGCCGTAGCCCTTCCACGAGGCCGCACAGCAGCCCGCCCCCTCCGACGGAGACGACCACGGCGTCGGGTCTCGTGCCCGACCGCGCGACTTCGTCCACCAGGGTGGCATGTCCCTGCCAGACGAGGGGATCGTCGAATGGATGAACCAGGACGTCGGACTTCCCGACCGTCGACATGGCGAGTTCGTTCGCTTCCTGCCAGGAATCGCCGTGGACGATAACTTCGGCGCCCTCACGCCGGATCAGCGCCCTGGCCAGGTCGGATGTCGTCTCGGGCACCACGATGAGGACCGGGACCGAAAGATGGCGCCCGGCGTAGGCCACCGCGATCCCCGCGTTGCCGCCGGAGGACGAGATCAGTCGCTTTGCACCCCGGCGCACGTACTCCTGGCAGGCCGCGCCGATGCCGCGGATCTTGAATGAACCGGGTGGCTGCAACGCGTCGAGCTTCAGCCAGATGTTGCGGCCGGCAGCGATGGTCAGCGGGCGCGACTCGAAGAGGGGTGTTTCGATGTGCAGGGGTTTCATGAGAGGTCGTGGTGGACGGTCGGGCTCGGTAGCCTCGCCACGTTAGCGGGTCGGCTTTCGGGGCTCCGTCACTGGGTGCGCCGACGTCCCCGTCGGCTTTCCGGGAAGAACGGGCGAGGCGTCAGCCTCGCTCCTTGTCTCTGCCGCCTCAAAGCAAGGAGAGGCCTTCGGCCTCGCGATTCAAACTCGGTCGCCACCGCTCCGCGGCGTCGCCCGAGAGCCGACGGGGACGCCGGCGCACCTGGCAGTGCGACTAGGGCCCCGCGGACGCCGCGGCCGGGTCGCCGACCGGGGCGGCAAACAGCGGCACCCGTTGCGGTTGATCGGTATCGGTGCCGATGGTGACCGTTCCCTGGAGCTGACCCTGCTCGTTGAGCCGCCCCTCGATCACGGTGGTCGTGGCGCTCGCGTTGGGGGTGGGGAACTGGGTCGTGATCTTCAGCTCGTCGCCCTGCCACTCGAAGTCGTCGAGGACGATGGAGTAGATGCGGCCCATGTAGAGCCAGCCCTCGCCTTCGCGCGGAACATGAAAGCCCATGAAGCCCCCGGACACGTAGGAGTCCTTCGCCGGGTGCAGCGCCAGGAGATCGCGGATCTGCTGCTCCGGGTCCTGCTGTTCGAAGAGCACGCCGTCTTTCTGCACGATTTCGATGAAGCCGTTGAACATCTCGCTGAACGTGTCGCCGCGATAGATGATCTCCTTCGTCGGGTCCGGGTTGGCCGGGTTCTCGGCCGAATTGTCCCAGACGGCCGTGACGTCGAGGCGGCTGCCGGCCGGAATGTCGATCGGCTTCGTCGGGTAGTAGAGCCACTGCCAGTTGTAGTCGTACTTCGGCACGTCCAGCAGGGTCTCCGTGGAGCCGTCGGGGTAGGTGACGACGTAGGTCATCGCCTTGCCGCGGACGTGCATGTGCGGGCTGAAGGCGAGGATCTGCGCGTCCTTGTCGAACAGGCGGTGGGCGGTCTCGGCGTGGTGGCCGGCCCCGGGCGGAATGCGCAGGCCCGTGTTGGTCACCGGAATCGTGATGACCTCCTTCTGCAGCTCGCCCTCGCCAAAGTGGAGGCCGATCCGCGAGGCGTCGCGGGTCGCTTCGCCGATCGGGTGGTAGTGCTGGTCGACGATGATGCGGATCTTAGAGCCGAAGCGGCGGCCGACGCCGTCCGGGAAGACGTAGGGCGGCATGCCGGCCGTCCAGATGCCGAGCACGCCGGTGTAGGCCGGGCCGCCTTCGCCCATGTTCGTCGCGTAGGTCGTGAGGAAGTGGTGCGTGACGCGCGAGTCCTCCGGCAGGAACTCGATCGCGCGGATCCAGCGTGGTTCGCCGAGATCGACCTCGATCACCTGCTGCGGGAAGAGATCGTCGCCCTCGGCCGGCACCTCGATGCTGTCGAGCGTGACGACGTGGTCGGGCTCGCCGAGCTTCCAGCCGGTGGGGAAGGTCGGCGCCTCGGGCAGGTCGGCGGGGTCGCCCTGCGGGGCTCCCGCCTTGGCCCAATCGACGATCTTCTCGATCTCGCTGTCGGTGAGCGAGATGTCGTTCGACCAGACGTGCCTGTCGGACTCGCCGCTCCACGGCGGCATGTCGCGGTTCTCCACGGCGCGGGCGATCGAGCGGGCCCACGGCCGGGCCTCCCGGTACGTCATGAGGGACATCGGGGCGATCTCGCCGGTCCGATGGCACTGCACGCAGTTCTTGAAGAAGATCGGCGCGACATCGCGGCTGTAGGTCGGCGCGTCGGCGGCCGCGGCCGGGGAGGCCGCGACGAGGGCGAAGGCGAGCGTCGCCAGAGGGACGAGGGTCGTCGTCGGGGTGCGGGCGGTTCTGTGGTTCATCGTGCGCCTCGGCTGGTTGGGGTTCGTGGTTTGGCGGATCGTATCGGAGGTAGTGGACGCCGGGCTCCGCCTCACACGACGGGCGAGAGTTCGACTCGGTCGACACCAAGCCGCCCCTCCTCGATCACCAGGCCGACGGCTCCGCAATCGAGTGCGTCGTCGGTCGCTTCGACGAGCCGCTCGCCGTCGACCTTGCCGACGAGCCGGTTGCCACAGACCTCAAGGGTCAACCTGTACGTCCCGCCGAGCCGCCACTCGACATCGGCTTCGGCCAGTACTTCCTCGCCGTGCAGCATGCGCACGAGCTGAACCCGGTTCCCGGGCGCCAGCAGCAGCCCGTAGAACCGCCTGAGACCCTGAACCCGGGCGGCGACGCCGGCCCTCTCGACGAGGTGAGGCGTCACCTCGGCGGTCACCGCGTAGTTGCGCCACTCCCGCGTTCCCTGCATCAGCAGCCCCATCCCCGCGTTCTGGACCAGCCGGAACATCTCGAATCCCTTGGTCAGCAGGTCCACGCCGTTGACCCAGGCGCGATGCCACATCGTGCCCCGGTGGCGGGGGCGTTCGAGTCGAAACTCCGGCGCATCCGACCACTTCAGTGCCTCGAGGCAGACGCCTTCGGCCGGCCCCTCGACACGGACGCCGACGGAGAAGATAGGCCCGGGTAGCGCCGGGACGGTGAACGACACGCGCCGGCTCTCGCCGGCCACGAGTTCGACCGTGTCGTCGTCGAACGTCACCGTCTCGTCGTCCTCGCCGTAGCAGGACAGGTAGACGTTGGCCCGCGCTCCGTCGGTCTGGGCGCTGAGCGTGGCCTCGACGGTCTGGCCGGGGAAGATCCGCGGCGACGCGAGCAGTTGGTAGACCCGGTTCTCGTACCACTTCGCGGTCTCCAGCGACGGGATGAAGACAGGAGACCCGACTCGGGCGTCGCCACCGGCGTCGATGCGCAGGGCGCGCTCGCCGGAGGGCAGGGCGACGTTGCCAACTTCCGCCTCGCCGTCCGCAACCTGGAACCCCTGCACCGAGCCGGGGAAGGAGAAATGGAACTGGGCGCCGTCCCTGGGCGCCCAGGCTTCCTTGCCGGCGAGGCCGCGTCCCATGTTGATCACGTGGACCGCTTCGCTGGCGCAGTCGCTGATCGCCCGGCCGCCGTCGGCGGTCGGCATGTAGAGGCGGTCGGCCACCGGGCCGCGCCAGTCGAGACCCTTCTGTAGCCCGGCGTCGATCCCGGCCAGACCTTCCTTGATGCCCAGGAGACACCCGACGTTGCCCGAGTTGCAGTCGGTGTCCCAACCGCAGGTGTTCACGATCTTCAGCGTCTCGGTGAAGTCGCCCTCGCCGTGCAGCAGCGCGAGGATGATCAGCCCGTGGTTGGGGACCATGTGGCAGTTGCCGCCGAACTTGTCGTAGCCGTAGCGCTCGGCGAGCCGGGCCCGCGCCCGGCGCCAGTCACTGTCCCGGGCGTGCCAGCGGCGCAGGTCGCCGATCATCGTCGCGATGACCGAACCCGGCGGGATGTAGCCGAGAGCGGTGTCGAGGAGCTTGTCGGTGTCCCGTTCGACGAACGCCATCGACTCCATGGCCGTCAGCACGCGAGCGCCGTACACCGCTTCGCCGTCGTGGCTTACGCGCGCGGCGGCGTCAGCGAGCTGGACCGCTAGCTCGGGGTTGGCCGGCGCGACCATCGCCCAGCCGTCGATGAAGATCTGGGCGCCGATCTGCTCCGCCACGACCTTGCCGTTCCGTTCCATCGAGCCGCTCTCTGGCGCCTCGATTCCACTCTTGAGACGAAGGTAAGCCGTGTGCTCGGTGGAGTTGCCGAGGCCGCCCCACCAGAGCACCGTGCGCTCCCGGATCAGGTAGTTGAGCCAGGTCTCGCCGACCTCCCGCGAACTGAGGTCGGCGCCCGAGCCGTGATCCTCGAGCGCCCGCAGGAACGTGAAGGTCCCCGAGATGTCGTCGTCGGTGACGATCAGGGGAACGTCGAGCCGGTCGTGAACGTAGTACTCGATGTCGCCGAGCCGCTTCTGGATCCACTCGTAGGGCCAGCCCTCGAATGGTCGGCCGAGGTAGACGCCGATGACCTTGCCGAGGACGCCGGCGTAGACGCGGTCCGCGTAGTCGGGAGGTAGAGGAAGGTTCATTCTGTTGGATCTTTATTGCAGTGTTACGACGTGGAACCTTGAACGGTGTATCATGTTCGGCAGATCAAGAGCCAGCTCGCCGGCGCGCCGTCGCCGACATCCCAACCAGGAGGGAGAACCACGATGGAGAGCAGAACCCGAGCCGTATCGAGAACCGCCAAGGCCCTGACACTTCTTCTCGCGCTGGCATTCCTCACCGTGCCCGCCTGGGCGCAGGACGGCAGCGTCTCCGGAACGGTCAACGACACGAACGGAGACCCCGTCCCCGGTGCCATGGTCAGTCTGGAGAACGCTGACGGCAGCGAGGTTGGCAACGCGATGAGCGGCGCGGACGGCGCCTTCTCGATCAGCGGCGTCGCCGCCGGCGCCTACACAGCCATGGTCAGCCTGGATGGCTTCCAGTCTGCCAGCCAAGCGGTCAACGTGACCGCGAGCGGCGCCACGGCGTCCTTCGAGATTCGTCCGGCGTACCACGACACGGTCATGGTCACGGCGGAGCGGGTCGAGGAGAACGTGATGGAAGTACCGATGACGATCACGGCTTTCGACTCGGACATCCTCGAGGAGCTCGTGATTCAGGAGAGGACGGACCTCCAGAACCTGGTTCCGGGCCTCCAGTTCAGTGACGAGATGGAGCAGCAAGGCCAGGGAACGGTCATCCGTGGTATCGGCACCAGGAACGCCCAGTACGACCAGGCCGACTATGCGGTCGCCACCTACGTCGACGGCGCCTACACGCTGGGCGTCTACGGTACGACGCCCGGCGGCGGCTTCGACCTCGAACGCGTCGAGGTGGCCCGTGGACCCCAGGGAACCCTGAACGGCCGCAACTCGATCGCGGGAGCGATCAACGTCGTCACCAAGGGCCCAACGGATCACTGGGATGCGGAGCTGATGGGGGAGGTCACCGACGTCTCGCAGCAGCGCCTGAACGGGGCCATCGGAGGCCCGCTCGGCGACGGTCCCTTCAGCTTTCGCCTGACTGCCGGCACCCACACGGGCGACGGCAGGCAGGAGAACGTCGGGCCGGGCGGCGACCATGACGCACCCGATCAGACCTTCTACGCGCCGCAGATCCGGGTCGAGACCGATCGGTTCTCCGTGAGGGCCCGCATGCTCCGTGTGGAGGAAGACGGGGTGCCACGGGGCTTTGTGCAGCTCGCGAACGTAGACCGGACGACCGACGGCTACTCCCGGAACCGCTACTACCTTTGGGAGACACCCAATCCGGCCCTCGATCCGAGCTGTGCTCCGGGTCTCCCCGGGTGGCACTGCGACAGCAGCATCGACAACAGGGTGGCGTTCAACTACCCCGGCTCCAACGTGAGCGAGAGCGATTTCTTGACGGTGCGCGCCAACTGGCAGGTTTCGAGCACCCTCGGCATCAGCTACAACGCCAGCGACGGCGACACCTCGCAACGCGTGATCAGGGACGCCGACTACACGAACCGGGTTCCGGTTGGAACACCCCCGGGTGATCCGGGTCTGGGCGGCGACCCCAACTCGATGGACCACACGATTGCCAGCGACGGTGGTGTGGACTTCTCGAACTCGTTCTACGACCTTCCGTTCGAATACCCGGAGTCCTCGCATGAGCTCCTGTTCAGATCGAGCTACGGGGGCGACTTCAACTTCATCGGCGGGTTGTTCACATACGACAACCGGAGATCCGGGACGATCTGGCGCCATGACCTGGACACGCCCGTCCGCTTCGGGACCGCCGATGAGCAGACCCAGAGGCTCGGAGCGGTCTGGGGTGTTCCGGTCAGCAGTTGCCAGGATGTCCTGATCAAGGTCATCGAAGGATTCGGCATCGGTACGACCGACCCGGCGGGTGACGAGGAGGGGCTCTACTGGTACTGCCCCGAGGGTGACGATCACAGCGATCTGCTCGGCTTCTTCAACAGAGCCAAGAACAAGACCCAGGCCGCGTTCCTAAGCGGCGACTACCGGTTCAACGACAAGTGGGCGCTCTCGGGTGGCGTTCGCTACACCGAGGACGAGAAGGAGCAGAAGCCGGAGGATCAGGGAGGGTACGCCATCACGACCTTCACGGGCCTTCCGATTGCGGTCGCACTTTCGGGCGAGGGCAACCCCTACCCTCAGAGCTGGGCGCGGCCGATCGGCCACCTCGCCCTGGAGTACACGACGGATGCCGGCCACCTGATGTACGGCCGGGTTTCCACGGGCTTCCGCTCCGGTGGGTTCAACATCGGTCTCCCCGGCACGGTGCCTCCCGTCATCGAGGAAGAAACGCTGGTGAACTACGAACTGGGAGCGAAGGGCTTCTTCCTCGACTCCCGCCTGCAACTCTCGGCCGGCCTCTGGTACAACGACTTCGACAACTACCAGCTCGCCGCCACGCAGGCGCCGCCGCCGGGCGGGCTGTTCCCGGTGTCGATCTTCGCGGACACGCCGCTCGTCGAGTACACGGCGAACATTCCCGACACGACGATTCAGGGCGTGGATCTTGAGTTCAGCTACCGGGTCGGCTCCTTCGGCCTCAGGGGCTTCTACGCCTGGCAGGACTCGGACATCGGTCCGCACGCCTCGGTGATCGACGGCCACCCCAACGCGCAGTTCGGAACGTGGGAGTACATCGACTGGGAGACCCGCGAGCCGGCCACCAGCATGTACACGCTGCCGACCGACCAAACCGGGAATCGGTTGCCCAAGCAGCCGGAGAACAAGCTGGCGCTGACGGCATCCTGGTTCAAGTCGCTTGCCTCTGCCGGCCACCTCTCGTTCCAGTCGACCTACACCTTCACCGACGACGTGTATCCCAGCATCGGCAACGTCGGGCTCTGGGAGTTGCCGTCGTTCGACCGGCTGGACGTGGGCGGCACCTGGAGTGCGCCGAGCGACAGGTGGTCGGTCTCGTTGTTCGTGAAGAACATCCTCGACGAGATCGCGGTCCTCGAGTACCTGCCAATGTCCGGAAATGGAGGCGTCCCCGCTCTGGGATTCATCACGTACCAGCGCGAAGTTGGCGTGCAGCTCCGGTTCCGGCCGTTCAACTAGCGCCCGCGACGGCCTAAGGGCTTTAGGGAGGGGGATCGGAACGTTGTCCCGATCCCCCTTTTCCGTCCTGGCCCTCTCCCTGATGCTGCCGGCGGCGGCCAGCGGATCGGACTACGCGCTGGGCCCTGATTCGATGCCCCAGGAAGGTGTTCCCACCGGCACGGTGGAGAAGCGAACCTGGAACGACAGCAGCATCTATCCGGGAACGAAGCACGAATACTGGGTCTACGTTCCGGCCCAGTACACGGACGCCGAGCCGGCGGCCGTCATGGTCTTCCAGGACGGCGACTTCTATGTCAACGCCGAGGGCCCCGTCAGGGCGCCGACCGTCTTCGACAACCTGATTCACAGGGGCGAGATGCCAGTCACGATCGGCATCTTCATCAACCCCGGGATGAAGGAGATTCCCTGGGACCAGCGGAGCAACCAGTACACGCCGCTGGACGACACCTACGCCCGCTTCCTGCTGGAGGAGATCCTTCCGGAAGTCGGCAAGGACTACAGCCTGACTGAAAGCGCGGAGGGCCGCGCGATCGCCGGCATGAGCGACGGCGGCCTGGCCTCCTTCACCGTCGTCTGGGAGCGCCCCGACGCCTTCGGCAAGGCCGTCAGCCACGTTGGCAGCTACACGAGGCTCCAGGGCGGTTCCCGTTACCCGTACCTCATCCGAAAGACCCGCGGGAACCCCAAACCCATCCGCGTCTTCCTCCAGGATGGGGAGAACGACATCAACCTGGCGGAGGGAAACTGGACTCTGGCCAACCTCCAGATGGACTCCGCCCTGATGTTCGCCCGCTACGACTACCGGTTCGAGATGGGCTCAGGGGGCCACGATCTGAGGCACGGCGGCGCCATCTTCCCCGATACGCTGCGCTGGCTCTGGCGCGACTATCCCGGTGTTGTGGGCGCCGATGAACCGGCGGACCTAGCCGCGGTGGTCGGCGAGTGGGACATCGTGACGAAGGTCCTCGGCGAGTTCCGCAACAGCGTGCTGACCCTTGCCGAGGTGGACGGCGCGCTCGCGGCGACGCTCCACGACGAGGCGGACGGCGAGATGGAGATCACCGCCGTCCGCTTCGAAGACGGCATTCTGATCTACGAGTACGCAGCGTCCGGATCCCAGTCGAACTGGGGCAAAGGCTCGGTTGGCAAGCTCAGCGCCTGGTTGCAAGTCCGGGGAGACACCTTTCGCGGCGCCCTGAGCCTTGATGTGGCCCCCGAAGGGGACTACGCGGTCGAGGGCCGCAGGAGAACAACGAGTCCCGAGGCCGAGTGAACCGGCCGTCCAACCGGGTGCGCCGAGGCTCCGCACTGGGTGCGCCGACGTCCCCGTCGGCTTTCTGTGAAGAACCGCGCGAGGCGTTAGCCTCGCTCGATCTCTCCGTTGTAACCGCATGGACGAACTGAAGCAGGCGCGGGCCCTCCCCTTCTGGGGGCAGGGCGAGGACCCACCGGAGTCCCAGCCGAGCAAGGCCCCGGAAGAGCAAGGCCTCGTCGCCGTCTTCCGGATCTTCGTCCGGACCTGGCCCTATCTGTGGCCTCAGATCGTTGGCCGCTGGCGGGAGCTACCGCGCGGCGGATCGGCCGAAGGCTCGGCCTCCGCAGCCGCCGAAGACTCGGCCTCCGCTGCCGTCGCGACCTCCGGCGCGTGGAGCTTCCGCCACGTTCCGCCCCTGGTCACGGTCCTGACGGCGCTCGGCCCGCTGCTGTGGCTGGCGCCCCCGGGCACCGACTGGCGGCACGATCTCCTGCTGGCCGGCACGGTCCTGATGACGGTCCTCGTCTGGGCCCTGTTGTTCGTCAGGGGCCGCGCCTACCTCGGTGCGTCCCTCGCACTGGTGCTCGTCGGCGCGGCGGCGTTCCTGTTCGCATCGTTCGGCGTGGAAGGCCTTGCCGACAACCTTTACGTCGGGCTCGTCGCGGCGGGGTGCGTCTGCATCTGGGTGCTGCAGTACCGGTTCGACGGCGGCAGGCTGCGCTTCCGCATCCGGCTCGGCAGCCACCTCGTCTACTACTTCATCCTCGTCTGGGCCTCGACCCTGCTGACGATGGTGATCGCCCTCTTCTCGGTGGACCTGATCAGCCAGTCCATCCTGCAGGCCGAGCCCCTGACCCCGTTCATGGCCGACTTCATCGGCCGGTCGGAGCTCGCCGGCGAAGCCGCGGCGGGTGCCGACGGTGCGGACGCCGTGGAAGCCGACGCCACCGGCGCCGAACCGAACATCGACCTGGCGCCGCTGACCGCCGAGCAGCGGCACAGCCTGAAGTGGATCTACGCGGTCTTCATGGTCTTCGGGTGGTTCGCGCAGCTCCCGGTGATGATGCTGCTGCCGTACTACTACATCTTCATCATGCAGCGCGTGAACCAGGACCTGCGGATGGCGCTGGTGGAGCGCTGGCTCGGGCTGTCTCTCCGCTACCACAGCGATCACCGGGTGGGCGATTCGGTCTACCGCGTCTACCAGGACAGCGCCCAGGTGACGGCCGTCATCGGCACGGTGACGCAGTCGATGCAGATGCTGAGCACCTACGCGATCGGCGTCGTCTTCCTGGCCGCGCTCGACCCGATCCTGGGGACGATGGCGCTCAGCATCGTCCTGCTCGCCCTGCTGTGGGGGCGCTGGTTCTCGCCGCGAATGCGCGGGCGATCCCTGGTCTCCCGGGAAGCCAACTCGGACTTCACCTCGCGCGTCCAGGAGACGTTCGCCGCGATCCGGGTGATCAAGGCATACGGCGCCGCGGACAGGGAGCAAGAGCGGCTCGAGCGGGACTCGGTGAGGGCCTTCAATGCCTCCTTCCGGGTCCGGTCGCTGATGGCCGTGGTCGGCATCGTCACCTTCTCGATCGCCGCTGCCGCGCTCCTGACCGCGCAGTTCCTGATGGCGGTCTGGGCCAACGGGGAACGGGAGACCTTCGCGACGGCGCTCGTCGCGCTGGTGGGTCTCAGTTTCGTGGCCTGGAACCTGTCCGCATACAACTGGGCCCAGGAGCAGATCGGCGCGTCGAGCGTCTCCGTGCGGAACCTGGTCACACTGTGGTCGCAAGCGCAGGACATGGCGATGGGGCTCGACAGGTCCTTCGACATCCTGGACATCGAACCGGGCGTGAAGAACGCTCCCGACGCGGCGCCGATGCGGCCCTTCCGCCGCCAGATCCGCTTCGACAACGTCGATTTCGCCTACGAGCCGGACCGCCCCGTTCTGCGGGACGTGAGCCTCGCCGTCGACCCGGGCTCGATCACGGCGATCGTCGGCCCGACGGGCTCGGGCAAGAGCACCCTGGTCAGCCTGTTGCTCCGGCTGTTCGATCCCGACTCGGGGACGGTCTCGATCGACGGCGTCGACCTCCGCGCGCTGGATGTCGACAGCCTGCGCGGCAACGTCTCCGTCGCCCTCCAGGAGAACGTCCTGTTCGGCATGTCCGTGCGCGACAACATCCGCTACGTCGTCCCCGACGCAAGCGACGAGCGCGTGCTCGAAGCGGCCCGCGTCGCCTGCGTGGACGAGTACGTCGCCGGGCTCCCGGAAGGCCTGGACACGGTCCTGAGCGACCGCGGCGGCAAGCCGTCGACGGGGCAGCGCCAGCGGCTCTCGATCGCCCGGGCGATCGTCAAGGACGCTCCGATCCTGATTCTGGACGAGCCCACGGCCGCGCTCGACGCCTACACGGAACACAGGGTGCTCGAGCGCCTGTCCGCGTGGGGCGAGGGCCGCGCCATCTTCCTGATCACGCACCGGATCTCGACGATTCAGCAGGCGGACCGGATCCTCTATCTCGACGGCGGCCGCATCGTCGAGAACGGGTCCCATGACGAGCTCATGGCGGTGGACGCTGGGCGCTACCGGTCATTCGTGGAAACCGAAGCGAGACTGTCGAGACGAGCCGGCGAGGCCGGTTGATGCCCGACAACACCCCCGCCCCCGGTCCGGCACTGGGTGCGCCGACGTCCCCGTCGGCATCCGGGTCCGGGACCGGAGGCAACACGGCCGCTCCGGGCGGCGCCGGGCATGCCCGCATGTCGCTGCGAGAGGGCGAGAAGCAGCTCGACCGCGCGGCCAGCGTCCTCGACCTGGGCACCGACATCACGTTCCGGGAGGTCCTGCGCATCTTCGCGCGGGTCGTCTCGACCTTCCGGCTGTTCAAGGCGCGGATCCTGGCGAAGCTCGGCTTCATCACGGTGGAGCTGGTCTTTCGACTGATGGTCGCGCCCTGGCCGGGCAAGGTCGTGGTCGACCACGTCATCCTGGGCGCGCCGATCGGGGACGCGTCCGGCTTCCCGGCCTACCTTGCGCCGCTCGTGCTGCTGCTGGACGGCATGGGCCCCATGGAGATGATGCTCTGGGTGTTCCTGCTCGGCGTGTTCATGGTGACGGTCTTCGGGTTCACGACGAGCCGGGGCGCGGGCAGGTCGCCCAGCGGAGCGCCCACTGGGGCATCCGCGGGCTCCTCCGGCGGCGCCACCATCCTCTCGCCGCAGGGTCACGGCACCCTGGCCCAGGGCCACGACATCGCCACGCAGACGGAGAACCAGGCGAACATGGGCTCCGGCCTGATGGCGGGCATCCTCGGGGTCATCGACTTCCGGGTACATCTGCGGCTCTCTCAGTCGTTGAACCACTTCCTTCGAACCCAGGTAGCCGGGAAGCTCCGGTCGCTGCCGATGACCACGCTGGACGACCTGCGAATCGGCGACAGCGTCTACCGTGTCCTGTACGACTCGACCAGCGCCAACATGCTGCTCCACGGCATCGCGCTGGGGCTCTACTCGGGCCTGCTCGGCGTCGTCATCACCCTCTACATCATGCTCACGTACTTCGGGGCCGCGTCCGAGGTCATCGTGCTGGGCATGCTTGCCCTTCCCATCGTGTTTCTCATCGAGCTTCCCTTTGCCCGGATGGCGCGACGCCGGGGTCAGGCCAGCCGCGCCTCCGGCTCGCGCACGACGAGCAACATCGAGGAGGGGATGAGCAACGTGCTCGCCGTGCAGAGCCTCGGCGGAAACGAGCGGGAGAGCCGTCGATTCCGGCGGGCGAGCGCGGAGTCGTTCAAACGCTTCCGTACGGAGTGGTTCGTCGTGCTCACGTACCGGCAGGCCTTCAGTCTGGCGCTGATGCTGAGCCAGGTCCTGTTCTTCCTCGTGATGGCCGGCCGCGTGATCGACGGCACGTTCACCGCCGGCGACTACTTCGTCCTGACGTACTACTTCTTCGTCCTCAGCGCGACGTTCGGCGCCTGGGGCTTCATGTACACGGAGTGGCAGCGGTACATCGCGGGCATGCGCCGTGTGTTCTTCCTGATGGATCTGCCGGGGGAGAGGTCGCGAGACGGCGTCGAACTGGGTGGAATCAAGCGCGGCGTCGAGATGAAGGGCGTGGGGCTCGTCTACCCGGACGGCCGCCGGGCGCTCCGCCACGTCGATCTGGAAGCCCGCATCGGCGAGATCGTCGCTTTCGTTGGTCCGACCGGCGCCGGCAAGACGAGCCTCGCCTACATGGTGCCGGCCTTCGTTCAGGCGACCGAAGGGACGGTTGCGATCGACGGCGTTGACCTGAAGGACGTGGCAGTGGAGGGCCTCCGAGAGCAGGTGTCTTACGTCTTTCAGGAGACGCAACTGTTCTCCGACTCGATCCTCGAGAACATCCGCTACGGGAACCGGGATGCGACGGAGGAGCAGGTCGAGCGCGCGGCGCGCACCGCGGGCGCCCACGACTTCATCGCCGCGCTGCCGGACGGCTACGGGACCAACCTCGGAACCGTGACGAGCAAGCTGTCGGTGGGGCAGAAGCAGCGCATCGCGATCGCCCGGGGGCTCCTCCGGGATGCCCGCATCCTGATCCTGGACGAACCGACCTCTGCCCTCGACCCGGAAACCGAGGCCTACCTCGTCGATGCCCTGCACGAAGCGGCGAAGGACAGGCTGGTCATCATCATCGCCCACCGCCTGTCGACGATCGCCCACGCCGACCGGATCTACTTCCTTGAGGACGGCGAGGTCCGGGAATTCGGGTCGCACGAAGAACTGATGGCGGTCCCCGATGGACGGTACCGCGAATATGTCTCGCTTCAAGCTGGTTCACACGCTTGAGGGGCACACCTGGAGGGTCGAATCCCTCGCGGTGACGCCAGACGGTGCGCGAGCCGTCTCAGCGTCCGCGGACTCCACGGTGCGTGTATGGGACCTGCGAGCCGGGTGTGCCCTTCATTCGCTGGAGGGCCACAGTGCTGGCGTGTGGAGCGTCGCGCTGACGCCCGATGGTACCCGTGCCGTCTCCGCGTCCTTCGACGCGACGCTGCGCGTATGGGACCTGGACTCAGGCCGCGCACTGCACGTGCTGCGCGGACACGCGACGGAGGTCTACTCCGTTGCCGTGACGCCAGACGGCACGCGGGCCGTCTCCTCGTCCGCGGACGCCACACTGCGCGTATGGGATCTCCGGACCGGACACGCCCTGCACACACTGCAAGGCCATACTGAACCCGTGTACGGAGTGACGGTGACGGAGGACGGCATGCGCGCCGCCTCCACGTCTCCAGACCGCACGCTGCGCCTATGGGACCTGGATGCCGGGCGGCAGGTCGCCATCTTCGAGTGCAGCGACCGTGCGCGCTCCTGCACCGTTTCTCCAGACGGCCGCATCATCGTGGCCGGCGATGCAAGCGGCATGATCCATGTCCTGGGGCTGGGCCCGGAGGAGGCACACGCGGGCTGGAGCGGCGCGGCGACCCGTGCGGCGCAATCCGACTGATGAGGAGCGAGCTAGTAAGGATTCGAAGGCGTGATCTGCCAGGCCTCGATCGAGTGCACGTAGGCGTCGCCGCCGGCGGAGAAGAGCTGAACGCGGACGCTGTCGGGGCGTGACGGGTAGATCCGCCGTGCGATGGCCTGACGGTTGTTGGCGAAGACTTCGACGACGGACTTGTCGACGAAAACGCGAAGCTTCAGTCGCTCACCGGGCTTCAGCTCGAATGGTGCCGCCTCTACGGCCTTCGGCGTGTCTTCGGGACCTGATCTTCGCGTATCGAGCTTGAGCAGCTTCTCTCGGGCGTCGTAGAAGATGGACGTCTCCTCCTGCTCGTCTGGCGACGCGCACACCTTGATGCCGAACTGCGCCGCTTCGGCGCTGTCCATCTCGACCAGCAACTCCAGGCTGTTGCCGGCGACGTCGTCCGCGGTCAGGTCCTCGCCGGCGGGCACGGTGAGCGGTCCCATCCGAACACCGCCGTAACGAAGCGCTTCAATCTCCTCGGGCACATCCATCCGGAGCAGCCCGTCGTCCCCGAGCGACAGGACTCGCGGGAGGCTCAACGTGCCGGACCAGCCGTGCTTCGTTCGCGCTCCGAAGAGAGGCTCGTCGAGGATCCAGGCCCACATGATCCGGCGGCCCTTGTCGTCCATCAGGCTTTCCGGCGCGAAGTATGAGTTGTCGGCCCAGCTCATCTGCGCATGGGACTCGGGATGGAACTGCTCGTCCCGCCATTCCCCCACGTAGTAGCGGCAGCCGATCCGGTGGCTGATGCACAGGAGGACGTCCTTGCCGCCGAGCCGGAAGAGGTCGGGACAGGACACGTCCTCGTCGAGCGACACCCCCTCGATTCCATGGGCGAACAGGTCGCCTGCGTACTTCCATTCGCCCTCGAGTGTCGGCGACTTCGCGACGGCCGGCCGCTGGCCGCCAAAGATGGCGTAGTAGGTGTCGCCTTCGAGCCATCCGAAGGGGTCCCATGAGCGGTACTTGCCGTGGTGCTCGTCGCCCTCCCGGGTTTTGGGCGTGATTGGGTCCGAATCGAGCTTCTTCCACTCGTTCAGGTCGTCGTCGAGCGCTACCGCCATTGCGTTGCCCTCGCCGTGCTGGTGGTAACAGATCGTGGGCACGCCGTCCTTGTTGAGGAAGCAGTTGCCGCTGTACATCCCGTCGAGAAGGCCCGTCGGATGGTGGCGCCAGTGGAACAGGTCCGTGCTCGACATGTGGCCCCAGTGGTCCGACTTCTTGCCCAGCCGGGCGTCCTGGAAGATGTAGAAGAGGTGGTAGCGGCCTTTCCAGTAGATGGCGCCGTTCGGGTCGAAGGGCATGGCGACGCCTTCGGGCATGACGAAGTGGTAGCCGGGCCGTGCCGGGTCGCTGAGGATGCGTTCCCGGAGCTCGCGGGCGTCTTCTGCCGGCGCATCGGCAAGTCCGGATAGCGCAATCGAAACGCACCGCCAGGCGCCGTCCGGCTCCCTCGTCATTCTGAACTCGAAGGAGCCGTTCCCGGTCGG
>Ga0209543_1000636_pt1 | contig 42145 bp, 28 predicted proteins | sample MesohylFT_FD_187296 | JGI IMG/M metagenome (GOLD analysis project Ga0209543, IMG submission 187296) | Host-associated microbial community of the marine sponge Aplysina aerophoba from Gulf of Piran - sponge mesohyl, lysed by freeze-thaw... | ecosystem: Host-associated > Porifera > Sponge >...
CTATCCCGCCGCTGGCACGACCTGTTCGACTCGACGACGGCGGCTACGTCGAGAAAGCCCTGGGCGACCGCTCGCTTGCCCGCGCCGTCGCCCGCCATAAGGCGATATTCTTCCGGGAAAAGGATGTCGCGGGAGACTGGATCGATTACATGGCGGCCGTATCCGGGCACCTTCAGTTGATCCCGGAACAACCGCTGCGTGACATCCTGGCCGAGGACTATCGTCAGATGCAGGGGTCGGGGATGCTACTGGAGGATGCCGAGAGCTTCGAGGACGTCATGAATCGGTGCGCAACAATCGAGTCGAGGGCCAATGCGCGCTGACGCTGGCAGTGCCTCCAAGGAGTCCCGCCCAGTCCCGTCCCGCCCGCATATGGACCCCCAGTCCGACTCCCGAGACGCCCACTACCTCGTTCGCATCGCCGCGGAAGTCGCCAGCAAGTCCAACCGCACGCGCCGGCGCTTCCACCAGCAGTTGGTCCGCAACCTGAACGACGCCCTCCGCCCCACCGGCGCCAATCCCCGGATCCGCGACCGCTGGAGCCGCCTGTTCATCACGCTGGCAGAGCCGGGTGGGGCATCGACGGCCGACGAGGCGATGGAAGCCGCGACCCGCGTCTTCGGCCTCAGCTCCTACTCCAGGGTTGACGCCGTCATCGACGCCGACCTCGACGAGATCGTTCGCGTCGGGCACGACCTCTACCGCGACGCCGTCACCGGCCACCGCTACGCCGTCGCGCCCCGCCGCACCGGCCGCCACTCCTTCTCATCGCGCGACGTCGCCGTCGAGCTCGGCGCCGCGCTCAACCCTTACGGCACCGTCGACCTCACCACACCCGAAGTCACCGTCCACGTCGAGGTCCGCGACCATCGCGCCTACCTCTTCAGCAGCCGCACCGAGGGACCCGGCGGCTTGCCGGTGGGCGTCCAGGCCAGGGCCGTCTGCCTGATCTCCGGCGGATTCGACTCGGCCGTCGCGGCCTGGCTCCTGCTCAAGCGCGGCGTTCCGCTCGACTACGTCTTCTGCAACCTGGCCGGCCCCGCCTTCGAGCGCTCGGTCATCCAGGTCACCAGGGTCCTCGCCGACCGCTGGAGCTACGGCAACCGCCCGCGGATACATGTGGTGGACTTCGGCGAGGCGGTGGGTCAGCTGCAGGAACGTGTCACCCCCCGCTACTGGCAGGTCGTCCTCAAGCGCCTGATGTACCGCGCCGCCGAACAGGTGGCCGCCGACATCGATGCCGACGCGCTGGTCACCGGCGAGTCGCTGGGCCAGGTGTCGTCCCAGACGCTGCGAAACCTGCGCGCGATCGAAGCCGCCGCGACCCGTCCCGTGCTGCGTCCCCTGGTCGGCTTCGACAAGCAGGAGATCATTCGCATCGCCGAGCGGATCGGGACCGCCGCTCTATCCGCGCGCGTCAAGGAGTACTGCGCGATTCTGTCGGGGAAGCCTGTCACTGCAGCGAAGGTTTTGGCGGTGGACCGAGAGGAGGCGCCACTCGACCCCGGCCTCGTCGACCGCGCCGTCGCCGCGCGCAAGGTGCTGGACGTGCGGAAAATCGCCGACTCCGATCTGCAACGCGACTACCTGTGGGTCGATTCCCTCCCGGCGGGAGCCCGCGTGATCGATTGCCGGCCGAGGCAGCAGGACGACGGATGGCGTCATCCCGGCTCCAAGCGCGTGCTGCCCGGCGATTTCCCCGACCTGGTCGAAATACTAAACAAAGATGTTGAGTATGTTTTGTTTTGCGACAACGGCGTCCAGTCGGGACAGTTCGCAAACCTTTTGCAGACAGTGGGTTACGAGGCTTATGCATTGAAGGACGGGACGAAGGCGCTACGGGGATGAGTCCACCGGTTCCTGCGCGAACAATCGCCCTGTCGCTGTCGGTCCTCGTCGGTTGCGGCTCCCCGGACAACCGCGGCGAAGCCGACGACGAACTCATCATCGCGTGGCCCGCGTCGCGCGAGCCCGCTTCGCTGGACGGCCACATCGAACCGTACCAGACGGCGTGGCTCATCGACTACATGATCGCCGATCCCCTGCTGATCATCGGCCCCGACGGCGAGTTCCACCCGGCTCTCGCCACGGCCTGGTCGTCCAACGAGGTGGCGGACGAGTGGACCTTCGTCCTGCGGAGCGGCGTGGTCTTCCAGGACGGCACCCCCTTCGACGCGGCTGCCGTCCGGTACAACGTCGAGCGCATCCTCGATCCGGCCACGCGGTCCGGCGAGATGGCGGCGCACGTCGGGCCGGTCGAGCGCGTCGAGGTCGTCGACGACACCACCGTCACGCTTCACTACGCGGCCCCGTGGGTCACTGTCCTCGACGCCTTTCGACGCGTCCCGATCTGGTCCCCGGCGGCGGCGGAGCAGTGGGGCATCGAGGAGTTCGACCGCCACCTGGTGGGCGCGGGGCCGTTCCTTCTGGAAGAGTGGGTCCCGAACGATCACGTCACCGTGCGGCGGTGGGACGGCTACGGCGGCTGGAACTCGATCGCCAGGGAGGCCGGCCCGGCCAGGGTCGAGCGGGTGACGATCCGCTTCATCGGCGAGGAAGCCGTTCTGGGGAACGTCGTCAGGACCGGCAACGCCCACATCGCCATGAATCTGCCCACCGCGTACATCGACGACTACCGCGATGCGGAGGGGTTCTCGCTGCTGACGGGCTATCAGGCGGGGACCGGCCTGCAGATGGTCATGAACGTGCGGCGGCCGCCCTTCAGCGACCTCCGGGTGCGGCGGGCGCTGCTGTACGGGACCGACCAGCAGGCCATCAACGACCTGTTGTACGACGGGCATTTTCTGGTCTCCGACGGCCCCCTGAACACGGTGCACCGGTGCTACCGGGAGGGAAGCGCGGACACCTATCCCCACGAGCCGGAGACGGCGCGGCGGCTTCTGGAGGAGGCCGGGTACACGGACCGGGACGGCGACGGGATCCGCGAGGCGTACGGGGTTCCGGGCGTGGACGACGGCACCCCGCTGCGCGTCCGCTGGACCATCCTCGACCGCGAGGAGATGGGCGAGGCGATTCAGGCCCAGTGGCGCCCGCTCGGCATCGACGTCGCCATCGAGATCGTACCCGGCCCGGTGCAGCTCGAGATGGTCAACGCGCGCGACTTCGACCTCATCTACGAGCGCCAGAGAAGCCCGGATCCCATGCTGATGGACATGCTTTGGAATTCGGCCCACGACGTGGTCGGCGGGTGGGCGTGGACGGGGTTTGTGGACGAGGAGCTGGACGGGATGGTGAGCCGGCTCAGGGAGATTCCGGATCAGGAGATGCGGTGCGAGCTGGCGCGGGAGGCGCAGCGGATCATCATGGAGAATGCGCTCATGCTCCCTACGCTGAGCGAGCCGATCTTCTATGCGGTGTCGGACGAGGTGCTGGGCTTTGAGCTGGCATCGGAGGGGCAGTTCTACTTCGTGCACAACGTGGAGTTGCCTCGCACACACTGATCCCAACCGGTACCTTCCCGCCCGAAAACCGCGACTCGCACCCCAGGCGGCCGCCCACCCATGCTCGCCCACTACCTCGCCCGCCGCCTCACCCAGCTCGGCGTCGTCCTCCTCCTCGTCTCCGTGGCGGTCTTCTCCATCATGCACGCCCTTCCCGGCGACCCGGTGCAGCTCATGCTCTCCGGCGCCGAGAGCGGGTCCGTCACCCCGGAACGGCAGGAGGAGCTGCGCGAGGAGATGGGGTTGAACGACCCGCTGCCGGTCCAGTATGGCCGCTTTCTCAGCGGAGCCGCCACCGGCGATCTGGGCACCTCCGTCCGGCTGCGCCAGCCCGTGCTCGACCTCATCCTGGACCGGCTGGGTTCCACGCTCGCCCTGAGCCTCGGCGGCATCCTCTTCGCCGTCGTCATCGGCGTAACCACCGGCGTGCTGGCCGCGCTCAGGCAAGGCTCGTGGATCGACGGCTTCAGCCGGCTGCTTGCCTACGCCGGCGTATCGATGCCCCTCTTCTGGCTCGGTCTTCTGCTCATACTGATGTTCTCGTTCTGGCTGCCCTGGTTTCCGCCGGCGGGATCGGAAGGGTGGCGGTCGCTGGTTCTTCCCAGCCTGTCGCTGGGACTCGTGTCCGCGGGCGTGATCGCGCGGCTGACGCGGGCGTCGCTCCGCGAAGTTCTCGTCGAGGACTACATCCGTGCCGCGTGGGCCAAGGGGCTGCCGAAGCGCATCGTCTACCTGCGGCACGCGCTCCGGAACGCCCTGTTGCCGGTGCTGACCATGCTCGGCCTCCAGTTCGGCGCCATGCTGGCGGGCGCGGTCGTCACCGAGACGGTCTTCAGCCGGCCCGGGCTCGGCCGCCTTGTCGTCAGCGCGATCCTCTGGAAGGACTACCCGCTGGTGCAGGGGATCGTGCTGTTCATGGCCGCGATGTACGTCGTCGTCAACCTGCTCGTGGATCTGCTGGCCGCATGGCTCGATCCGCGCATTCGCGACGGGGCTCCGGCATGACGGCCGCGGACACGGCGGTCAGGGGCATCACCGTCGGGGGCCGGACGCTCAGCCCCGGATTCATCGTGGGCACGTCCATCCTCGCGGTCTGGGTGCTGCTGGCGCTCCTGGCGCCCGCCGCCGCGCCCCACGATCCCCTCGCCACCGTCTCCGGAGCACGCGAAGCGCCGTCGCCGGACTTCTGGTTCGGCACCGACCGTCTCGGCAGGGATGTCTTCAGCCGGGTGATCCACGGGGCCCGCGTGTCGCTGGTCCTCGGCTTCATCAGCGTCGCCATCGGTGCCGTGCTCGGCTCCGCGCTGGGCCTCGTTTCCGGCTACTACCGGGGCGCCGTGGACACGGTGGCCATGCGCATCGTGGATGCGATGCTGGCCTTCCCCGACATCCTTCTCGCCCTGGTGGTCATCGCCGCGCTCGGCCCCAGCATCACGAACGTCATGGTGGCGGTCGGCGTCTCGACGATCCCCCGCTATGCGCGCCTGGTGCGGAGTTCCGTGCTCACGATCCGCGAACAGGACTACATCGACGCGGCCCGGCTTGTGGGGGTGCCCGACGTGAAGATCATGCTGCGGCATGTGCTTCCGAACACGGCAATCCCGCTGCTCGTGCTCTCGACCCTCGAGTTCGGGCAAGCCATTTCTATCGGCGCCGGGCTCAGCTTTCTGGGCCTTGGCGCGCAGCCGCCGACGCCGGAGTGGGGGCTGATGGTGGCGGTGGGGCGAGACGTGCTGGGTCGGGCGTGGTGGATTTCCACCTTCCCCGGGCTCGCCATATTCACCGTGGTGATGGCGACGAATCTCCTGGGCGACAGCCTGCAGGAGATGCTGGACCCCAGGTTGAAATCGAGGTGAGGAGAGGAGGGCTCCGCTGTTGAACGACAGGTTCGTAGGCGTCCAGATCGGACCAGCCAGCTTTGTGGACGAAGGGGTCGACGCGGTGCTCGACACACTCCGGCAGCGCGTGGGCGTCAACGCGATCATGCTGGGCACGGTGAGCTGGCTCGGGCTCAAGATCGGGCGCAGCATCTCGTGGAAGATCGACGGATGGCCCGACCACGGCGTCCCCGAACCGGCCGACGTGCAGGGAGGGTCCTACCTGGCTCATCATCCCGAATTCTACCGCAACACCGGCGTCACGAACTTTCGCGCCCCGGACGAGGGCATGCGCGGACGGGACATTCTGGAGATGGTCATCCCCGGTGCCCGCGCCAGGGGGATGAAGGTGATCCCGGAGCTGATGGAGCCGCTGTTCAACTACGCGGGCCACGGGTCGGCCGACACCGTGCAGATCCCCGACCGGGACCGCCTCATGGAGGTGGACTACCTGGGAGGGCGCAGCGACGTGCCCTGTCTGGAGAACCCCGACTACCGGAACTGGTGGCACGCGCTCATCGAGGACCACTGCCGAAGCTACGATATCGACGGCATCATGTGGTGCAACGAGCGGCTGAGCCCTCTGGACCAGCTTGTGTCCGGGCTGGCGCCGGGGTGCTTCTGCCGGCACTGCCTGGCGAGCCTGCGCGGCGCGGGCATCGACCCCGAGGAGGTCCGGCAAGCGTCGGCGGCGCTCCATCGCTACTTCCGCGAGGCGCGCGCGGGAGCCCGCTTCACGGACGGCGCCTTCATCACGGGGCTCCGGGTTCTGCTCGACAACCCCGAGTTCCTGCTGTTCGAGCGGCATTGGGTGAGGCGCAACAAGGACCTCGACCGTGAGCTTCACGGGGTCACCAAACGGTGCGATCCGGAGCTGCAGTTCGGGCTCAACGTCTGGAACCGGAACCACTTCAACCCCCTGCGCAAGGCGCAGTGGCCGTGGGCCGAGACGAAGGACTACGCCGACTGGGTCAAGCCGATCACATACCAGCACCAGGCCGGCGGGACCTACACGAAGGAGATGACCCAGCTGCATGCGAACCTGTTGCGGGATCTGGCGCCCGCGGAGATGACGCCGCTGATGTACCGCATTCTGGGGCTCGACGAGGCCCCGTGGGACGATCTCATCGGTGTGGGGATGGCTCCGGCCAGCTATGTTGGCGGGCAGTGCCGGGCGACGATCGAGGCGCTGGACGGCGAGCTTCCGGTGCTGATGGGGATCGGCGTCGACGCGCCGCGGACCAGCCCGGATCAGGCGGTCTGCACGCCGGAGATCGTCTACGAAAGCGTGCACGCGGCCTACGACGCCGGCGCGGCCGGGGTGATCTACGCGCCCAGCTACGCCAGCATGAAGCTCACCAACCTCGACGGCGGCGCGAGGGCGCTGGCCGAACGCGGGATCTGAAGGGAGCCAACGATGCCCGAAGCACCAGCCTGGAAGTTCCAGACGGTCCTGCAGGACCTGGCTCAAAAGGAGCCCGCGTCGGTGACGTTGCGGGGCCGCGTGATCACCGGGGTGGGTGACGAGGTGATCGAGGACGGCCATGTCAGCCTGGAAGGAGGCCGGATCGTGGCGGTCGGAGAGGGTGGCGGGGGGAGGGGGGATGGTCGGGCGGTGGTCGCGACCGGTGGAACGATTATGGCCGGCCTGGTCAACAGCCACGCCCACCTGGCCTGGGACGGGATTCACGACCTCGCGGCCCAGTCGCTGAGCGACGCCCCCGAGATCGGCGCCTACAAGGCCGCGAGCAACATGCTGGCGTGCCTGCGCGCCGGGATCACGACGGTGCGCGACCTGGGGATGAACCGGAGCGGTGTGTTCGCCAAGCAGGCGGTGGAGCAGGGCGTGGTTGCGGGCCCCCGCCTGCTGATCTGCGCCGAGGCGATCGTCCAGACCGGCGGGCACACCTACTGGTGCTGCCGGGAAGCCACCGGCGCGGACGAAATGCGTCGCGCGGTTCGCGACCAGGTCAAGGCCGGCGCCGATCTGATCAAGATCATGATGTGCCACGACTTGCTGGAGTTCACCGACGAGGAGCTGCACGCCATCGTCGACGAGACCCATCGCAGCGGGCTTCCCGTCACCGCTCACGCCACCTTCGACGCAGCGATCGCGCGCGCCGTCGACTTCGGCGTCGACACCGTCGAGCACGGCGGCAGCATGTCGGACGAGACCATCGCGAAGCTGGTCGCGGGCAGCGTGCCGATCATCACCACCTTCTCGCCCGTGGTGATCCAGTCGAAGCCGGAGATTGCCCGCAAGTACAACATCCCGGAGTGGAAGATCAGGGAGCGCCAGCGGATGGTCGCCGACAGGGGCCGCTACGACGGCCTGCTGCGGGCGGCGCGCGCGGGCGTGCGGATCGTGTTCGGGACGGACGCGGGGAGCCCGGCTGTGCGTCACGGGGTGGTGGTTCCCGAGATGGAGTTCATGATCGAAGTCGGGGTCGTGGCGGACAGTCACGCGGCGATCATGAGCGCGACCCGCGAAGCGGCGGTCATGAACCGGATGGACGACCGGATCGGCACGCTCGAGGCCGGCAAGGAGGGTGACGTGATCGTGGTGGACGGGAATCCGCTCAATGATCTTCGCGACCTGGAGCGGGTGCGGATGACGTTCGTGCGGGGGTGTTGCCTGTACGCGCGGCCGGCGGCGTGAACCCGATGACGCGGGCGGCACCGACCTCCTACCTCGCGGCGCGCGCCGTGAGCGTGAAGTCAAGCTTTCGTACCCGGATGCTCGAGCTCGCCGCCGGGCTGGACGACATCATCGCGCTTGGCCGGGGCGATCCCGACTTCGAGACGCCGCCCGCCATCGTCGCCGCGGGCGCGGAGGCTCTGGCCGGCGGCTACACCCACTACACCGCGCCGCCCGGCCTCCAGGAGCTGCGCCAGGGGATCGCGTTTCAGCTGAAACTAAACAATAATGTTTACTATTCGGACAATCAGATCATCGTCACCAACGGCGCCCAGGAAGCACTCCTGATCTCCATCCTCGCGCTGGTCGATCCCGGCGACGAGGTCGTGCTGCAGGCGCCGCGCTTCAACGCCTTCGACCACATGGTGAACCTGGCGGGCGGCCGCGTGGTGGACGTGGCGACGCTCGAAGAGGACGACTACGCCCTCAGGGCCGACGCGATCCGGGCCGCGCTGACCGAACGTTCGAAGCTCCTCGTGATCGCGAACCCGAACAACCCCACGGGCGGACTGACACCGCGGGCGGAGCTGGAGCGGATCGCCGGGCTGGCCGTGGAGCACGACCTCATGGTCATCTCCGACGAGATCTACGACAAGCTGATCTTCGGCGGGGCGGAGCACGTCAGCCTCGCGGCTCTCGACGGCATGAGCGACCGCACCGTCACGGTGAACGGTTTCTCCAAGGCCTACGCCATGACCGGCTGGCGCGTGGGCTACCTCGCCGCGCCGGCCTGGATGATGGAAGCGGCCGTCGAGATCAAGCACACGCTGAGCATCTGCACGCCGCCGGCGCTGCAGCGTGGCGCGCTCGCGGCTCTGGAGAGCGGCGAGGCCGCGGTCGCCTCGATGCTTGCCGAATACGAGCGGCGGCTCGCTCTCGTCGTGCGCCACCTTGACGGGATGGGGATTTCGTACGGGCGGCCAGGTGGGGGGATGTACGTCTACGCCAACATCTCGAGCACGGGACTGGACGCCGAGACCTTCTGCCTCGAACTGCTGCGCCGGGAGCGCGTGATGGTCTTCCCCGGCACCATGTTCGCGGACCCTGCCAACCGGCACATCCGCATCACGCTGCTGTCGCCCCATGAGGCGATCGGCGAAGCGCTGACAAGGATGAAGGGGTTCGTCGAGCGAGTGCGCGTGTCGTGATGGGCGACGGGCGACGTACCGGGAGCCGCGACACCCGGATCATCCTGGTCGGCGCCGGCGTGCGCGGGGAAATCTGGGCCCGGGTCATCGCCGGGGCCCCCGGTGCGACGCTGGCGTGCATCGTTGACCGGGACGAAACCCGCGCCCGCCGCGCCCGCGACGACCACGCTCCGGGCGCCCTCGTGGCGCGCGACTTCGCCGCCGCTCTCGCCCGGGCGGGGGCCGACGCCGCGGTCGTCGCGACCCCTCCCGCCAGCCATCACTCCCTCGCGAGCCGTGCTCTGGGACGCGGCCTCGACGTCCTCTGCGAGAAGCCGCTCTCGGAGGAACTCGAGGAGGTAATCGACCTGATCGCGCGGGCCAGGGCAGCCGGGCGCCACCTCCTCGTCGGCATGAACTTCCGCTACCTGCCCTCGTCGCAGCGGATCCGTCACTACGTCCGGAGCGGCGAACTCGGCGCCCTGAGCTACGCCCACTTCACGTACCACCGGCAGCGCGACGGCAACCGCGACGACCTGAACGACTACGTGATGACGATGGCCCACCCGATGCTGCTGGAGCAGAGCATCCATCACTTCGACCTTCTGCGCTATTGCTACGACACCGAGGTGGAGTCGCTGGTGTGCGACAGCTGGCGGCCATCGTGGAGCACCTACGAGGGCGATTGCTGCGTATCCGTGCTCTTCCGCTTTGAAAACGGGGTGCGCGTCAACTATCTGGGCACCTGGACGGCGGCCTGGAACCGGATGGATTTCCGTTGGCGGAGCGACTTCGAGAGAGGGGCACTCATCCAGCGCGAGCAATTCGGGGATCTGGCGCGGGTCGACTTCGATCGCGGTCTGGGCCTGAGCGGGCCCAGGTTCAAGGTGGACGCCGACGCCGAGACGCCGGTCGAAGAGCGACTCGAGCCGTGCATCCCCTTCGTTGACGACACCCGCGAGCTGCTGAGCGAATTTCTGCGGGCCGGACGGGGCGAGGCGCAGCCGGTCACCACCGCCGCCGATCACCTGGAAAGCCTGCTCGTGGTGCGGGCCTGCATCGAGTCGCTCGAAGGTGGGGACCGGGTGGCGCTGCGGGACCTGCGGGAACGCTTCGTCCCGGGAACCAAGGCGGCGCAACCCCTCGGCACCGACGCCCCAACCGCCTCGGCCCCGTGACCGGGAGCGGCCAAACCGGCCCCGCGGCGCGTGACCCTTCCCCCGGCCTCCTCCGCGTCCGCGGCCTGCGCACACGGTTCCTCACCGATCAGGGCGCTGTCCACGCAGTCAACGGCGTGAGCTTCTCCGTCCGGCGCGGGGAGACCCTCGCGCTGGTGGGCGAGAGCGGTTGCGGGAAGACGGCTGCGATGCTCTCCGTGCTGCGCCTGCTGCCGCCCAACCGAACCCGCGTCGAAGCCGACGAGGTGAGCTTTCGCGGCCGCGACCTTCTCTCGCTCGACGACGAGGGCATGAGGCGGATGCGCGGCGCGGAGATCGCGATGATCTTCCAGGACCCCCGCAATGCCCTGAATCCCGTGCTCACCATCGGCCGCCAGCTCACCGAGAGCCTGGAAATCCACCTGGGCCTGGGCCGCCGTGAAGCGCGCGACCGCGCGATCGAACTGCTGCATTCGGTGGGCATCCCGGCGCCGGCCACGCGGTTCGACGACTACCCGCACCAGTTTTCGGGCGGCATGTGCCAGAGGGTGATGATCGCCACGGCGCTGTCCTGCGATCCCGGCCTCCTCATTGCCGACGAGCCCACAACGGCCCTCGATGCGACCATCCAGTCGCAGATTCTGGATCTGGTCTCCGAACTGAGGGCCATGCGGCGCATGGCGATGATCTGGATCAGTCACGACCTGAGCGTCGTGTCGAGTCTGGCCGACCGGGTGGCGGTGATGTACGCGGGTTCCATCGTCGAGACCGCGCCGGTCAGGCGCCTCTTCGAGTCGCCGGAGCATCCCTATACCCGCAGTCTGCTCGCGTCCCTCCCCGCTCCGGTCGCGGACGGCGATGGCGCCGATGCCGCGAAGCGGGGCCCGCTCCTCGAAGTCCACGACCTGAAGAAGCACTTCCCGGTGCACAGGGGACTGATGCAGCGGCCCACCGGAGCGGTAAGAGCCGTCGACGGCGTGAGCTTCCAGCTGCATCGCGGAGAGACACTGGGGCTCGTGGGAGAGAGCGGCTGCGGCAAGACCACCGTGGCCCGCACCGTCCTCGGCCTCACGGCGCCCACGGCCGGCCGCGTCATCTTCAACGGCACCGATCTCACCCGCGCAACTGCGGCGGAAGTGCGCGTGTTGCGCCCGCGCATGCAGATGATCTTCCAGGACTCGTATTCGTCGCTCAATCCACGCCTCAGCGTGGGTCGCTCCATCGCGGAACCGCTTCTCGAGCACGCGACGATGAACCGCGCCGAACGAGGTAAGAAGGTCGCCGAACTCATGACCGTCGTCGGACTGGATCCGAAGCTCGCCGCACGCATGCCGCACGAGTTCTCGGGCGGTCAGCGGCAGCGCGTCGGCATCGCGCGTGCCCTGGCCCTGAAGCCCGATCTGATCGTCTGCGACGAGCCCATCTCTTCGCTCGACATCTCCATCCAGGCCCGGATCGTAGACCTTCTCGCGGACATCCAGGAGCAATTCGGACTCACCTACCTCTTTATCTCGCATGACCTGAGGATGATCAGGCATCTATGCGACCGGGTCGCGGTCATGTACCAGGGGAAGATCGTGGAGACGGCGACGGCGGAGGTGCTCTTCCGGGCGCCCAAACATCGGTACACGCGGACGCTCCTGGCGGCGGTCCCTCGGCGGACGGGGCGGGCTTCGTGACGGCCGAATAGCATTTGACGCGGGACCTCCGGCCTTGCTAGAACCAATGACATGAGCCACTCCCGCAAGTCCATGCGTCCATGGGGAATTCTGGCGGGTGTCGCCTGGTTCGTCGGCTGTGGCGACAGCACGACGGATCCTGCGTTGCCTGACCCGCCCGTGCCGGCGACGATCACGGTCAGCCCTGAAACGGCCGAGCTGAATGCAGTAGGCGCGACCGTCCAGTTGAGTGCCGAGGTCCGTGACCGGAACGGCCGGGTCATGGCCGGGGCCGCCGTGACGTGGGTGAGCACCAGCACCGGAGTGGCGCGGGTGGACGCGGCAGGACTCGTCACGTCGGTGGGCAACGGGGCCTCCACGATCACCGCGACGGTCGGGGTGGCGTCGGGGAGCGCCGAGGTAACCGTGGCTCAGCAGGTAAGGGGTATCGAGGTGTTGCCCGCCCCCGGCAAGGTGTCAGCGGGCGGCGATACCCTGCGCCTGACGGCGGACGCCTGGGACCCGAACGGATTTTCGGTGCCGGGCAGCGAATTCACATGGTCTTCGAGCGATACTGCCGTCGCCACCGTGGATGAGTCGGGCCTGGTCCATGGCATTGTCGAGGGCGTCGCATTCATAACGGCCACTACGGCAGGCGTGTCGGGCGAGGCGCCCGTCACGGTGGCCCACCAGGACTGGGCCCCACTCGCGGCGTTCTACCAGGCTACGCAGGGTCCGGGATGGATAGAGGACGACGGCTGGATGTCGGATCGACCGATCGGCCAATGGCACGGAGTGACAACCAGGCCGGATGGTCACGTCACCGCGCTGGATCTCGCTTCGAGCAATCTGACCGGGATGATTCCAACCGAATTGGGGCGCTTGTCACACCTTGAGACCCTGCATCTGCAGTGGAATCGGTTGTGGGGCCCGATTCCCCTTGAACTGACCACGCTGCACAACCTCAGGAGTCTGCGCCTTGGTGTTAATGGCCTGACCGGCGAGATCCCGGCCGAGTTGGCCAACCTGGTCAACATCGAGGATCTGCGCCTGAACCACACCTTCCTGACCGGCCGAATCCCGCCCGACTTGAGCAACCTGCCCAACCTCACGAGGCTGAGCATCCACGGAAGCGACCTGACCGGTCTGGTTCCTTCCAGTTTTGTGCGATTCGAACGGCTTCGGCTTTTCCACTTCAGGGACAACGAGGATCTCTGTATCCCCGATGAAGCCGATTTCATACGGTGGCTGGTGCAGCTTGACGTTGCGCTCGGACCCGTTTGCAACGAGGACGACAGGGAAGCACTCGTGTCGCTCTACGAGGCCACCGGAGGAAGTGAATGGACTCGTTCCGATGGCTGGCTCGATGATGATGTGCCAGTGAGCGAATGGCATGGTGTCAGCACCGATTCGGTGGGGCGCGTCCTCGACGTCGACCTGTCCAGCAACGGGCTTGCGGGCCGATTGCCGGAGTTGTTGGCACCGCTCGCGAGCATGACTTCTCTTCGGCTGGACGGAAACGAGGGACTGTACGGTCCCTTGCCGTTGACGCTGTCAATGCTCTCGCTCGAAGCGTTGAGATACCGGAACACCGGCCTTTGTGTTCCCCCCGGCGAAGCCTTCGCCGGATGGCTCGCTGCTATCCCCTCGCACGAGGGTACGGACGCCGAGTGCTCGCCCCTCTCGGACCAGGAAGTCCTCGAACTCCTGTACGGTGCCGTCGGTGGCGCCGAATGGAAGGACGACGAGAACTGGCTTTCCGGGCAACCTCTCGGTGACTGGAACGGTGTGGAGACCGACGATGTCGGCAGAGTGGTTGCCCTGCGACTCCCGCGCAACGACCTGGCGGGCCGCATTCCACCCCAGCTGGGCTACCTGGAACAGCTCGGCGAGCTGGACCTGTCCGGCAATCAGCTGGAGGGACCAATCCCGTCCCAGTTGGGCGATCTGTCCAGCCTCACGCTGATGAATCTGGGCCAGAACGAGCTGGAGGGACCGATCCCCCCGCAGTTGGGCGATCTGACCAGCCTGTCACAGTTGCTCCTCTGGGCGAACGAGCTGGAGGGACCGATCCCGCCGGAGCTGGGGAGGCTGACCAACCTGCTCGTGCTGGGACTCGGCATAAACGAGCTGGAGGGACCGATCCCGCCGCAGTTGGGCGACCTTGTCAACCTTTTCTATCTGTACCTGGATGGAAATCGCCTGTCGGGACCAATCCCGTCGCAGCTCGGCAACCTGTCCCGCTTGTCTGAGCTGATCCTGGATCGTAATTGGTTGACGGGATCGATTCCTCCATGGCTGGGCAGCCTGCCGAACCTGACGCGTCTCGGCCTCGGCCACAATGGGCTGACCGGGTCGATCCCGCCCGAGTTGGGCAACCTGCCCAGCCTGACTGAGCTGATCCTCGGTCGCAACTGGTTGACGGGGCCGGTTCCTTCGAGACTGGCCAGCCTCTCCGCATTGACACACCTGGACCTCAGCCGGAACAGGCTGACGGGAACGATACCGTCGCAATTGGGAGCCCTGTCCAGCCTGGAGCGTCTCAACCTCAGCGGGAATGAGCTGGCCGGGCGGATTCCCCCCGATTTCGGTGATCTGTCAAGGTTGCAGTCACTGTCGATAGCGGGGAACCGGTTGTCCGGTGCACTCCCGCCCGTCCTGGGCGGACTCACCCGTCTGGAGCGGCTCCACCTGACCGACAATGCCGACGTGTCCGGGATCCTGCCTTCGGGCCTGACCGCCCTGGGCGAACTCGAGGAACTGATTCTGACGGGTACCGGTCTGTGCGCCCCCGCGGACACCACCTTCCAGAACTGGCTGTCCGAAGTGGAAGTGGCGCGCGTGCGGGATTGTGAAGTGGACGCGGGGTCGTCGGCCTACCTGACCCAGGCGGTGCAGTCGCTGGACTTCCCGGTTCCACTGATCGCCGGCAGGGAGGCCCTGCTCAGGGTGTTCGCGATCGCCTCGCGTCCGGGCAACGAAGGCATCCCGGAGGTCCGGGCGAGCTTCTACCTCGACGGAGTGGAAAGTCACGCGGTCGACATTCCGGGGTCGGTGACCCCCATCCCAACCGAGATCGAACACGCGCAGAGTTCGTTGCAGAGGTCGGCCAATGTCACGATCCCCGGATCGGTTATCCAACCCGGACTGGAGTTGGTGGTCGAGATCGACCCGGACGGAACGCTGGATCCCGAACTGGGCGTGACGAAGCGGATTCCCGCGGAGGGCAGGGCACCGGTGCAGGTGGAGTCGCTGCCCGGCCTGGATATGACGGTGATCCCGTTCCAATGGGCGCCGAAACCCAATTCGTGGATTGTGGATATCGCCGAGGGCATGGCCGCAAGTCCGCACACGCACGAAATGCTTGGCGATGTGCGCGCCATGCTCCCGGTCGCCGACATCGATGTTGAAGTCCACGAAGCCGTCCTGACCTCGACCGTCAATTCTCTCGATCTGCTTGGCGAGACGCACCTGATTCGGACGTTGGAGAGCGGTACGCGCTACTACATGGGTGTCCTCCCCGAGCACGTGGTCGGTGCCCCGGTAGGGGTTGCGTTCCTTGGTTTCCGAATCAGCTATTCGGTGGCCGATCCCTTTGTGATCGCGCACGAACTCGGACACAACATGGGTCTATATCATGCACCGTGCGGTGGTGCCGGCGGTCCGGACCCGGCGTTCCCCCAAACAGACGCTTCAATCGGCTCCTGGGGATACGACTTTCGCGCCGGCGGCAGCCTGGTATCGCCGCGGGCCAGGGACCTGATGTCCTACTGCGGTCCTCCGAAGTGGGTCAGCGAGTTCAGTTTCACCAAAGCTCTGAACCATCGGCTTGAGGGTGATGGAAGCCAGGGTCCGTTCGCGCCGACCGCCCCATACGCTCCCACGCGGAGCCTGATCTTGTGGGGCGGTGTGGACGACGAGGGAAGTCCGTTCCTGGAGCCCGCTTTCGTGGCGGACGCCTCGCCCAGCCTTCCCCAATCGAGCGGCGACTACGAGCTTGTCGGCCGAAGCGCCAGTGGCGACGAACTGTTTTCCCTCAGCTTCGGCATGGCGGAATTGGCTGACGCGGATGGGAGGTCGATCTTCGTCATCGCGCTGCCCCTGCGGACCGAGTGGGCGGGCATGCCGGAGAGCATTACGCTGTCCGGCCCCGGCGGATCGACCACCACGGACCGGACGACCGATCAGCCCATGGCCATCCTTCGCGATACGGTCAGTGGCGAGGTGCGGGGCATCCTGCGCGGTGAGGACGCGACGGACCTGATTGGCGTGGCTGCGGACGCTGTCGGGCTGCCCGGGCCGCGTCTGCAGGTGTTGTTCAGCCGGGGGATCCCGGACGGCTAGCCTTGGCGGCCGCCCCTACTCCCTCCACGGATACGGCGGCCGCCTCAGGTGCCAGTCCGTCTCCCGCTGATACGCCATTCCGAGATCCAGGACGCTCTGGTCGTCCATCGGAGAGCCCACGATCTGCAGCGACAACGGCAGCCCGTCCTCGTCGAACCCGCACGGGATCGCCAATCCGGGGTGGCCGACCAGATTCGCGATGTAGTTGAGACGCGGGGTACGCGAGCTGATCTCCCCCGGTGGCTCCCACTCGTTGCGCGCCGGGATCGGCCACCCGTCGCGGACCTCGCGCATGGCGGCGCCGTTCGGCCACGTCGGCGCGATCACCGCGTCGTAGCGCGACACGATCTCGTCGGCCTCGCGCACCAGCTGATTGCGGATCCGCTGCGCGGTGAGGTAGTCGGCGGCGGGCATCATGCGGCCGGCCATCCACCCCGCGCGGCGGTCCTCGTTGAAGGAGAACATGTTGGCTGCGCTGCCGTCGTCGAAGAGCGCCCTGAAGTTGGTCCCGCTCTCGACGGTGACGATCGTCGTGAAGAGCGCGCCCGTGGGGCGAAGCGGCAGCTCGATGTCCTCGACCTCGACCCCCATTTGGGCGAACACGTCCAGCGCCTCCTGGAAGACGCGCCGGGTGGCCTCGGACCCCGACAGCTCGAACTCGGCGCGGTGGACGCCGAGACGGCGCCCGCGCATGGCCCCCGGGTCCGCACGGAAGACGAAGGGGCGGTCCACCGTGCAGTTGTCGCGCGGATCCCGCCCGGCGATCTGCTCGAGGATGTGGCCGCAGTCCTCGGCCGAGCGCCCCACGGGGCCGATCTTGTCCAGGCTCCACGACAGCGCCATGCAGCCGAAGCGGCTCACGCGGCCGAATGTGGGACGCAGGCCCGACGCGCCCACGGCGGAGGCCGGGAAGACGATCGAGCCGCCCGTTTCGGTGCCGATGCCGAAGCCGATCAGCCCGGCGACGGCGGCGGACACGGTGCCGCTCGACGACCCGAAGCTGGTGCGGTCGAGCTTCCACGGGTTGAGCGCGGAGCTCGTGTTGCCCCCGGCAAACTCCCCGAGCGACATCTTGGCCATCAGCACCGCGCCTGCGTCTTCGAGACGGTCGATGACCGCCGCGTTCCGGTCCGGCACCCGGTCCGCGAAGATCCGGGACCCCCACGTGGTGCGGATGCCGCGCGTGTCGAGCAGATCCTTGACACCGTAGGGCAGGCCGTGTAAGATGCTGCGCCGACTACCGGTCACAAGCTCCCGGTCGGCCCGTTCGGCGGCTTCGAGCGCCTGGTCGCGGGCGATGGTGACCATCGTGGCGAGCTTGCCGTCGTGGTCGGTGCGCGGCTCGCTGGGGAGTTCGAATGGCGGCACGTCGAGGGCTTCCGCGCGGTCGAGGTAGGCCTGGGTGAGGTCCACCGAGGTGACCGCGCCGCTCGCCAGCAGGTCGGCCAACTCGCGCACCGTGAGGAAGAGGGTCGATTCCTGCGCGGCCGATGTGCCCATCGCTCAGCCCCTCCAGAAGACGACCAGCGGCGGCTCGTCGGGATCCAGCGGAAACTCCCGCAGGGTCCGCTGCACATTGATCATGTTGGCGAGCGCCGCACGCAGCCGCTCCAACTCCTCGGCCTCCTGGTAGATGCCCCGGGGGCCCTGGTGGTCCAGCAGCGTCTCGGCGGTCGCGGCCGAGACCTCGCCGGTGTCGGCGACCTCGGTGCAGGCCTGTTGCCACGCCAGGGCCATCGCCCCCGCGCCGGCGGCCGTCGCGAACTGTCGGCGGTTCATGGTCATTCGATTGGACTCCCTGGCCTGTGCTGGTGACGGCCCGGCACTCGCGTGTTCCGGCCGTGCCCCGTACCTTCGTCGCGCCCCATCGCCCCCACCATAACCCGGACCGCCACCACATTGCGAGCACTTCACATCGAACCCATGCCGGAGTGGATTCGCGGCCTCTTCCGGAAGGCGGCGGACGAGGCCGGGATCGAGATGGTCCGGGGCGGCGCGCTCGAGGGGGATGACCTCGTCGACGCGGCCGCCGGCGCGCACGCGCTGGTCACCGGGCAGAGGCGCATCGGCGCCGAACTGATCCGCGCTGGAGCCGGGCTGCGCCTGGTGGTGGTGCAGGGGAGGGCGCCGTGGGCGGTCGACCGGGAAGCCGCGGCCGCGGCCGGAGTGCGCGTCGCAACGCTGCCGCACCGGGGCGCGATCGCGGTCGCCGAGCAGACGATTGCGCTCGTGCTCGGTCTCTACCGCAAGGTCGTCCCGGGCCACCTCGGCACCAGGGACGCCGAGTACAAGCGCTTCGGCGTCGAGCCCATTCGCACGACCGAACGCAAGATCGCCTTCAACTGGCTCAGCTACGACGATGTGCGGCAGCTTCATGGGCGCACACTCGGCCTGGTCGGGCTGGGCGGCATCGGACTCGAGGTCGCCCGGCGGGCGCAGGCATTCGACATGGAGGTCGTGTATCACAAACGTTCGCCGCTGCCCCGGGCTCACGAGGCGATGGCGTGCGTGCGGCACCTTCCGCTGGAGGAGTTGCTCGCCGCGAGCGACGTGGTCAGCCTGCACGCGCCGCACACCGGCGCCACCGAGGGGATGATCGGGGAGGCAGCGCTCAAAACCATGAAAAGGGACGCGATTCTGGTGAATACGGCCCGTGGCGGGCTCGTGGACGAGGCCGCGCTCGCAAGGGCGCTCTCTGAAGGCCGGATCGCGGGCGCGGGGCTGGATGTGTTCGTGGACGAACCGCTGCCGGCGAACAGCCCGCTGATCGGTGCGCCGAATGTCCTCCTGTCTCCCCATGTCGGGGGCGGCACGGGGGGTGGGCAAGTCGGGATGGTCCGGGATGTGGTCGAGAAGCTGATCGCAGTCGCCGAGGCAGGAGACGGAGCCCGATGATCCGGGAACCGATTCTGGTACTGGCCTTCATGCTGGCCGTGGTGGCGTTCACCCGCTGGCTGGAGCAGCGCTACGAACCCGTCAAGAAGATCAGCTCCGCGGTGGTTTGCACGCTGCTCGGCATCACGCTGGCCAACGTGGGGGTGATCGAACACACGGGACCCGTTCACCAATCCGTCTTCACCTTCGCGATCCCGTACGCCATCGTGCTCGTCATCATGGGCACGAACCTGCGCGAGCTCGCCAGCGCGGGGCGGCCTCTCCTGATCGCCTACCTTGCGGCGTGTTTCGGGAGCCTGGTGGGTGGTGTGGTGGCGGGTGCCACAATGGCTGGATGGGTCGGCCCGGAGACGTGGAAGCTCTCCGGGGCGTTCTCGGCCGCGTTCGCGGGCGGCGGGATGAACTTCGCCGCCGTCGGACAGGGGCTCGAGATCGACACGAGCACCTTCGCCGCCGCGGCTCTGGCCGACAACCTGTCGACCGTCCCGTACCTGCTTCTGCAAGTGTGGCTGGCCGGCATGCTGGCCACGATGTTCCTGCGCCGGACGAGGCTGGGCGGTGCCGCGGCCTGGGAAGGCGAAGGGGCCTGGGAAGCCGACGTGGACGAAGTCGGGGCCGAAGCCGACGAAGACGCCATGCGCCGCCGCTGGACCGACGCGGACATCAACATCACCGACATGGCCATCCTGGGAGCGCTGCCGCTGGTCGCCCTCTGGCTCGCTCGGATCGTGAACGTCAGGTATCCGATGGTCCCGGACGTCCTGTGCCTGACGACGATTGCGCTGATCGTGGCCCAGCTCCCCTGGGTCAGGAAGCTGCGGGGCGCCGAGATGCTGTCCTACTTCGCGCTGCACATCTTCTTCATCGTGCTCGGCGCGGCGTCCGAACTCGGGATGGTCTTCGAGGCCGGCCTCCCCATCTTCGGCTTCATGATCGCGATCATCGCGGTCCATGTCGTGATCGCCTACGGGGTCGGATGGCTGGCGCGGATCGACCTTCCCACCGTATCGATCGCGAGCCAGGCGGCCATAGGAGGGCCGGGTTCCGCGCTCGCCATCGGCATGGCCATGAAGTGGCACCGGCTGGTTGCGCCGGCTGTGATCGTGGGCATTTTCGGGTACGCGCTGGGCAACTACCTCGGGTTTGCTTGCGCGCGGATCGTACTTGCATTAGTTGGATGAAAAAAGCTCCCGTGGCCGGCATCGAAGGGGTCGATGTGCTCGTTACGGGGGCGGGCCGGGGGCTAGGGCGCGGGATCGCGATGGCGCTGGCCGGCGCGGGCGCGCGCGTCTGGCTGGTTTCGGAGATGATCGATGAGCTTGAATGGACGGCGTCGCGCATTCGGGGAGCGGGCGGGCGTGTTGAGGTCTTTCCGGCGGACCTGAGCCGGGACCGCGAGCGGGAGCGGCTGGCACGGGGGATTCGTGGTCGGGCCGAGCGGCTGCGGGTCGTGATCAACAACGCGGGCGTGCTCGAACGGCGGCGTGCCGAAGCGCTCGACCGGGAGCACTGGAATCGCACCATGAGCGTCAACCTCGAGGCGCCCGTCTTTCTGACCCGTGACCTGCTGCCGACGCTGCTCGGCGACGGCGGGTCGGTGGTGAACGTATCGTCGCGAGCAGGTGTGGGGGGCTTTCCCGCGCAGACCGCGTACTGCGCCTCCAAGTTCGGGATCGAGGCGTTCACGCGGTGTCTGGCCCTGGAGCTCGCCGGCTCGGGAGTGAGCGTGAACGCGGTGACGCCCGGGATCTTCCTCAAGCCGACATCGCTGACGCGGCGTGAGGCGGAGGCCGCGGACGCCGGCACGAGGGCACGCTGGGAGGACCCCGTGCAGCTCGGGCCCGCGTTCGTGTACCTGGCGGGGCTGCGAGGGGAGGTCAGCGGGTGCCGATTCGATGCGCGCACGCTGACCCGGGCCCTGGCGAAGTGGGGGCCGCAGGGGGTGACGGACCGGGTGGACGAGGTTGCCGAGCATGTGCAGGAGAGGGTGCCGTGAGGGGGGTGGTTTCACGACGGGCCCGTGTGGCCATGGAGGGCGCCCTTCAGCACCCCGCCGTCCCCCGTCCAGTCCCCTCGGCAGCACTGCTGGCCTGCCTGCGCCATCACCTCCTTGGCGGCGAGACCCACTACCCCGAGCGCCCGGGGATGGCGGAGCTGCGCCGCCGGGTGGGCGGGGCGCTTCGCGGGCGCGGATACCCCGAACGCGGCCCGGACGGCGTATTGATCACGGCCGGCGAGGGCGAGTCGCTCTTCGTCACGCTGCTCGGCCTGGACACGCCGCGGGAGATTTGCCTGTCCGGGACGGGGGCGCGCCGTCACGGGAATCTCTTGCAGTGGATGGGCGTGCGCGCCGTCGAGCCGGTCTCACGGGACGGCGACAGCGCGACCGGCCCGGTAATCCACCTGATCGGCGACCGGCTCTTCCGCGCTGCCGGCGCCCGCGAAGACGCTGGTGGGCGCGCTCAGCCGGACGACGCCGGAACATCCATGCCCGACGCGCGCGCAGGCCTGCCCGCCTCCATCGTGATCGGCTCGCTGGACGGGGTCGCCGACATGCGGCCCTTCCGTCTCGGCTTCGTGGCCGCGCCGCCCGACGTGCTGGCCGGCATCACGAAATGGAAGCAGGCGTCGTCGATCTGCTCGCCCGCGCCCTCGCAACGGGCGGCGCTCTGGGGGCTGGGGGTACGGCCATGACGGCGGCGCAGCCACGCGGCGGAGTCCTCCCGTGACCACCGCGCGGCAACCTGGTCGGCCGGCGGGCTCCGCCTCGGTCCGCAAGGGAGAGCGCGCCACCTCGCTGCGCTACCGGATGATGGCGCTCGCGCGCACCCGCGAGAACGTCATCTCGCTCGGACGCGGCGACCCCGATCTGGACACCCCCGCGGGAATCATCGAAGGCGGCCTGGACCGTTTTGCCGGCCTCGCCACCGACCCCGTGCGCGGACTGCTCTCCCTGCGCGAGGGCATTGCCCGCCGCTACGCTTCGGAGCGGGGCGTCACCATCGACCCCGCCACCGAGATTGCCATCACCAACGGGGCACAGGAGGGACTGTTCCTGGCCATGTTGGCACTTGTGGATCCGGGTGACCGGGTCGCCTGCCAGGATCCCCGCTACAGCTCGTACGATCAGGCGATCGGAATAGCAGGCGGCGATATTGTGCCGATTCCCACCGGCGGCGACCGCCCCTTCCACCTCGGTGCGGACGACCTTCGCACACACGCCCGGGGCGCAAAGGTTCTTGTCTTCGTCAACCCTTCCAATCCTACGGGCTCCTGCGTCGGCCCGGAGGGGGTGCGCGGCCTGGCCAGCGCCGCCCGCGAGCTGGGCCTGGTCGTCCTCGCCGACGAGATCTACGAGGACATCGTGTTCGGCGAAGCTCCCTTCCTGTCTTTCCTTGCCGCGGACAGTTCGCGGGAGCGCACGGTTGTCCTGTCCGGCTTCTCGAAGGCGTACGCGATGACCGGCTTCCGCGTCGGCTACCTGATCGGGCCTCCCGCCTTCATCGACGCGGTCGAGGCACTCAAGAGCACGACCTCCGGCCCGTGCCCCGCGTTCTCGCAGTACACGGCGCTTGCCGCGCTCGACGCGCGTCCCGACCCGCGCCAGGCCTACCTCGGCGTGTACCGCCGCCGCCGCCGTGCCCTCATCGACGGCTTCACCCGGCTGGGCATTCCGCACGGTCCGCACGGCGGCGGGCTCTTCATGTGGGCCGACGTGTCGCGCTTCGGAATGGACGCGGAGACGTTCTGCTACCGCCTGCTCGACGAGGCGGGCGTCCTCATGTTTCCCGGGAACTCGTTCGGAGACCGCTGGCGCAGCTGGGTGCGCGTCTCGCTGCTGGCCCCCGAGGCGCAGATCCGCGAGGCGATGGACCGGATTGGGGGGTTCGTCGACACCATCGACGGGCCCGTCCACGTCAACCCTGACGTAACGTCAGGCTCATGAGCGAGCTCCTGATCCAGGGCGCCACGGTCGTCACCGCCGACCGCATGGAGCGGGCGGACGTGCTCGTCCGCGATGGGCGCATCGCCGCCGTGGGAACGGGCCATGGCGCCGCCCGCATCCTCGACGCAACCGGCCACTGGGTCATGCCGGGTGGCATCGACACGCACACGCACCTCGCGCACCCCATCGACCGCCTCGGCATCACCACGGCGGACGACTTCTACACGGGTACGCTCGCGGGTGCGTGCGGCGGGGTCACCACGATCGTCGACTTCTCGCTCCAGCGCCGCGGCGAATCCCTGTTCGAAGCGCGCGACCGCCGTCTCGCCGAGATCGAGCCGGACGCCGTCATCGACTACGGATTCCACGCCATCGTCACAGATGTTCGTTCCGATGTGTTGGCTGAAATCCCTGTCATGATTGAAGATGGCTTCCCGTCCTTCAAGGTTTACATGACTTATGGGGACAAGATCGTCGACGACGGAGGCCTCCTTCGCATGCTGGAGGCCACCGCCGCGCACGGCGGGCTCGTCTACGCGCACTGTGAGAACGACTGCGCGGTCAACCACCTGATTGCGCGCCACCTCGAGTCCGGCAGGACCGGCCCGGCATACCATGCGCCGAGCCGCCCTCCCGCAGTCGAGGCGGAGGCGACCCACCGCGCCATCATGCTGGCCGGTCTGGCGGGCGCGCCACTGTGCATCGCGCATGTGACGTCGGGCGGAGCCGCGCGGCACGTCGCGGACGCGCGCGAGCGCGGCGAACCGATCGTGTCCGAGACGTGTCCCCAGTACCTGGTGCTGGATGATTCCGTGTACGATCCGGACGCCGGCTTCGAAGTCGCGAAGTTCGTGTGCAGCCCGCCGATGCGCGCGAGCCAGCACCGGGACGCGTTGTGGCGCGCACTGGCCGCGGGGTCGATCCAGCAGGTGTCGTCCGACCACGCCCCCTTCCGGTACCACGACCAGAAGACCGCCGGGCGGGACAACTTCACGCGTATCCCGAACGGTCTGCCCGGGATCGAGACGCGGCTGCCGCTGGTGTTCGCGGGCGGCGTGAAGACCGGCCGGCTATCGCCCGAGCGCTTCGTCGAACTCACCGCGACCAACCCGGCGCGCATCTTTGGTCTGCACCCGCGCAAGGGGACGCTCGACGTTGGCGCGGACGCCGACCTGATCGTCGTGGATCCGGACGCCGAGGTCGAGATCGACGCCGCCCGGCTCCATTCAGCGGTCGACTACAGCCCCTACCAGGGCATGAAGGTGGCGGGCTTTCCGACGTGGACGATTTCGCGCGGCGAGGTGATCGTGGAGCGTGGCGAGCCTGCGGCCGGGCGTGGAAGGGGGCGGCTGGCCCCCCGCGGGGTGATCGATCCGGGCATGTTGCCGTAGGCGTCTAGCAGGGCCCGGATGCGCGCCCGGTATCCGCCAGCGCCTCGAGCACCACATCGGCCAGCTTCGGCAGATGGTTGCCCATCTGCGAATCGTCGGAGTTGATCTGTATCGCGACGGCAACACCGTGGTCGTTGTAGTAGGCGACCAGCGAATTGTAGCCCGGAAAGAAGCCGCCGTGGCCGTAGGTCAACCCGTGTTCGCCTTCCTCGACAAGAACCCCGAGGCCGTATCCCAGATGAGGCTTCGTGCTATCGGTCGGAAAGCCGATATCGAACAACTGGGGGAGATCGTCCCCGGCGATCGCTTCACCCTCGTAGAGCAGCTTCGCCCAGCGCACCAGCGCCTGGGGATTGTTGACGAGGCCGCCCCCCGTCCACTCCTGGAGAGGGTGGACCACCATCTGGCCATCGGCCACGATTTCGAGGGGAGTCCCGAACAGCTCGGAGCTGGCGTGCGCATACCCCTGCGCCAGCCCGGGCAGATCGCGCCGGTCGGCCGGCAGGGTCAGATCGAGCTCGAACGGATCCAGGAAGAACTCGTCGAGAAGGTCGTAGTACTCGCGACCCGTCGCCTCCTCGATAGCCAGGCCCGCGAGCGTGTAGTGGACATCGCTGTAGTGATATCCCTGGCCGGCGGGGAAAAGGGGCTCATCGTCCAGCACCGCTTCGGCCACAAACTGCTCCGGGGTCATGTAGCCGTCGGGATCGCTGAACACCTCACCCAATCGCGACGCGAAATCGGGGTCTTCGAAGTACGGCTGGATCATCCCCGCCGTGTGATTCAACAGGTTGCGCACGGTCAGGTCCGTGTGGTTGGGGACCCGGGAGAACCACTCCTCGTCGCCCAGCCAGGTCGAGACCGGCGCGTCGAGGTCCAGTTCTCCGTTCATCGCCAGCTTCAGGGCTACAGCCGCAACGTACGTCTTTCCGATGCTGCCCGAGCCCATGCGCAGGTCCGGTGTCATCGGGATGTCGTCGTCCACGTTCGACTCGCCCGTGGCGAAGCCGAAGACGCGCCCGTCCGGCAGGATGAAAGCGGCCGTCGCGCCGGGGAAATTCTCGTCGGTGTCCTGCGCCTGCGTCCAGGCCGCGTCCAGCTCGGTCTGAAAACGCTCGACGAGCGTGGCGGTCGCCTCGGGGGACAGCGAGGGCACGGACCGCGTGTCTGACCGGGTCTCGAGCTGCGCGTCGGGAGCGCGATTGTCGGTCTGACAGGCAGCGGGGCCGAGCGAAAGACAACTCGACAGTGCCAAACCGAGGAGCATGGTGGAGCGCGTCATGGCCGTTCTCCCGAGGCGAGATCCGTCCGTGCCTCCTCGATGATGCCGAAGAAACAGCACCATTCTCCCTCGAGGACCGCGGGCCGGAACCGCAGTCCGAAGACCACCCCATCCGACGGTGCGACAACCTCTGCCCGGACTTCCCCGTAGAGATCGTAGACGCGCCCGAGTGGCGTTCCGGCGGGAATCTCCGTCTCGAACGGCAGGTCCGCGCTCCCGACCCACATCCCCGACGTCGGCGCCAGCAGCGCCTTTTGGTGGCCCATGCGCCAGCGGGGCGCATGCCGAGCGTCCCCCTCGAGCATGCCGTAGTGCCGCATGACGTTGAGGTAGCTGTTTGCCAGATCCTCGGCTACGGCGTGGAAGTCGGAGGTCAGCGTCCGGCAGTTGCCCCCGAGTTCGACGGTGATCCCCGCCTTGCCCAACTCGGCGATCTTCGACGACGGATTGGCGCCGCCTACACCGCTCCGGAAGACCAGGTCCCACTGCGGCCCCATCGCCGCCGCGAGCTCCAGGCTGGGTGGATTGTCCGCCGCGAAGATCATGTGTGCGAGATAGGAGTGCTCGCCCCCCGAGTGCACCGCGATCTGCAGGTCGCACGCGTCCTTCATCGCCTCCCAGTGCGCCCATGCCGCCCGCTCGGTGGGATAGCCGTCGACGCGTCCCGGGTAGATCCGGTTCATGTCGTGGGAGAACGTGTCGAGGGGGTCGCCGCGCTTGCCGGCTTCGAATGCCGGCACGTTGATCGCCGGGACGCCGACAACCGTCCCGCGCACATTCGCAGGATCGAGGGTCGCGAGCATCTTGAAGATCGAGAGCGCGCCCTCGGGCTCGTCGCCGTGGGTGGCTCCGTTGATCCAGAGGACGGGGCCGTCCGCGTCGCCCCGGCAGATCAGGACCGGGATCTCGCGCATCCGCCCGGACGCGTCGAGGCCCACCGGGATCGCGCCTCTCGCGATCGTACCGCTGGCCGCACTGGCTGTCCCGACCGAAAACATGTCCGGCATCATGACTCCGAGTTTGGGGATGGTTCGTGGCCGCACTCCTGGGGCGCGTCTTGCCGCTCCGCGCACGCCGTAGCCGTCTCCAGCGAGAACGGAACGTTCAATTCGGCTGCGAGCTCGCCGAGTCCGACCGCCGTCCTCCGGTCGACCGGAACCCCGCGCCGCAGCCGCTCACGCGCGCGCAACTGCTCGGCCTCTCCGGGGAGCTGCACCGGGCGGTTCGGCTCAATGGGCGGCGCGGCCAGCACCTCGCCGACGAGCCGCTCGAGGCGCTCCTCGAACCGGGGCCGCGACATGAACGCGTCCGGGTCGATCGCGATCATCGTGTGGGCCACGTCGTAGTCGAGATCATCCTGGAACACCTGCCCGCCGAAGAGCGAGCCCGTCAAGACGCCGGTAAGGATGTCGGTCACAAGGCTGAGACCGTAGCCCTTGTAGTCGCCGACAGGAAGAAGGGGGCCGTCCATCGCGGCGGCCGGATCGGTCGTGCATGCGCCGTCCGGGGTAAGCGCCCAGTGCTCCGGCATGGGCAGCCCGGCACGCTGCAGCCACCGCATCATTCCCTTGCCCGACTGGGTGAGTGCCATGTCGAGCATGATCGGGTCGCGCCCCTGGCCCCGCGGCACCGCGATCCCCCACGGGTTCGTGCCAAGCACGGGCCTCGTCGCCCCCCAGGGCGCCATTTCCGCGCCCGCGTTGGTCATCGCGACCCCGATCAGCCTCGCGTCGGCGGCCCGCCTGGCGTGGTAGCCCGCGATGCCGAAGTGGTTGCTGTGCCGCACGGCCACCATGGCCACGCCCGTGTCGCGTGCTTTCTCGACCGCGCGGTCCATGGCTCGCCGCGCGGCCACGTACCCCAGCCCCATGTCGGCATCCAGCAGCGCGGTCGCGGCCGTCTCCCGCACCCACCGCATCGACGCATTCGGCTTGATCCCGCCGTTTCGCATGCGGCGGGCGTACCGGAACAGCTTCTCCAGCCCCTGACCCTGACCCGGATGCCACCAGAGCGACGCCGTCACCACGCCGTCGGCGTTGATCCGCGCCTCCTCGCCGGTCGCCCCGAGCGCCCGCAGCACGGTCTCGGCGAAGCCCCGCACGGAGGGTTCGCTGAAGCGGTCGACCGCGACCCGGTCGTCGAGGCGGTATGTGATCCGTCCCCTCCTACGGGATCAGCCGTCGCGCCCGCGGCCGCACGATGAACAGCCCCTCACGCCGGCTCGACAGAAGCACCGTCCCGCTCTCGAAGTAGGGGTAGACGCTCCAGGTGCCGTCAAAGCCGGCCTCGTCGGCGCTCCACGGCGTCGTGTCGAAGTGGCCGATCTCGAACGGATTCTCCGGATCGCTGATGTCCAGCACACGCAGGCCCGCGCGGTTGTTGGACATGTAGAGCCGGTCGCCGCGGACGTACAGGTTGTGGTCGGTGGCCTTCGTCGGGTTCATGTACTCCGTCAGCAGGAGCGGGTCGTCCAGATCTTGCAGGTCCCAGATCAGCGTGCGCGTGGCGTCGACGAGGCCGCCCACCTCGTCGAGCTCGTCGTTCGAGTAGAAGTAGCGGTGGTCTTCGGTGAGCCACCCCTGATGCGCGTAGGCGACGTTGGGGTAGTCCGCGGCCGCCACGGCGACCGGGTTGTCCTTGTCGGTCACGTCGGCAATCGACACCGCGGTCTCGTTGGAGTTCACGCAGATCTCGCGGCCGATGTAATCCTCGTCCGGACCGTGGTAGATCACGCACTGCGCGTCGTGCGAGTTACCCGTGTTGCGCCGCCCCGTGTTGGGGTGGGCGAAGCAGCCCGCGAAGACGGGGTTGAGGGGATCGTTGATGTCAATCATGTGAGAGCCGCCCCCGCACGTCTCGCCACCGTCCGAAGAGCCGACAAGGTAGGCGAATCCCGTCTCCTCGTTGATGGCGATGTTGTGCGACGATGCGATCCCCGTGTACATCGCGGTCGCTTCGAACTCCTGCGGCTCCGTCACGTCGCGCAGCTGTGCGAGGTCGAAGACCTGCATCCCGTGCTCGCCCGCGCCGTCCGCCACGATGTAGGCGTAGTCCCTGAAGACCTTGATGTCCCGCCAGGTGCTGGGCGGGCTGCCTTCCGTCCGCGCAAGGTTGCCCAGGTAGCGAGGGTTGTAGGGATCGGTCACGTCCACGAACGACGTGCCGTCCATGCGGCCTACCAGGGCGAACTCGCGTCCGGTCAACGGATCGGTCCAGCCCCACACGTCGTTGAGCCTGGCACCTCTGCTCGCGCCCATCTCCTCGCGCGGCAGGAAGGACAGCAGATCGACCCGGTTGCAGTCGTAGCCGCTCGCGGTCCCGTCGTCGCAGGAGATCTCGCCGCCGTTGATGGCGGGGAGCGGAGCATGGTCGACCGTGAGCGTGCCTGAGCGAACCCAGTCGCCCGCTTCTCTGGTGACCACCGATACGGAGCCAAGTCCGAAGTCGGCGGCGGGGTTTCCGAAGGCCGCGATGTCGCTTCCGAACGCCAGAATCTGCCTCGACACCGTGATGACCCCGCCGTCACCTTCATCGAACAACTCCACGGCGCCCTGGAGCTCGAACGGAGCAGCCGGGGCGCCCGCGTCGTCGCTGCCGCGACCGTAGACGAAGATCCGCCCCAGGGCGCCGACCAATAGTGATGGGCCGTCCACGGCCAGGGACATTCCGAAGCCCTGTCGCTCGGCGTCGTCCTCCGGCTGAAGCGTGCCAACCGCTGTCCATGCTCCGTCGACCCGCGCGAAGCGGTGCACGATTCCCTCAACGGAGATTCCACCATCTTCGTCAAGAGCGATCTCCGTTCGCCCCACGAGGATCTCGTCCTGGAACAGCGCCACGCTGGTGCCGAATGGCCGGCCACCAGGGTTTTCGGAATCGGGCAGGTCGACGACTTCCGTTGCTTCCCACGCCACAGGGCCGGAACCGCGTTCGAATACCTGGACGGTGCCGGCATCCGGATCCCCGACGATGAGGAGGTCCTCGGCGAGGTCGAACCCCTGGGTACCCAGCCCGCCGGCATCCGCTGGAACACCGACCGTCCCCCCGGGTGCCCATCGCCCGTCCTCACCGAGCCGAAACGTCGCCAGCACCCCTTCACCGTCCTGATTCCGGGCCGCGGTCATCAGCTCGGTCCCCGACGCCAGAAGCGTTTCGCCCATGTCCGAGAGTGCGGGATCCGCCAGCGTCTGGAGGGGGCGTACGTCCTCGCCTGGAACATCCTCAAGCCGGTACACGTAGACCATCCCTCCGTCCGTTCCGTCGGCGCCCACGAACAGAAAGTCGCCCGCCCGCGCGAGCGCCGAGCCGAAGCCGTCGCGCACCGCTGGTTCGGGGGCATTCAATGTGGCCACTTCCGACCACTCGCCGTCGTAGTCGTATACCCGCACGGAACCAGGCTCCCGCTCGTGCGCGGCCTCCCCGACCAGCAGCCACCCGTCGGCCGCCAGGACCGCGCCGCCGAAAGCCTGACCCGCAAGGGGCATGGGGGCGAAGACGATCAGGCCAAGAGCGGCGAGGCTGGCCAGCACGGTCGGCCAGGCGCCTGGGCGGTGCGATTGAAAAGCGGACTGCGGGATTCGCACGGGTACCTCCAGGTCGTGTATCGGGACTACGGTTCCAGCGTCAAGCGTGACCGTCGTAAATGTACTGCGTCGGGCCCGGCCACGCCCCGCCGTCGGAGCGACGGGGAGCCTGGCGTCCAGTCAGGATGCGTCGCCGCTCGAATGCGGCAGTGATTCCTTCGACTACCCGAACTCCACCAGCTGCACCGTCATCCCCGGCAACTCGTCGGGATGCACGAACGCCGCGAGCCCGTCGTCGAACCTGTGGACCCTGTCATCGAGGATCCGCACGCCGCGGTCGCGCAAGGCGGCGACATCGCGCTCGAGGTCGCGGGTCTGCATGGCGATGTGTTCCAGACCCTCGCCGCGCTCCCGCAGAAACCGGCCCGCCCGCGTCGAGGGGTCCCGGCTTTCGAGGAACTGGAGTGTGCACCGATTGCGGAAGGGGATGTGCGCCTCGCGGATCGCAAGGCTCTCGTCACCGGCGAAGTCCCGCGCAACCAGCCCGAAGTAGCGCTCGAAGCGGCTGCATGCATCGTCCATGTCATTGACGCAGAGGCCGATGTGGTCCAGACGGGTCAGTTGCATCGATTTGCTCACCGGTTCGCCCACGGCTTCGGGCGGATAGTACCAGCTGCGCTCGTGCGACTCGATGAGTTCCACCGTCAGCCCCGGCAGCTTGTCCGGAAAGACGAATGCCTCGTAGCCGTCGTTGGCGTCGAGAATGCGGTCCTCCCACACGCCGATGCCGATCTCGCGGAGATGGGCGACATCGGCCTCGATGGTGTCCGTCTCCAGCGCGATGTGTTCCAGACCCTCACCGCGCTCGCGCAGAAAGCGGTTGACCCGCGACTCCGGGTTCCAGTTCTGCACCAGGTGGAGCCAGCACTCGTTGCCCAGAAGGATCCGCGCGTCCAGCTGCATCCCCTGGCCCTGGTCGTCGCGGAAGTCGATCGCCGGGAGGCCGAGGACCCGCTCGAAGCGGGTGCAGGCGTCGCGCAGGTCGTGGACCACCATTCCGATGTGCTGAACGCGCAGGATCATCGGCGCGCTCCGCTGGCCGGATCGTTGCGGTAGACCTTCCCCCCGCGCATCACGAAGACGACGCGCGAGAGGGCCGTGATGTCCTCGGACGGGTCACCGTCGACCGCGATCAGGTCCGCCGCGAAGCCGGGCTCGACCGCACCCAGCGATTCCCCGAGGCGGAGCGACTCGGCCGCCAGACTCGTCGCCGAGACGATGGCCTGCATCGGATCCTGGCCGCCCTCCTCCACGCGGTAGACCAGTTCCTTCCAGTTGTGTCCGTGCGCGCCCGCCACCGCGTCCGTCCCGAAGACGATGTTCAGGTCCGGCACGGTGAGCGCGTCGCGGAAGACGTCCAGTGCCACGGGCACCGCCGCGCGCATCTGCTCGAACCCCTCCGCCGTATAGCTGCCGATGCCCAGATAGCGGTCTGCGTTGGCGAAGTAGTTGTCGAAGATGACGTGGATGTGCGGATCGTAGTACAGGCCGCGCTCGGCCAGGAGCTCCAGCGTGGGGCGGTCGAGGAGCGCGCCGTGCTCGATCTGGGAGCAGTGCGCCAGGGCCGCCCGGCGGGCACTTTCGGGGCCGTGGGCGTGCACCACCGCGCGCAGTCCGTGCTCGGCCGCCTGTCCGCACGCGGCGTCGAGCTGTTCCCGGGAAAGGGTCGGGGTGCCCCCGACGCGGATGCTGGCCGACGCGAAGATCTTGATCACGTCGGCCCCCGCCGCGGCCATCGCGTCCACGTGGGCCCGGATCTCGGCGGGGCCCCCCGTACCCTCCATCACCGGACGGACCGAGGTCAGCACCCGCGGACCGGGCAGGGAACCGCCCGCGATGGCGTTGCGGAGCGGGATGTCCTCGGGGCCGCCCACGCTCTGCACGGTGGTGACGCCGCTGTGCAGCATGTTCCAGGCGTTCTCGGCCGCGTACAACATCTGTTCCCTCGGCCCGTCGGTCGATGCGTTGCTGTGCAGCCGGCCGGTCTCGCGATCGAAGTGCCAACCCAGATGCACGTGCGTGTCGATCAGTCCGGGGAGCAGGGTGGCGCCCGACAGGTCGTACACGGTGGCTGCTTCCGTGGACCCCACATCCGTCACCGCCTCGATCCGACCGCCGCGGATGACCACTTCGCCACCGTCGCGCGCGTCCCCGCGCCCGTCGAGGATGCGGTCGGGGCGGAGGACAATGGCCGATGCGGGGGCCGCGCCGCTTCCCGACGCTTCCCCGGAGGCCGTTCCGGTGTCCGACTCGCTGCTACAAGCGAGACATAGTCCGGCGAAGGTTACAACGCCGGCTGCCATCCGCCGACCGCCGGTGGCGATCCGCCCGCCGGTGGCGATCTGCGCGGCGGTGGCGATCTGCGCGGCGGTGGCGATCTGCGCGGCGGTGGCGATCTGCGCGGCGGCTGCCACGATCCGCCCGGCACGCGTGGTACTGCCGGTTGTCATCTCCATGAACTCCCTCCCGAAGTGGATGATCCCTGAATCATGGTCGCCGGCGCTCAAGGTCGTCAATGCAGATCAACGGGTATGGCGATTTGTACCGGAATGAATGAGGCGGCCGAGTAGCCCCCGCAGCAGCTAACGGACGGTTTTCGGCAACAGCGTCCGCATGCACAGCGGGTTGCGCGCGCTTGGCCAGTGTCCCAACGGAGCATACCGGTGTCCCTGGTTTTGCCGCGGAAACTTGGGGGGAAAGGGGCGAGGCACGGTCGGGGGTAGGGACGGCCCCGCCGGTTGTTTGGCGCGAGCCGGTTCGACAGGGGCGGGCAGTGGTTCCGACAGGGGCGGGCAGTGGTTCCGGCAGGGCGAGCAGTGGTTCCGGCAGGGCGAGCAGTGGTTCCGGCAGGGGCGAGCAACGTTCAACGCCACGCGGCTGTCCCCGCCATCGTGCGCTGCGCCACCCGTGCGCTGTGCTGCGCCCGACCCCTCGTTGTCCCAAATCGCCGAACAGCAGTCCCAACCAGCCATGGACAGGTCTGAGACCGCGGCTTCGGCGACGTGCGGGATGCCGTGCTGGGAGGCTGCTGGAAGCCGTACGCGGGCCGCTGCGGGGCGAACGCGGCCCAAGTACCCCTTGAAGCCGTCCCGACACGGGCTTTCGCGCCCCGGGCCGCTACGGGAGGTCCCGAATGCCGCCGTTATCTTTCAGGGGTAACTCATTGCCGTATCTGACGTTAGGAGCACGACCCCATGAACGACAACCCCATGAACGACGACCTCTTTGAACTCGGCGAACGCATCGCCGACCTCGCCGCCCGGATCAACATCGCCACCTACGAGATGCTCACCCTCGTCGCCGAGTTCGACCGCCGCGAGGGCTGGGCCGAAGCGTTCACCTCGTGCGCCGAGTGGCTCGCCTGGAGGACCAGCCGCATGCTCGGCACCGCGCGCGAGAATGTGCGGGTGGCGCACGCGCTCGAGAACCTGCCGCTCACCTCCGCCGAGATGAAGACGGGCAAACTCTCCTACGCCAAGGTCCGGGCCATGACCCGGGTCGCGACACCGGACACGGAAGCCACCCTGCTCGAGTACGCGCACGCCGGCTCGGCCGGGAAGCTGGAGCGGATCGTGCGGGGCTGGAAACATCTGTCGCGGGACGGCGAGCTCACGGCCGAAGAGGCCCGGCACCAGAGCCGCGCGCTGTCGGTCGTGATCGACGGGGACGGGATGTACGTCGTGCGGGGCCGGCTCGAGCCCGAGGCCGGAGCCGCGCTGATGCGGGCGATCGAAGCGGCGAACGACGCGCTGTATCGTGATGAGGATCCGACGGCGCGGCCCAAGCCGGGCCAACGGCGGGCCGACGCGGCGGGACTGGTTGCCGAGCGGGCGCTGGCGGCGGGGTTCGGTGGAGAATCGGGGACGCGTGCCGAGCGGTTCCAGGTGACGGTCCACACCGAGATGGCGACGCTGGAGAAGGACGGGGAACCGGGCCGCTCGGAGGTCGACGGGGTGCGGGTGAGCGCCGAGACCTCGAGGCGGATGGCGTGCGACGCGGCGGTGGTGCCGATGACGCACCGCGACGGGGCGGTGATGGGGGTGGGGCGGAAGACGCGGACCATCCCGCCGCACATCCGGCGCGCGCTGGAGGAGCGGGACCGCGGCTGCCGCTATCCGGGGTGCGGGAGCCGGTTCACGGAGGCGCATCATGTCACGCACTGGGCCGACGGGGGCGAGACGAGCCTGGCGAACACGGTGCTCTTGTGCAGACGGCATCACCGCGCAGTCCACGAGGGCCGCGCGCGGATGTCGCTGAACCGGGAGGGTCAGGCCGTGTTCTTCACGAGGAAGGGCAGGATGATCGCGAGCGCGCCGCCGATGAGGCGGTCGGAGCGGCCGGGGGCATCCGAGTCGGACCCGCTTCCGCCGCCCCCGTCGCTACCACCCGGCGAGCTGTCCAACGGGGCGGCGCGGCTGGTGGACGCGGCGGTCCCCTGGGAGCTCGAGGCGGCCGCGCGAGAGGCGGTCGAGGTGGTGCTGGACTCGGCGTGAGCGGTGGCGGGACTCAGCGGGAGCGGTCGCTGGAATCGGCGGGAGCGGTCGCGGGAATCGGCGGGAGCTGTGGCGGGACTCAGCGGGAGCGGTGGCTGGAATCGGCCTGTCCGCTGGACCCGGTCTCACCGATCGGCCCGCCGTGTCGCCCCGACGTTTCCGCGGCAAAACCAGGGACGCCGCCATGTCCGGTTGGGACACTTGTGGAGTCGGAGTCAGCGATCCAGCGGAAAGACGACCCTGCTCGTCCGGCAACACGAATCGAATTTGCCCGGCTCAGGCCTGATCCTTCCAACTTCGTGGCCGACCCCCGTCGCGCCAACGGGCTCGCGCATCCCGCAGGTTCAGCACAACCGACAGCGCCAGCGCCGCCAACGCCGACCCGATCACCAGACCGTCCACCAACGCCGCGCTCCAGTCGAGGCCCGTCACCAGGTCCAGATAGTACTTCAACCAGGACGCGGGCAGTCCGGTCTCCCCCAGAGCCCGCTTGACATCCCAGTGCCAGTCGGTCAACGGGCAGTATCCCCAGCCGTACTTCAAGCCGAGGCCGAACCACGACAGCAGCGTCGCACTGATGGCGATCAGGTGGAGCCGCCGAGTCCTTCGCCATGCCCACCCCAGCATGTTGAAGCCCACAAGCAGCGTGTGGACGACGACGAACAGGACGTCGAGCATCCTGTAGATCGCCAGGTCGGTCACTGGTGGTCCGCTCCTTCGGCCAACGTATGGTTCCTCGATCCAATCACCCGCCAGGAACAACCCTAACGTAACGTCAGGGTTGTGGCCCGCGACCCCCCGGCAGCTACCCGTGCCCCCCGCCGGCTGCCCGCGACACCCGGCGCTGCCCGCGACCCCCCGGGCAGCTGCGGCCACCCGGGTGCAGGTCGCGCGCAACCGACACGACAACGCATATTAGCCAGCGCCCCTGTACACGCGATCCTGCGCGCGTACGCCACGCCACCGGGCGCGCGACAAGGCATCAGCGACAACACGCACCCTGCGGAAAAGGACTTGCTCGATGAAGTGGACCATCACGACACGCCACCCGGCGCCCTCCCCGAGCACCTTCCTCGGCACCGCCACCATCCTGGCCGCCCTCGTCGCGGCCCCGTTCCCGATTCTCGCTCAGGATTCGGACGAGGACGAAGACCTCCCCCTCGCCGCCGACCGCACGATCCCGATTGACATGACCGAGGGCTCCTGGATCTCGCTGGACGTTAGCCCCGACGGCACGACCATCGTCTTCGACCACCTGGGTAATCTCTTCACGGTGCCGATCACCGGCGGCGACGCCACGCAGCTCACGTCCGGCATGGCCTTCGACGCCCAACCCCGCTTTTCGCCCGACGGGACCCGGATCGTCTTCACCTCCGACCGCAGCGGCGGCCAGAACGTCTGGGTCATGTCCCTGGACGGCTCCGACACCACGCAAATCACCACAGGTGCCACCAATCGTTCCGAGTCGCCCGACTGGGCGCCAGACGGGAACTACATCGTCTCGTCCAAGGGCGGGTTCCGCGGCGGCGGCCTGCCCAAGCTGTGGCTCCACCACGTCGACGGCGGATCGGGCGTGCAGCTGGTCAGCGAGCCCGAGAATCTCAAGACCCTCGGCGCGGCATTCGATCCCACCGGCCGCTACATCTGGCACGCCCGCCGCACGGGTGACTGGACCTACAACGCCCAGCTTCCCCAATACCAGCTCGCCGTCTACGACCGGGAAACCGGCGAGACGTACAACCGCACTTCGCGGTACGGCTCCGGCGTGCGGCCCACCCTGTCCCCCGACGGCCGCTGGCTGGTCTACGGGACCCGTCACGACGACCGCACGGGCCTCCTCATTCGTGACCTCGAATCGGGCGACGAGCGCTGGCTCGCCTTCCCGGTTCAGCACGACGACCAGGAGTCGCGCGCAACCCTCGACGTGTTGCCCGGCATGTCCTTCACCCCCGACTCGCGCCACCTCGTCGCCAGTTACGGCGGCAGGATCTGGAAGCTGGATCTTCAGGGCGGTGCGGAGGAAATTCCCTTCCGCGTCTCCTACGACCTGGCTCTTGGCCCGGTCGTTGACTTCGACTACCCGATCGAGGACACGCCGACCTTTACGGTCCGGCAGATCCGCGACGCGGTCCCGTCGCCCGACGGATCGAGGATCGCGTTCACGGCGCTGGACCGCCTGTGGGTAGCGGGGGCGGACGGATCCGACCCGCGCCGGCTTACCGGTGCGGACATGTCCGAGCACTTCCCGGCGTGGTCCCCAACGGGCGACTGGATCGCCTACTCCACGTGGGACGGCGAGGGGGGCCACCTGAACAAGACGCGCGCCGACGGCGGCGGGTCGCCGGTGCAGCTGACCGCAATGGCAGCCGTCTACGTGACCCCGACATGGTCACCCGCGGGCGACCGCATCGTGGCGCTCCGGAGCTATGCGCGCGACTTCGTCGAATCGGCCGCCGGGTTCGGCGCCGGCGCCCCCTCCCCGGCAGAGATCGTGTGGGTGGCCGATGGCGACGGACCGGGCACCGCGACGGTCATCGCGCCGGTGGACGGACGCCGTGGGCCTCACTTCGCGGCAGGAGCCGGGGCCGCCGGCGGCCCGACGGGCGACCGCATCTACCTGCACAAGGGACCGGACATCCTGGCCTCGATCCGCTGGGACGGCACGGACGAACGCGAGCATGTGCGGGTGCGGGGTTCCACGCCGCCGGGCACCCAGAACGCGCTGAGCCCTTCCGTGCTGCGCATGGCTCCGGCGGGCGACCAGGTGATGGCCCTCATCGAGAGTCAGATCTACACGACCACCGTGCCCATGGTCGGCGGCCAAACTCCGCTCATCAACGTGGGCAACCCCGACAACGCTGCGGTGCCCGCCCGGCGCCTGACCGAGATGGGCGGCGAGTTCCCGGCCTGGGCCGCGAGCGGACGCGCCGTGCACTGGTCGCTGGGGCGCGCATTCTTCACCTACGACCTGGACGAGGCGGATGCCTTCGAGGAGGCCCGCGAGGCAGAGGAGCGCGAGGACGCCGAGGAGGCCGGTGACGAAGAGGACGAGGAGGACGAGGAGGAAGCGGACGAGGACGACGAGGACGACAACTATCAGCCCGACGAAGTCTGGATCGACATCCAGGCAGAGCGGGACATCCCCAGCGGGATCGCGCTCCTGAGCGGCGCGCGCGTCGTCACCGTGGCGGACGCCGGGGTGATCGAGCGTGCGGACATTCTGGTCCGGAACAACCGCATCGCCGCCGTGGGGCCCGCCGGCTCGCTCGACGTGCCCGGCGACGCACGCGTCTTCGACGTGTCCGGAAAGACCATCGTCCCCGGCTTCGTCGACACGCACGCCCACATGCGGCCCGCGCGCAACCTGCACCGCTCCGACGTCTGGCCGTACCTGGCGAACCTGGCGTACGGCGTCACCACCACGCGCGACCCCCAGACCGGTACCACCGACGTGCTCGCCTATTCGGACCGCGTGCGCACCGGCGAGCTGGTCGGGCCGCGCGTCTATTCCACCGGCCCCGGCGTCTTCTGGCAGCATATGATCGACTCGGAGGAGAAGGCGCGGGACATCCTCTCCAGGTATTCCAGCTACTTCGACACCAAGACGATCAAGATGTACGTCGCCGGGAACCGGCAGTCGCGCCAGTGGATCATCATGGCGGCGCGCGAACTGGGGCTGATGCCGACGACCGAGGGGTCGCTCAACATCCGCCAGAACCTGAACGAGACGATCGACGGGTATCCGGGGCTGGAGCACTCGATCCCGATCTATCCGGTCTACGACGACTATGTGCAGCTCTTCAAGGCCCAGGGCAGGACCTACTCGCCCACGCTGCTCGTGTCCTACGGTGGACCGTGGGCCGAAAACTACTTCTACAGCCGCGAAAACCCCCACGACGACGCCAAGTTGCGACGATTCGTGCCGCACTCGGTGGTGGACGGGGCGACCCGGCGCCGGGCCCAGTGGTTCCGCGACGAGGAGCATGTCTTCGCCGACCACGCGCGCTTCGTGAAGGACCTGGTGGAAGCGGGGGGCAAGGCGGGGGTCGGGAGTCACGGACAGCTTCAGGGACTGGGCTACCACTGGGAGCTGTGGGCGATGCAGGCCGGGGGCATGGACGAGCACGACGCCTTGCGCGTGGCCACGATCCTCGGGGCCGAAGCGATCGGGCTTGATCAGGACCTGGGGACGGTCGAAGTGGGCAAACTGGCGGACCTGGTGGTCCTTGACGCGAACCCGCTGGACGACATCCGCAACACCAACCGCATTCACATGGTGATGATGAACGGCCGTCTCTACGACGCGGAAACGCTCGCCGAGCAATACCCCGGCAACCGCGAGATCGGACCACTGTGGTGGTGGGACGACGAGCCGGGCGGAGTGCCGGGGGTGGAGGGCAACTGACATGTGCATGATCTGCCGCGAGGGCGCGTGGACGCGGCGTACGTTCCTTTCCGGCTCCGCGGCGGCCGCCGCGGGATTCGCGCTGTCACCCGGGCTGGTCGCCGGGCTGGCCGGCGGCCCGCGCTCGCTTCGGCAGTCAGCCGATCGTCCTTTTCTGGAGATGGCCATCGAGGCCTGGAACTGGGTCGACGCTTCGCGGATCGACACGGGGCGCGGCGCCACCTGGCCCGCGGATCCGACCGATCCCGAATCGACCGGGGACACCCTGTACACGCATGGACCCGGGGTCATTCCCTTCGCGCTGGAACTTCACCAGGCCACCGGCGACGAGCAGTACCTGGGCGCGGCGACGGAGGGCTCGGCGCACCTCGCGGCGACCGCCTCAACCGTCCAGGGCGCCGGCCTCTACACCGGCCTGGCGGGCATCGCATTCGTCCTCGCCGAGACCTGGCGAGCGACCGGCAACGACAGGCAGCGGTCCCACGCGGGGCTGGCCACGCAGCTGCTCATCGACCGCGCTCGGGCGATCGGCGCCGGCGTCGCGTGGCCACAGGGCTCCGGCGACCAGGCGGTCGAGTCGAACGACATCGTGAGCGGGACCGCCGGAACGGGTCTCGCTCTGCTCCACCTCGACCGGGTGCTCGACCATCCCGGCGCCCTCGAGGCGGCCGAAGCCGCGGGCCGGCGCCTGCTGCAGCGCGCAATCGAGACCGACACCGGTCTGCGCTGGGACATGTGGCCCGGCTACGCCCGAGAGATGCCCAACTTCTCGCACGGGACGGCCGGAATCGCGTACTTCCTGGCCACGCTGCACCGCGCCGCGGGCTCGCGCGAGTTCCTGGACGCGGCGGTGGCGGGTGCACGGTATCTGCAGTCGGTCGCGACGGTCGGGGGCAGCGGCGGGACGACCGTGCCGAATTACCGCCTCTTCCACTCCCGCCCCGGCGGCGAGGACCTCTACTACCTCTCCTGGTGCCACGGCCCGGTCGGCACGAACCGCCTCTTCCATCAGCTCGCCGAGGCGACGGGGGACGACGAGTGGCGCGGATGGGTCGCTCGGGGCGCGCGCGGCGTCATGGAAACCGGCATCCCCGAACATCGCACCCCCGGGTTCTGGGAGAACATCAGCCAGTGCTGCGGTACAGCCGGCGCGGCCGAGCACTTCCTCACCCTCTACCGGACCACCGGCATTGCCGAGTATCGCACCTTCGTGGACCGTTTGAACGACGACCTGGTGGGGCGCAGCACGGTGGAAGGCGGGGGCCGGGCCGAACGACGAGGCCAATCCGGCGGCGATGGCCGAAAGTGGATCCAGGCCGAGCATCGGGTGCAGCCGGAGTTCCTCGTCGCGCAGACCGGCTTCATGCAGGGCGCGGCCGGTGTCGGCAAGTACTTCCTCCACATGGACGCCATGGAGGAGCGGGGCGAGGGACCGCGGGTCGTGCTACCGGATGATCCATGGTGACGCGACAGCTGAAGCGACCGCCGTCACCGATCATGCCGACCCAGCAGCGTTCCCGGATTCTCGAACTGGAAGAGGCCGGGCGATCGCTCGACCCCGATGCGGCCGAGCGCGATCGCCTCATGGCACGGGCGCACGGATACGCCCAGCGCCTCCTCGATGAACTCCGGGAGCGGCCGGCGTACGGTCACGACAAGTCGGCCGTCGCGGAGATCCGGAGACTCCCCGTAGAGCGCGAGCCCCGGCCCATTGAACAGCTGATCCAGCGGTTCGACGAATCCGTCGTGCGGCCCGGACTCCTGCCCTCCCATGCCGGACACCTGGGCTACGTCCCCGGGGGCGGGATCTACGCCTCGTCGCTCGCCGACTACCTCGCCGCCGTAACGAACGAGTACGCCGGGGTCAGCTTCGTGGGGCCGGGATCCGTGGTCATGGAGGACCTGATCCTCGACTGGATGAAGGAGGTCGTCGGATACCCCGCGACCGCCGACGGGAACCTGGCCTCGGGAGGATCCATCGCGAGCCTGATCGCGGTCGTCGCCGCACGCGAAACGGCGGGGCTCCTGGCCCGCGACTATGAGCGCGCCGTCGTGTACGCGTCTCCCCACCTGCACCACTGCGTGCACAAGGCACTCCGCGTTGCCGGTCTGGGCGAGACCGTGCGCCGCGATGTCGCGGTCGACCGGAACCACCGGCTGTCGCCCGACTCGCTCTCCCGGCTCGTCGCGGAAGATCGGGCCCGGGGACTGCGGCCGTGGCTCGTCATGGGATCGGCAGGCACCGCGGACACCGGCGCGATCGATCCGCTGGGACAGATTGCGGACATCGCGGCGCGCGAAGGGCTGTGGTTTCATGTCGACGCCGCGTACGGGGGATTCTTCGCCCTGCTGGACGAGTTCCGGCCGGCGCTGGCAGGCATGGAGCGCGCGCACTCGCTGGTGCTCGACCCGCACAAGGGGATGTTTCTTCCCTACGGTACGGGTGCCGTGCTCGTGCGCAACGGCGAGAAGCTCCAGGACGCGCACGCCTACTACGCCAGCTACCTGCAGGACACGATCGACGCCGAGTGGGGGGGTCGCTCGCCGGCCGCCGTATCGCCCGAGCTGACCAAGCACTTCCGTGCGCTCCGCGTCTGGCTGCCGCTCCTTCTGCACGGCGAGGAGCCGTTTCGGGCCTGTCTGCGAGAGAAGATCGAGCTCGCGAAGTACTTTCACCGCGAGATCGGGGCGCTCGGGTTCGAGGTGGGCCCCGAGCCGGAGCTGACCCTGGTGACATTCCGCTGGTTGCCGGAGTCGGGCAACGTGAACGCGTTCAACCGCGCGCTCGTCGAGGAAACGCACCGCGACGGGCGGGGTTTCATGTCGTCCAC
>Ga0209543_1000647_pt1 | contig 41549 bp, 34 predicted proteins | sample MesohylFT_FD_187296 | JGI IMG/M metagenome (GOLD analysis project Ga0209543, IMG submission 187296) | Host-associated microbial community of the marine sponge Aplysina aerophoba from Gulf of Piran - sponge mesohyl, lysed by freeze-thaw... | ecosystem: Host-associated > Porifera > Sponge >...
CGCCCTCACGTCCCAGGTGGCGCGCCATCTGCCGGCTGCCGTAGAACGGGTACCGCAGCGACAATTCGTCCATCCGCCGCATCAAGGCCAAGTTCTCCGCGCGCTCTTCCCGCGGCGTGTAGTACACCGACGAGCGGTTGATGCCCAGCAACGCGCACTGGCGCCGGATGCTCAACGCGCCGTCCCGCTCGACCAGTTCCAGGCGTGCGGCGCGGCTCAGCGTTGCAAGCCGCGCAGAAAAAATCCCGCTCCACCGTCAACTCGCTGATCTTCGCGTGCAGGTCCCGGACCGTCGTCTCGTGCTCGGAGTCGCGCGACGCTCTGCCGCCCGCGAAGACTTCCTCCAACCCGTCGATTGCCTGGCGCTTCCAGGTGCCTACCTGGTTCGGATGGATCTCGTGCTTAGCTGCGATCGCCTGCACGGTACGGTCGCCCCGCAGCGCCTCGAGCGCCACCCGCTTCTTGAAGGTCGCCGTGTACTGCCGGGTGCGGGCTTTTCAGCGGCGGCGCCAGCCAGTGGTGTCGGTGGACACGAAGAAAAAGGAGCTCGTCGGCCCTTTCAAGACGCGGGGCTGGAGTGGCGTCCGCACGGTCACCCCGAGCCGGTTCGGGTCCACGACTTTCCGGACAAGGCCCTCGGCAAGGCGATTCCGTACGGCGTGTACGACCTGACTCACGACGCCGGCTGGTGAGCGTCGGGGTCGACCACGACACGGCGTCGTTCGCGGTGGAGACGTTGCGGCGGTGGTGGCGGCGGATGGGTTGCGTCTGGTATCCGGTGGCGCGCCGGTTGTTGATCACGGCTGACGGGGGCGGTTCGAACGGCAGCCGCAACCGCCTGTGGAAGTGGGAGTTGCAGCAGTTCGCCGACGAGATGGGGCTGCGGGTCTCGGTGTGCCACTTTCCGCCTGGGACGAGCAAGTGGAACAAGATCGAGCACCGGATGTTCTGTCACATCACGGAGAACTGGCGGGGCCGGCCGTTGGTGAGTCGGGAGGTGGTGGTGAACCTGATCGGCCACACGACGACGCAGAGCGGCTTGGCGATTCGTTCCGAGTTGGACGAGAACAGCTACCCGACGGGACAGCCGGTGACGGCGGAACAGATGGAGAGTCTTTCGCTCAAGCGGGACAAGTTTCACGGCGACTGGAACTACAGTCTTAGACCCCGAGAGACCACAAAATAATCAAATGATTTTGGCGAGAAGCCTTAACGACTGGTCCGAAACAGCGGGACCACCTCAACCGGTCGCCGGAGTGGCTTCGACGATTCCGATCCCGGTCTCGACGGTCCACTTTGTTTCCGTGCTCAGGCGTTCAGCGTAGCACGCGCCGAAGGCGGGCCGGTGATCGATCGATTCGGGGCGGCGGGGGGCGGCGGGGCGAAGCTCTCCATCCGCGCGGGCGATCCCGTCGGGTCTCCACTATCGAGGGGGTGAACGCCACAGTGGGTGCTGTGAGCGCCGGTGTTCGCCTACATGCGACGTGGTACCGTAGCGAGACGATCGTGTAGAGGGATGGGAATCTCTTTCGAAGGGCCACGTGGTCCTGGCGCTGCGGGTGAAGGAATCATGAAGCTGAAGGTCGTGGTTCATGAAGCGGAGGAGGGCGGGTACTGGGCGGAGGTGCCGTCCATCCCCGGATGTGCGACTCAGGGAGAGACGTTCGAGGAGTTGCTGAGCAAAATCTACGAGGTCGTCGAAGGGTGTCTCTCCGTGGACGTTCAGGATGTTCCCGTTTCGGAGACGGACAGGGTCATCGAGATTGCCGTGTGAGGGTCCTCGGCGGAAGGGAGTTCTGCCGCCTTCTCGAATCGCGAGGGGTGGCGGTTGAACGCACGGCCTGCAGAAGCACCTGATGAAGATCGCGTGGACGCAATTGGGCATCAGCGGCAGACTACGTCACCCATTCGGTGGCTGTCGGTTCAGAACCGGCGCATCGGGGGCCGAATGGAGAAAAGTCCGGGCGCTGGACCGCACCCAACGACCGCGGGGCGCCCGCCTCGCTCGGCAGACGCCCCGTATCAGGCTCTCGGGTGACGGCAGGCCACCCCTGTGAATCGACCCGCTACGCGATGATCTGCGGGATCGGCACCCCGTGGACGTCGGTCAGCCGCATGTCGCGGCCGTTGTAGCGGTACGTCAGCTTCTCGTGGTCGATGCCCAGCAGGTGCAGGATGGTCGCGTGCAGGTCGTGCGGCGACACGCGCTGCTCGGCCGCCTTGTAGCCGAACTCGTCGCTGGCGCCGATCACCTGGCCGCCCTGGATGCCGGCTCCGGCCATCCAGCCGGTCATCGTGCCCGGGTTGTGGTCGCGGCCGACGCCGCGCTGCGAGATCGGCATCCGGCCGAACTCGGCGTGCCATACCAGCAGCGTCTCGTCGAGCATGCCGCGGGACTTCAGGTCGGTCATCAGGCCGGCGATCGGCAGGTCGGTCTCGGCCGCGTGCAGCGTGTGGTTCTCGATGAGATTGCTGTGCGCGTCCCACGTATCGGTGTTCTGCTGGCCGATGCCGCCGTGGAAGAGCTGCACGAAGCGGACGCCGCGCTCCACCAGGCGCCGGGCCATCAGGCACTGCCGGCCGAAGGGCTCGGTGATCGGGTTGTCCAGGCCGTAGAGCTTCTTGGTCGCCTCCGACTCGACCGACACGTCGACCGCCTCGGGGGCGCAGCCCTGCATCCGATAGGCCAGCTCGTAGGACGAGATGCGGGCGGCCAGCTCGGAGTTGCCGGGGTTGTTCGACAGGTCGATGTCGTTCAGCCTGGCCAGCGTGTCGAGGCGGGCGCGCTGCTGCGCCTCGGTCATCCCCTCGGGCGGCGCCAGATCGACGATCGGATCGCCGACGGCGCGGAACAGCGTCCCCTGGTAGGTGGCCGGCATGAACCCGGCGCTCCAGTCGTTGGGGCCGCCGAGCGGGCCGCCGCGGTGGTCGTTCATCACGACGTAGGCGGGCAGGCTGGCTGCCTCGGAGCCGAGGCCGTAGGTGACCCACGATCCGACGCTGGGGAAGCCCATGCGGATCTGGCCGGACTGCATCTCGTAGGTCGCCTGGATGTGGTCGTTCGACCGGCCGTACAGCGATCGGATGAACGCCATCTCGTCGACCTTGCCGCCCAGGTGCGGGAAGATCTCCGAGACCTCGATGCCGCTCTCGCCGTGCCGCTGAAACTCGAACGGGCTCGGCATGAGCGGGCCGGGGTGTCCCTGGCGGACGACGACCGACTCGGCCATCGGCTGGCCGGCGTACTTCGTCAGCGCCGGTTTCGGGTCGAAGGTGTCGACCTGGCTGACGCCGCCGCTCATGAAGAGCGAGATGACCGCCTTGGCGCGCGGCTCGAAGTGCGGCTGCCTGGGCGCGAACGGGTTGCCCGGAATGGGCAGTTCGCAGGTGTCGGACTGCGCCGCCTCCGCCGCGAGCAGTCCCTGCCTGTCGAGCATGTCCGCCAGCGCGAGCCCCGCGATGCCGCCGCCCGACTGGAACAGGAAGTCGCGCCGCGACCAGAACGTCTTCTTCCGGCAGTGGTGATGGTGATCGTCGTGCATCGTCGTGTCCCCTGTGTCTCGGTCTGCTGCTGTTCGTCCGCGATTCCGTGCCTGTCCCGTTACCGCAGGTACAGGAACTCGTTCAGGTTCATCATCACGTGCGTGAAGTCGACCAGCGACTGCTCCGTGGCCAGGCCGCGGGCGACCTCGCGCTCCATGTCGGTCGGCTTGCGGGTCAACGCGATCAGGTAGGCCAGATCGATCTGCGCGTCCAGATCGCCCGGCGCCTCGCGCTCGAGCCGCTGGGCGAACAGCTCGGCCTGGTTCAACACGAACGGGTTGTTCATCAGCGTCAGCGCCTGCGTCGAGACGGTGGAGACGTTGCGCGCCGCCGCCGTCTGGTTCTGATCCGGCAGGTCGAACGTGTCGAAGAACGGGAAGCCGAGCGACCGGCGCCGGAAGACGTAGACGCTGCGGCGCCACACCTCCGGACGGTCCGGCTCCTCGCACCAGATGCCGGTGGACGGGGCCGTGATTCGCCGTCCCGGCGGCGGGCTGCCGCACCAGAATCCCTTGCCGTCCGACTGGAACAGGATGTCGGACGGAATGTGCGGGAAGATCGCCGGCCCGCCCACGGTCAGGTCGATGCCGCCGCTCACCGTCATGATGGCGTCGCGCAGGATCTCGGCCTCGAGCCGCTGCCCGCGGTAGCGCCAGAGCAGGTTGTTCTCCGGGTCGGCGTCCTCGCTCGCCTCGTGCGGGAAGGAGGCTGCCATGCGGTACGCCTCGGACGTCGTCAGCAGCCTGTGCATCTCCTTGATGCTCCAGCCGCGGTCCATGAACTCGACGGCCAGCCAGTCGAGCAGTTCCGGATGCGTCGGCGTGTCACCCATCCGGCCCAGGTTGTCCAGCGTCCGGACGATCCCCCGTCCGAAGTGGTGGTGCCAGATCCGGTTGACCATGACCCGCGCCGTCAGCGGGTTGTCGCGCGACGCGATCCACTCGGCCAGCGCCAGGCGCCGGCCCGACGTCCGGCCGTCGGGGCGCGGGATCTCCGTCGGCGGATCGCCGTAGGTCGCGGCGGTCAGGAAGCCCGGCGACATCGGCGATCCGGGGCTGAACGGGTCGCCGCGGATCAGGAAGTAGTTGGGCGGCGCCTTGTAGGCGGGTCCCCCTTCCTCGTACAGGTAGGTGCCGTCGACCTCGGGCGGCGTCCGGCATTCCGGACAGCCGATCACCTGGTCGCCGGGGCCGTCCGGGGCGAAGCGGTAGTCGCCGTCGGTGACGATGTGGGCCATCGCCGGGGTGGGCGGCCGCTCGTCCTCCAGGGCCGCGATCTGCGCGTTCAGCTCGTCCACCCGCGCCTTGTCCTCCGGGGTCAGCGCGGCGGCCACCTGCGCGCGCGGCGGGTTGATGGTGAGCACCTGCGTGGCGAGGAGCTGCTCGCCCGGGGTCCGCTCGGCTTCCGGCTTGAAGGCCGCCGCCTGCACGTTCTCCGGGAACCGCTCCCGGATCATCTCCGCGCGGAGCTCCTCGCGGTACGGCGTCTCGATCGCGTCCACCTCGTCCCGCAGCGGCTGCTGACGATCGTCGACGTCCCGCATCGCCGCGAAGTAGACGTCCGCCTCGTCGCGGTCGAGCAGCGGGTAGTCGATCTCGACGTAGCCGTAGATCGACGCCTGCATGCTGTAGTAGTCCTTCTGCAGGATCGGGTCGAACTTGTGGTCGTGGCAGCGGGCGCAGTGGACGGTCATGCCGAGGACGCCGCGGCCGACCGTGGCCAGCATGTCGTCCAGGTAGTCGTGCCGGCGCTCCGGGTTGTCCTTCTCGCGGAAGTTCACGCGCGGGCCGGACCGCAGGAAGCCGGTGGCGATGCGCGTCTCGTCCGTCACGTAATCCAGCTCGTCGCCCGCGATCTGCTCGCGCAGGAACTGGTTGTACGGCTTGTCGTCGTTGAACGCGTCGATGACGTAGTCGCGGTAGCGCCACATGTTCAGGCGGACGTAGTCCTGCTCGAACCCGTCGGTGTCCGCATAGCGCGCCACGTCCAGCCAGTGGCGGCCCCAGCGCTCGCCGTAGTGGGGCGAATCGAGCAGCTTGTCGATGAGCCGTTCCCAGGCGCCGCGCTCGGTGTCGGCCAGGAACTCCTCCACCTGCTCCGGCGTCGGCGGCAGGCCGATCAGGTCCAGGTAGGCGCGCCGCAGCAGCGTCAGGCGGTCGGCCGGCGGCGCGGCGGTCAGGCCGGCGTTCTTGCGCGATGCCTCCAGGAAGCGGTCGACCGGGTGGTCGAACTCCCGCGAGGCCGGCACCGGCGCCTGCTGTGGATGCCGGAACGCCCAGTAGTCGCGGGCGCCCGGCGGCAACTCGTCGTTCTCGAGCGCGGCCAGCGCGTCGGCGGCGGCCGTCACCTCGCCGGTGTCCCAGTGCGCGCCGTCGTCGATCCAGGTGCGGACCGCGGCGAGCTCCGCGTCGGACAGCGCATCGCCGCTCATCGGCATGAACGGCTGGTCGAGGCCGGCCACCATCCGGAACAGGCGGCTGTCCTCGGCCCGTCCGGGCACGATGGCCGGACCCTTCGTGCCGCCCTCGAGCGCGCCCTCGCGCGAGCTCAGATCCAGGTCGGAGAGCTGGGCCGCCTCGCCGTGGCAGTTCCAGCAGGCCCGCTCCATGATCGGGCGGATGTGGTCGGTGAAGTTGATCGGCTCGTTCTGGGCGCCGGCGGTCGCCGTCAGGCCCAGGACGGCCGCGAGTGTCACGCCGAACAGGACGGATGGTCTTGCGCTGCGCATCGTGTCGTCGCTCCGTTGGTTCTGCCGCGGCCCGTCAGTTCTGCCCGGGCGCCGGCAGCTTGTCCGCGTACTCGGGATCTTCCTCGTACCGCGCGTTGTGCAGGATGTTCCGCAGCCCGAGGTTGCCCTCGTGGCAGGCGTACTCGTAGAGCACCTGGTCGGGGTCGGTCTTCGTCATCGGGACCAGCGCGGTCCACGAGCTCGTCCAGGTGGCCGGATCCGACATCGTGACCTCGTAGTGGGCCGTGTCCGGGCCGACGCGGGTGAACCGCTCCACCAGCCGCAACTTCCCGGTGGAGCCCCGGAAGGCGCTCTTCGGCGAGAAGTTGACGGTCTCCACCACCAGGGTGTCGCCCTCGTAGTATCCGCGCGAGTCGCCGTGCCACTGCGGCAGGTCCGCCGACAGATGCGGCCGGCCGTCCAGCGGGACGATGCGCGCGTCGTGGATCATCTCCGAGACGATCGCCGCGTGGGTCGGCGTCTGCAGGATTTGAAAGTTGTTGTTGTAGGCGCCCGGGAGTCGAGGCATGCCGAACGTGATGCAGCGCTCGGTCAGCCCGCGGTACTCCACCGCGTCCCCGCCGTGCAGGCGGCGCCGCTCGGACCGCGCCGCGGCACGCTCCCGCGCGTCCTCGGTCACCGCGGGGAGCCGGCCGTCGGGCGGATCCACGATCAGCGCCGTCCGGCGGTCCCCGGTCAGCGCGCGCCCGTAGTCGAGCCACCACTTGGCGTGCACGCTGGGGGAGCGGTCGTAGTCGTCCAGCCGCTCGTTCTCCCGCTGCTCGTACGCCGCCGCCTCCTCGGCGGTCAGCGTCTCCTTGCCGGCGAGCTCTCGGGGGCGCTGCAGCGGGGTCATCGTCCGGTAGTCCCAGACGCCCTGCAGGTCGGGCGCGCCCCACGGGGTGCGGGGAACGTCCCAGTCAGCCGCCGCGGTCTCCGGGTTCTCCGCCGCAGCCGACTGCGCCGCTGCTCCCACCGGCAAGCCGAGAACCAGCGCCATGCCGAGACCCAGTACCGGTGTCCTCATCGAGCACGCCCGCCGCATGCGATCCCTCCTGATGGAGTGTCCTCGGACAAACCGTAACGATAGCACCATGCGGCGCCGGATCGACAGCTATTTCCGGCGAGCCCGCTTCCGAACCTCGCGGGGTGCCACGGGAGCGTGGACGATCGCGGGGCCCTCGCCTCTGGCATGGGCGAGGGCTTCGTTGAGGGACTGGATCAAGTCGTTGCCGAGCGTGCTCATCTCGTCTCCAAGGTTGGATCGGGTTGACCGGGCTCCCCGCGCGAGAGCTGCCGCTCAGAACATCGCGATGGGGTTGACCGGGCTTCCCGTGCCGCGCGCCACCCGCAGCGGCAGCGCCTGGAACATGAACTCCCAGCGGCCCTCGTCGGCGCACGCCGCGGCCACCGGCTCGAGCAGCGCGTTGTCGAGCAGCGCCACGCCGAAGTGGAACAGCACGCCGTGCACCGGCCACGGCAGGTCGCTCGAAGCGCGTGCGTCCATCAGGTCCCAGCCGAGCAGCGCCACGTCGTGGTCGCGGATGAACTCCGCGCAACTCGGATGCAGCCCCGGCCGTCCGCGGCTGCCGTCGTCGCCGCTCGCCATGTAGGCGCCCCAGCCGCTGTGGACCAGCAGCGCGTCTCCCGGCTCGACGGTGGCGCCCTGGTCGCGGGCGATCGCCTCGAGCTCGTCTCCCCGCACCGGCTCGTCGATGCCGACATGCGGCGCGCCGCGGTGGCGCGGGACGTCTATCAGCACACCCTTGGTGATGATGCCGCCGCTCCAGTGCGTGATGTCGCCGAACTGCGCGCCCTGGGTCGTGATCTCGACGTCCGGATCATGTCCCTGCCACATGCCGTCGTCGTCCCAGATGTGGCACAGCGCGTCGACGTGCGTCACCGTGGAGCCGTGGTAGATGAAGCCGAGGTAGTCCATCACGTAGCCGCCGCCGGGGCCGAGCGAGCTCTTCTGGATGAAGTGCTGCGGCGGCTCGAAGACGCGGCTCAGCGAGACGGTCCGGCCGGTGCGGACCAGCCCGGCCGCGGCGGCGCGTTTCTCGGGCGTGATGAGGTTGATGGCGCCAACCTGGTCGCGGTCGCCCCAGCGGCCCCAGTTGCGCCGGTCGCGGTACATGGCCGCGTAGTCGACATCACCGCTCGACTGCACCACGGCCGACGGGGCTGCCGCGGGATGGGCTGCCGCTGCCGCCGCGGCTCTCCGGGCGCGGGCCGCCTGCCGGGCCAGGAACTCCGGAGGAGAGAACCTCTCGGGCACGGTACCAGTTCCGGCTGCTGCCGATTCGCCGGCTGCGGCCCAGGTCCGGCCGGGTTGCGCCAGAGCGGTACCGCCCATCGCCGCCGCGTGCATCAGGAACCGCCGTCGTGAAGAAGCCATTTCGATCCTCCCGTTCCGGTCATGTCGCGCGCCGGCATTCGGCCCGATGCGCGCTGCATTCACCCTCGTGGGGCTGCATCACTGAAACATCGCTCTACGGCAGCGCCAGCGCGATCAGCTCCGGCACGTCCCCGCCGATGGTCAGCGCGATGTACTGCTTCCCTTCGTACAGGTAGGTCATGGGTGTGCCGATGGCGCCGGACGGCAGATCGACCGAGCCCAGGATCTCGCCGGTCATCTTGTCGCGCGCCACCAGCCGCGGGCCGCCGTCCGAGCCGCCGGCCGACAGGGCGCTGATGAGGAGCGTCTTCGTCAGTACCGGGCCGCCGTGCCCCTCTCCGCCGAGCGGCGGCAGGTCGAGGTCGCGCAACCGCGGGTGGTTGCGGTAGCGGTCGCCGTCGCCGTTCGGCTGCATCCAGGCGTGGTCGCCGGCGTTGAGGTCGATGGCGGTCATGCGCGAATAGGGCGGCTTGAGCAATGGCAGGCCCTGCGGCATGGTCGGCTGGGTCCCGCTGTCGAAGTCCGCCTGCGTGTAGCGCAGGTTGCCGCCCTCGTCCGGGTCCGGCGTGTAGTACTTGATGACCGAGAAGCGGTTCTCGGACGGTACATATAGAAGACCGGTCTCGGGATCGGCGGCCGCGCCGCTCCAGCTCGCCCCGCCCGCGATGTGCGGGCGCTGGATCGTTCCCTGCAGGCCACCGTCCACGCTCAGCATCGGCGGCGTGAAGAGAGGGCCGAGCCGGAAGTTCCGCACGGCCTCGACCGCCATCTCGCGGATCTCCGGGGTGAAGTCGACGAGGTCGTCGATGCCGATCCCCTGGTACTCGAAGGGCGGCGGCTTCGTCGGGAACGGCTGCGTGGGCGACAGCACCTCGCCTTCGAGGTCGGTGTCGGTCTCCACCTCGCGCTCCTCGATGGGCCACACCGGCTCGCCGGTGGCGCGGTCGAAGACGTAGGTGAAGCCCTGCTTGCTGACCTGCGCCAGCGCCTTGATCGGGCGGCCGTCGACCTCGATGTCGATCAGGGTCGGCGCGGCGGGGAAGTCGTAGTCCCAGACGCCGTGGTGGACGGCCTGGAAGTGCCAGACCCGCTGTCCGGTCTCGGCGTCGACGGCGACGATGCTTTCGGCGAAGAGGTTGTCGCCGAGGCGGTGGCCGCCGTAGTAGTCGCTGGTCGGCGTCCCGGTCGGGAGGTAGACGTAGCCGAGCTCGTCGTCGGCGCTCAGCGGCGGCCAGATGTTGGCATTGCCCGAGTAGCGCCACGACTCGTTCAGCCAGGTGTCGGCGCCGAAGTCGTCCGCCTGCGGGATGGTGCGGAACGTCCACCGCACGTCGCCGGTCCGCGCGTCGACGCCCTTGACCCAACCGGGGGGCGCCTCCCGGCGGATGACGAAGTCCGAGATGATGGTCGGCGTGACCACGACGTCGCGGGTGATGACCGGCGGCGAGGCTACGCCCACCAGGTTGCGGCCCTGGTAGTTGGTGCTGCCGCGCTCGGCCCGCGGCAACCCCTCCACCAGGTCGACGCGGCCGTTGTCGCCGAAGTCGGGGACCGGCTCCCCGGTGCGTGCGTCGACCGCGATCAGGTACGCCTCGCTCGTGCCCCAGAAAACGCGCGCGTCGTCGCCGTCGCTCCAGTACGCGAGGCCGCGCGAGCGATAGGCGTGCGTCGGGTCGCCGCCCTGGTAGGCCTCCGGGTCGTGCACCCAGAGGGTCTCGCCGGTGCCGGCGTCGATCGCCGCCGCCTGGTAGAGCGCGGTGGTCAGGTAGAGCACCCCGTCGATCATCAGCGGCGTCGCCTGCAGGCCGCGGATGGAGATCGGCCGGCCGTCCTCGCGCCGGGGCAGCGACTCCAGGTCCACATTGCCGTCCACGGACCGCCAGCGCCAGGCGATGCGCAGGTCGCCGAAGTTGCCCGCGTCGATCTGATCCAGCGGGGAGTACTTGGTGCTGCCGTTGTCGCCGGCGTAGCTGCGCCACTCGCCGTCGACGGCGCCGTACTGCGCCGCGACGGGCCCTGTCGAAAGGACGAGTCCGGCGGCGACGGCGAGACCCACGAGACCTGCGTGTCGAGCGGACATGGGATCCTCCAATGAAGAACCGCGCCGGTCGCGCCGGTCGCCGCGGCAACTCCAGCGGCGAGACCGGTACCCGAAAGCCCTACGCTGCATGCGGCTATCGTATATTGCCGGGATGGACGAGACGAGACGAATCCGGATTGCGGCGTGGGCCGTCGGGGCGTGGATCGTCGGACTGCAGGCGGTGCCCGCGCAGGCCCAGGAGTCGGTCGACCTGCTGCTACGCAACGGCAAGGTGTTCACTGCCGACCAGCTTCTTTCCACCTACTCGGCGGTGGCGGTGCGCGACGGCCGCATCGTGGCGCTCGGCTGGGACGAGCTGACCGACCGCTTCCGCGCGGCGCGCACCGTCGACCTGGACGGGCGGCTGGTGCTGCCCGGATTCATCGACACGCACATCCACATCCGCGGGAACCCCGAGCGCTGGGTCGATCTGGCGGGGCTGGAGAGCCTGTCCGAGCTCAAGGGCCGGGTCACGCGCAAGGCGGAGCAGCTCGGGGCGGGCGAGTGGATCACCGGCTACGGCTGGTCGGAGGACGAGCTGGCCGAGCAGCGCCGGCCCTTGCGGCAGGATCTGGACGACGCGGCGCCGGCCAACCCCGTGATCCTGACCCGGGCTGGCGGCCACAGCTCCGTGGCGAGCTCGCTGGCGCTCGAGGCGGCCGGGTTGACCCCGGAGAGTGACACGCCGCCGGGCGGCATCATCGAGCTGGACGACCGGGGCCGGATGAACGGCATCCTCCGCGAGGGGGCGCAGGGGCTGGTCAGCCGGCTGGTGCCGGACCCGACGCCGGAGGAGCTGCGGGTGACCTTCGTGGAGAACCTGCGCCGCCTGCTTTCGCTCGGGATCACCAGCATCATCCACGCCGGCGTCGACATCGCCGGCTACGCCGGATGGGAGGCGGTCTACGCAGAGCACGCCGGGGAGCTGCCGCGCGCCGCGGTGCAGCTCCGGGTGCCGCCGGATCCGCAACGAGCCATCGACATGCTGGACCGCTTCGGCCGCAAGACGGGCGACGGCGACGAGTGGCTGCGGGTGGGGCCGATGAAGTTCTTCGTCGACGGCGGCTACACGGGCGCGGCGGCCTGGACGCTGGAGCCCTACAAGGGGCAGCCGGACTACTACGGCAGCGGTCCGCTGATCGACGAGGCGGGCCTGGCCGGGATCTCCCGCGCAGCCCACGAACGGGGCTGGCAGATGGGCTTCCACACCATCGGCGACGCGGCCATCGCCATGACCGTCGACGTCTGGGCGCGCATGCTGCAGGAGTCGCCCCGCGCCGACCACCGGCATTTCCTGAACCACTTCACCGTCCGGCCCCCGGCCGAGACGATGCGGAAGATGGCCACGTGGAACATCCACGTCGCGCAGCAGCCCAACTTCACCTTCACGCTCGAGGGCCGCTATGCGGAGCACCTCGACGGCGAGCGCTACGCGACCAACAACCCGCTGCGGTCGCCGATGAGTCACGGGGTCTTCGTGGCCCTGGGCAGCGACATCCTGCCGATCGGGCCCATGGTGGGACTGCAGGCCGCCGTTACCCGCCGCGGGATGAGCGGCGCGGTGGTCGGTCCCGGCGAGGCGCTGACCATGCCCGAGGCCATCGTCGGCTACACCCGGCTGGCGGCGCACCTTACCTTCGAGGAGGAAGAGAAGGGCAGCCTGGAGGTCGGGAAGCTGGCCGACCTGGTGGTGCTGTCGCAGGACCTGCTCGCGATCGACCCTGCGCGGACGATGGAAACCGAGGTCGACCTGACGGTGCTCGGCGGTCAGGTCGTCTACGAGCGGTAGAGAGCCATGGAGAAGCCCCGCGCTCCGTCGCGACCCTCGAGGCGCTCGCCTGCAGACGCCGGTCGAAGTCGCGCCGGCGCCCGCCGCCATGTCTGACGCTCCCGTCCATCTCCGCAAGCTTTTGGGCCGCGGCGACGTGCTGGCCATCGCCTTCGGCGCGATGGTCGGCTGGAGCTGGGTGGTCCTGGCCGGCGAGATGATCGTCCGGGCCGGCACGGTCGGCTCGATCCTGGCGTTCGGTACAGGCGCGGTGATGGTCTGGCTGGTCGGGCTCACCTACGCCGAGCTGTCGTCCGCACTTTCGCGTGCCGGCGGCGAGATCAGCTTCACCTTCGTCGCCATGGGACCGGGCGGCGCGTTCGTCTGCGGGTGGACGCTGGTGCTCGCCTACGTGGCCGTGTGCGCCTTCGAGGCGGTCGCCCTGCCTACCGTCGTCAGCTACCTCGCGCCCGGCTTCGAGGCCGGCCCTCTCTACACCGTGGCCGGCTGGGAGGTGCACGCAAGCTGGGTGCTGGCCGGCGTGGCCGGCGCCGTCGTCATCGGGTTCGTCAACTATCGCGGCATCCGTTTCGCCGCCTTCGCGCAGCGCCTCGCCGTGGGAAGCCTCCTTCTCGTGGGGCTGGCCTTCTTCCTGCCCGGGACCGTGACCGGCGACACCGGCAACCTGGTCCCCTGGATCACGAGCTGGGAGGGCGTGCTGCGGGTCGTCATCATGACGCCGTTCCTCTACGTGGGGTTCGACGTCATCCCGCAGCTTGCCGAGGAGATCGACGTTCCGTTCCGGACCATCGGCCGCATCATCGTGCTCTCGATCATGATGGCGCTCGGCTGGTACGGGCTCGTGCAGTGGACGGTGGGTCTCTCGCTCGACCCCGCCACGCTGTCCGGCCGGGCGCTGCCGACCGCCGACGCGATGAGCGCCGTCTACGGCAGCCCGTGGGCGGGCCGCGTGCTGGTGGTGGGCGGCGCGTTCGGCATCCTGACGAGCTGGAACGCGTTCTTCCTGGGCGCGTCCCGGTTGCTGTTCGCGATGGCCCGCGGGGGGATGCTGCCGGCGGTCTTCGCCCAGCTCCACCCGCGCTACGGCTCGCCGGTGGCGGTGGTCGTCGTACTGACCGGGATCACCGTCGTCGCACCGTTCTTCGGCCGTCCCGCCCTGGTGTGGCTGGTCGACGCGGGCTCCCTCGCGACGGTCGTGGCCTACCTGCTGGTGGCGGTGGCCTTCCTCGTCATCCGACGCCGGCACCCGGACCTGCCGCGTCCGTATCGCGTCGCGGCCCCCGGGCTGGTCGGCTGGCTCGCGGTGGCGGCCACGGTGTTCTTCATCCTGCTCTATCTTCCGGGGAGCCCGTCCGCGCTGGTCTGGCCGGAGGAGTGGGCGATCGTGTTGCTATGGACGGCACTGGGCGCCGCACTGGCCGCGGGTATGGCGCGGCGGGCGCCTGCGCTGGACGCCGCGCGGCAGGCCAGGCTGATACTCGGGGAGCATGCGAGTCTCCGGGAATCGCGGGAGGAGCAATGACGGTGGCACGAGAGTGGCTTGAGAAGGGCAATGCAGAGCGGGATCCTGTTGACAGGCCGGTCGCGACACGTCCGCATGCATTGAGGAGTTCAGCCGCGCGCCTGCAGCGCACTGCTACAAGCGTGAGAAGCTACACTCGCGCGATGAAGTCGGTAGCGTCCGCGCTCCGGGTCCGCGATGCAACTTCCGTCCGCGACATGTCGCCCGTAGAGCGTCTCGAGCTCGCGTTCCGCCTGGGCGACGAGGACCTCGAGTCGTTCCGGGCCACGCAGGGACTCGACAGGCGGACCGCGATTCGACTGCTGGAGCGGCGGCGACAGGCGACCCGCCAGCCGAGCGCATGCCTCGAACGGCTCATCGGGTGAGCTTGGTCGAGCGCGTCGCCGCGATTCTTGATCGCGCGGATGCCCCCTACGCGGTGATCGGGGCGGCAGCGATGGCGGCCCGCGGCGTCGGCCGGTCGACGCGCGACGTGGACCTGCTGACGCTGTCGACAGCCTGGCTGGATTCAACCTGGTGGGCGCCGTTGACCGCTGCGGGAACAGAGGTGTCGGTCTCGCGCGGCGACGCGGACGATCCGCTCGCCGGTGTCGTTCGCTTCCACGCGGAGGGCGAGCGGCCGGTAGATCTCGTCGTCGGGCGCCATCGGTGGCAACAGCGCGTCCTGGAGCGCGCCGAGCCGGCGGTCGTCAGCGGAACGAGCCTGCCTACCGTCCTGGCGCCGGACCTCGTCCTGCTCAAGCTGTATGCCGGCGGATCGCAGGACGCCTGGGACATCGAGCAGTTGCTGGCGGGTCCGGATCGCGAGGCGCTCGTCGCCGCCGTTGCGACCAACCTCGATGACCTGCCGGCCCGGTGCCGGAGGTTCTGGAGCCGGATCCTGAACGCGAATCAGTGATCCCGCGCCCGCTCTGCTCCTGCGGCACGCGGCGGCGCGAACGCATCGGCGGACCCAGGGCACACGGCAACAACTGCTCGGTTCTCAGGACGATCCGGCGCGCGTCGCCTCCAGGCCTGCGACCACCGCGTCGGTGATCGTGTCCACGCCCACCCCGTTGGTCACCTGCGCGAAAACGAAGGGGCCGTCGCCGCGCATGCGCCGCGCGTCGCGGGCCATGACGTCGAGGTCGGCTCCGACGAGCGTGGCGAGGTCGGTCTTGTTGATCACGAGCAGGTCGGACTGGGTGATGCCCGGCCCCCCCTTGCGGGGGATCTTGTCGCCGCCGGACACGTCGATGACGTAGATCGTGAAGTCGGCCAGATCGCGGCTGAACTGGGCGGCCAGGTTGTCGCCGCCGCTCTCGACGAACAGCAGCTCGGGCTCGACCTTCACCATCAGTTGCGCGAGCGCGTCGAGGTTCTGGCTGACGTCGTCGCGGACCGCGGTGTGCGGGCAGCCGCCGGTCTCCACGGCCGTGATGCGGCGCGTCTCCAGCGCCTCGTGGCGAACCAGGAACTCGCCGTCCTCCTTCGTGAAGATGTCGTTCGTCACCACCGCGAGACTGTAGCGGTCGCGGAGCTTGCGGCACAGCGCGAGGAGCAGGGCCGTCTTGCCGCTGCCCACCGGCCCGCCGATGCCGACCGTGAACGCGCGCTGTCTGTAGTCGCGCGCGTGCGGCGCGTCCCGATCCGCGAAGAGGCCGGGCGCTGCCGGGTCGTTCCCGGCCGGGTCGTGGTGGTAGTACGGGGTGAGCATCTCGTGCATGGCGGCTTCACCTTCTCGACTGGCCTGGCGTTGGCTCAGTGTCCTATGCGGACTCCTACGATTGGAACAGTCGCGAATACAGGCGGTCGTGCGCTCCCTGCAGGACGTCGACGATCGGCGCCGTCTGGCAGATCTCTTCGGCCGCGAGTCCCCGGCACCGTTCCAGCGTCGCGTCGAGCTGCGCCCCGGCGGCGTGCTGCATCCGCTGCGCCCCGTAGCTGCCCGTGACGCCCAGGCGGACCGCCGCGGACAGCACGCCGCGGGCGGCGCCGAAGAGGACCGCCTTGCGCGCCGTCTCCTGCGGCAGCCCGATGGTGCGGAAGACGACGCCCGACAGCGGCGCCACGTGCGCCCACCCCGCCTGGATTCGCTCCTGCAGGTCGGTCATCGCGGGAGACGGCCACACCCGCGCCGCGGTGGCGGCCAGCGTGCGCCCCTGCACCCGGCTGGCGCGGTTGGCCACGCCGTTGGTGAGGAAGGCGTGGTTCAGCGCGTCCAGCTCGTCCAGCCGTTCCGGGTCGCTGTAGGCGGCGTTCATCAGCGGCAGCACGCCCCAGCCCGTCTGCTGAATCGACTCGGCCAGGAACCTCCGCAGCGCCGCTTCGTCGTCCACGTGTCCCGCCTGCCACGCCGCCTCGAGTCCCCAGGAGTGCGCGAACACTCCTACCGGAAACGCCGAGTCCACGACCTGCCACGCCAGCCAGTCGGACATCGTTCAGAACAGGCAGTAGCGCTGGGCGAGCGGCAGCACGGCGGCCGCCTCGGCCGTCAGGATCTCGCCGTCGGCGGTGACGACATAGGTCTCCGGGTCGACCTCGATACGGGGCAGCGCGTCGTTCAGCTTCATGTCCCGCTTGCCGATCGTGCGGCAGCCGCGGACGGCCGAGAGCTGCTTGGTCAGCCCGTAGCGCTCGACCGTTCCCGCCTCCAGCGAGAGCCCGGATACGAACGCCAGCGACGTCGCCCCGGTGGCCCGGCCGAAGGCGCCGAACATCGGGCGCATCAACTGCGGCTGCGGCGTGGGAATCGACGCGTTGGCGTCGCCCATCTGCGCCCAGGCGATGAACCCGCCCTTGAGGACCAGCTCCGGCTTGATCCCGAAGAAGGCCGGCTTCCACAGCACCAGGTCGGCCAGCTTGCCCACCTCGACCGAGCCCACCTCGTGGGCGATGCCGTGCGCGATCGCCGGGTTCACCGTGTACTTGGCCACGTAGCGCCGGATCCGGAAGTTGTCGTTGTCGCCCTGCTCCGCGTCGAGGCGGCCGCGCTCGGCCCGCATCTTGTCGGCCGTCTGCCAGGTGCGCGTGACGACCTCTCCAACCCGCCCCATGGCCTGGCTGTCGCTGGCCATGATGCTGATGGCCCCCAGGTCGTGCAGCACGTCCTCGGCCGCGATCGTCTTGCCGCGAATGCGGCTCTCGGCGAAGGCGACGTCCTCGGGCGTGTTCTTGTCGAGGTGGTGGCAGACCATGAGCATGTCGAGATGCTCGTCGAGCGTGTTGACGGTGTACGGCCGCGTCGGGTTGGTCGAGCTCGGCAGGACGTTCGGTTCGCCGCAGACGCGGATGATGTCCGGGGCGTGGCCGCCGCCGGCCCCCTCGGTATGGTAGGTGTGGATCGTGCGGCCCTTGAACGCCGCGATGGAGGCGTCGACGAAACCCGACTCGTTGAGCGTGTCGGTGTGGATGGCGACCTGCACGTCGAAGCGGTCCGCCTCGGTCAGGCAGCAGTCGATGGCGGCCGGCGTCGAGCCCCAGTCCTCGTGCAGCTTCAGCCCGAGCGCGCCGCTGCGGATCTGCTCCTCGATGCCTTCCGGCAGCGACGTGTTGCCCTTGCCCAGGAAGCCGAAGTTCATCGGCAGCGGATCGTTGGCCTGCAGCATCAGCTCGACGTGCCGGCTGCCCGGCGTGCACGTCGTCGCCTTGGTGCCGGTGGCCGGTCCGGTCCCGCCCCCGATGAACGTCGTGACGCCGCTGGCGACCGCCTCGTACACCTGCTGGGGCGAGATGAAGTGGATGTGGGCGTCGATGCCGCCGGCGGTCAGGATGAGCCCCTCGCCGGCGATGGCCTCGGTGGTGACGCCCACCACGAGATCGTCGCCGACGCCGGCCATGACGTCCGGGTTGCCGGCCTTGCCGATGCCCGCGATGCGGCCGTTCTTGATGCCGACGTCCGCCTTGCGGATGCCGGTCCAGTCGACGATCAGGGCGTTGGTGATGACGCAGTCGAGGGCGCGCTCGTCGGTCACGCCGGCCGCCTGGCCCATGCCGTCGCGCAGGACCTTGCCGCCCCCGAACTTGCATTCGTCGCCGTAGACGGTCGCGTCGTCCTCCACTTCCGCCACCAGGCCGGTGTCGCCCAGGCGCACCCGGTCGCCGCGGGTGGGTCCGTACAGGTCGGCGTAGTGCCGCCGGTCCATCTTGTGCGGCATGGCCTACTCCAGGTTCTCCAGGTCGCGTGATTCGTCCACCGGTCCGCTCGCCCAGGCGTTGCCGCCGCGCACGACCCGGGCACCCGCGATGGGCACCAGCGTGGCTGTCCTGCTTTCGCCGGGCTCGAAGCGGACGGCGGTGCCCGCGGGTATGTCCAGGCGGCGCCCGTAGGCCGCCCGGCGGTCGAAGGTCAGGGCGCGATTGGTCTCGGAGAAGTGATAGTGGCTGCCGACCTGAATGGGCCGGTCGCCGGTGTTCGCGACGGTCAGGGTGATGGCCTCGCGGCCCTCGTTCAGCGTGATGGCGCCGTCGGCGGTCGTGACCTCGCCCGGCGCTCCCGCCAGCGCCGCCGCGGCCGGCCCGCCCGTTCCCGGCCGCGCCGGCGGCGCGAGGAAGCTTCCGTAGAGCGCCAGCTCGCGATCTCCGTGCTCCGCCACGATGGGGTGGTGGACGGTCACGAGCTTGGTGCCGTCGGGGAACGTGCCTTCGACCTGCACCTCGTCGACCATGTCCGCTATGCCGTCGAGGACGTCGGCGGTTCCCAGGAACCGGCGCCCGAGGTCCATCAGCTCGGCCACCGAGCGGCCGTCGCGGATGAACTCCAGCAACTGCGTCGCGATGAGCGCGACCGCCTCCACGTAGTTGAGCCGGAGGCCGCGCGCAAACCGCTTCTGCGCCAGGAACCCGGCCTGATGCAGGATCAGCTTGTCGACCTCGCGAGGTGTCAGATGCATGGCGTTACCATTTCCGCGCCCACGGGCTGTCGCCCAGCAGCCGGGGCACAAAGCCGAGAAGGTCCCGCAGGGTGTCGTCGACGTCCTCCAGCGTGCGGCCCGCGAGGCGCACGACGCAGCCGGCGTCGCCGACCGGGGCCGCGGCGATGAGCCGGTCGGCGCGGCGGGTCACCGGCTCGGCGCGCACGCGGGCGTCGAGCCGCTCGATTTCCTCCGCGAGCACGCTACCCACCAGAATCACGGCGGCCAGCACGTCGCAGGCACCGAAGCGGGCCGCCATGCGCCCGTCGGAGGCCCGCAGCGCCAGCGCGTCGTGAATCAGCAGGCGCTCCTCCAGGTGGACGACCGTGCGGCTGAAGTACTCGTCGAAGGCCCAGCGCTCGCCGGACTCCCGCCGCCCCGACGTGACCCAGTCGACGAGCACGAGCGCGCCGCCGGCGCCGAGGTTGATCCGCTGGGTCTGTCGATAGCGGGAGCCCGCGAAGCAGATCACGGCGTCGGGCGCGACGACGAGCAACGCGTTCTCGCCGACGTCGGCATCCAGCGCCGCCCGCGTCCCGCGCGGCGAACGGTAGACCTTGGTGGCGGACTGCGTCGACAGGTACGCCGTGGCGCCGGGGCCAATCGATGCCCGCATCGCGATGTCGTCGCCGTCGACCAGACCGCCGCCGTGGCTCGACGTGTAGATCCAGGCGGCGTGGCCGTGGTTGCGGGGCGTCAGCAGCCGCAGCGGGCTGGTGGCGAACGCCCGGGACACGACGCTCCGCCCGCGCGTTCGCTCGACCGCGAACCGCCCGCGGCCCGCCCGCGCGGCGGGGCGCGGGTCACACCGTGAGGTAGTCGCGGATGTCATCGTCGCTCAACTCGTCGATGGCGCCGCCGGCCACGGCGCGTCCCTTGTCCAGGATGCGGAACTCGCTCGCCACGCGGCGGGCGAACGGCAGCTTCTGCTCGACGAGCAGAACGGTGACGCCGGCCTCGTCGTTGAGCCGGAGGATGATATCCCCGATCTCGTGGACGATGTTCGGCTGGATGCCCTCGGTCGGCTCGTCGAGGATCAGCAGCCGGGGCTCGAGCACCAGGGCCCGGCCGATGGCCAGTTGCTGCTGCTGGCCGCCCGACAGGTCTCCTCCGCGGCGCTGGAGCATCCGCTTCAGCACCGGGAAGATCTCGAACACGCGCGCGGGGATGCTGCGTACGCGGTCGCGCCGCGCCGCCAGTCCGATGCGGAGGTTCTCTTCGACGGTGAGCTGGGGAAAGATCTCCCGCCCCTGCGGCACGTAGCCGATGCCCAGCCGCGCCCGGCTCTCCGGGGAACGCGCCAGCAGGTCGACGTCGTCGAACGTGATGGCGCCCGACGTCACCGGCACCAGGCCCATCACGCACTTGAGCAGCGTGGTCTTGCCGACGCCGTTGCGCCCCATCAGGCACAGCCGGGTCCCCGCCGCCACGTCCAGGTCGATGTTCCACAACGTGCGGCTGCCGCCGTACGACTGGTTGAGGTTGTGGATGCGAAGCAGGCTCATGCGCCCAGATACACCTCGATGACCCGCGGATCTTCCTGCACGTCGTCCATGCTGCCCTCGGCCAGCACCCGACCCTCGTGCAGGACCGCGACGCGGTTCGCAATCGACCGCACGAACTCCATGTCGTGCTCCACGACGACCACCGAGTGCCGGCCCGCCAGCGACAGCAGCAGCTCTCCCGTGCGCTCGGTTTCCTGCGGCGTCATGCCCGCGACCGGCTCGTCGACGAGCAGGAGCTTCGGCTCCTGCATCAGCAGCATACCGATCTCGAGCCACTGCTTCTGGCCGTGGGCCAGGGCGCCGGCCGGCGCGTCGCGCTTCGCCTCCAGCCCGGTCGTCTCGAGAACGGCATCGATGCGCTCGCGGTCGGCGCGGGTCAGGCGCGCGGCGAACGTGTGCCAGAACGACTTGTCGCCGGCGAGCGCCAGCTCCAGGTTCTCGAAGACCGTCAGGAAATCGAAGACGGTGGGCTTCTGGAACTTGCGTCCGATGCCGACCTGGACGATCTCGGGCTCGCTGAGCGCCAGCAGGTTGATCTGGTTCCCGAACCACACCGTGCCCTCGTCCGGCCGCGTCTTGCCGGTGATGACGTCCATCATCGTCGTCTTGCCGGCCCCGTTCGGCCCGATGACGCACAGCAGCTCGCCCGGGTCGACGTGCAGCGTGAGGTCGTCGAGCGCCTTGAAGCCGTCGAAGCTGACCGTCACGTGCTGCAGATACAGCACGCCGCCGCCGAGCGGGGAGCCTTGCCGCTGTAGCGCGGCCTCGCGCTTCTCGCGCCAGGCGTCGCGCCGGCTCACGGCATCGGCGGGACGCAGGTCCATTTTCATGTGTCTTGCCTCGCCGGGAGACGGATGCCGGCCAGACCACGGGGCAGGAACAGGGTAACCCCGACGAACAGCGCCCCGAGCGCGTAGAGCCACAGGTCCGGCAACGCCCCGGTGAACCAGGTCTTCGCGTAGTTGACGAGCACCGCCCCGGCGGCGGCGCCCCACAGCGTGCCCCGCCCGCCGACCGCCACCCAGATCACCACCTCGATGGAGTTGATGGGCTCGAACTCGCCGGGATTGATGATCCCCACCTGCGGCACGTACAGCGCGCCGGCGATCCCGGCGAGCACCGCCGACAGCACGAATACCCAGAGCTTGAAGGCGTCCACGCGGTAGCCGAGGAAGCGGGTACGGCTCTCGGCGTCCCGGATGGCGCGCAGCACCCGGCCGGCGCGCGACCCGAGCACCGTCCGGCAGGCCCAGTAGCTGGCCCCGAGCACCACCGCCGTCGCCGCCAGCAGCGCCGTGCGCGTGGCGTCGCTCTGCAGATCGAATCCCAGCAGGTCCTTGAAGTCGGTGAAGCCGTTGTTGCCCCCGAACCCCATGTCGTTGCGGAAGAAGGCGAGCATCAGGGCATAGGTGAGCGCCTGCGTCATGATCGAGAGATACACGCCGGTGACCCGCGACCGGAACGCGAGCCAGCCGAAGGCGAACGCCAGCGCCCCGGGCGCGAGCGCCACCATCGCCATGGCGAACCAGAACCGGTCGAAGCCGTACCAGAACCACGGCAGCTCGGTCCAGTTCAGGAACACCATGAAGTCCGGCAGGATCGGGTGGCCGTACACGCCCCGGGCGCCGATCTGGCGCATGAGGTACATCCCCATCGCGTAGCCCCCGAGCGCGAAGAACGCCGCGTGTCCCAGGCTCAGGATGCCGCAGTAGCCCCAGATGAAGTCGACCGCGAGCGCGAGCAGCGCATAGCACAGGTACTTGCCGATCAGGCCGACCGCGTAGCTCGACAGGTGCAGCGGCGAGGACTCCGGCACGGCCAGGTTGAAGAGCGGCGCGGCCAGCGCGACAGCGGCCAGCAGCGCGAGGAACACTACGCTCGGACGGTCCGCGATTGCCGCCGGCAGACGCCTGGCCAGGAAGGTCATGCACCCTCCGCGGCTCGCCCCGTCTGCGGAAACAGACCGCGGGGACGGCGCTGGATGAAGAGGATCAGCAGGACCAGGACCAGGATCTTGCCGAGCACGGCCCCGGCGAAGGGCTCGAGCAGCTTGTTCACGATGCCCAGCGACATGCCGCCGATGAGCGTGCCCCAGATGTTGCCGACGCCGCCGAACACCACAACCATGAACGAGTCGACGATGTAGGACTGTCCGAGGTTGGGGCCCACGTTCGTCAACTGCGTCAGGGCCACGCCGGCCACCCCGGCGATGCCGGCGCCGAGTCCGAACGTCATGACGTCCACCCACTCGGTCCGCACGCCCATCGCCTTGGCCATCGCGCGGTTCTGCGAGACCGCGCGGATGTCGAGACCCAGGCGCGTGCGCCGCAGAACCGCCAGCACCAGCGCGAACACCAGCAGGGCGAACAGGACGATGTACATCCGGTTCCACGTGAGCGAGAACGCCTCGTTGAACTGCAGCGCCCCGCTCATCCACGACGGCGTGATGACCGCGCGGTTGTTCGCGGAGAACACGGACCGCACGAGCTGCTGCAGAACGAGGCTCACGCCGAACGTGGCGAGCAGGGTCTCGAGCGGCCTCCCGTACAGGAACCGGATGACGCTGCGCTCGATGATCACGCCGACGGCGCCGGCGACGAGGAAGGCGGCCGGCACGGCCACGAGCAGCGAAACGCCGATGAGGTCCGGCATCCAGAGCTGCACGACGTAGGTCGTGTAGGCGCCGAGCATCATCAGCTCGCCGTGGGCCATGTTGATGACGCCCATCACGCCGAAGGTGATCGCCAGCCCGATGGCGACGAGGACCAGCACCGACCCCAGGCTCAGCCCGAAGGCCGCCGTCTCGAGCACGGAGTACACGTTGCGCATCGAATCGATCTGCCACAGCGCGTCGGCCGCGACGGCGCGCACGTCCGCGTCGGTCTCCACGTGGCCGCCGTCCTCGGTGGTCGCCACCAGCGCCGACAGGCGGTTGTGCACCACCGGGTTGAGCCGGCCCGAGAGCGTCTCGACGGCTGCGATGCGTACTGCGGGGTAGCCGTGATCGAGCGCTTCGAGAGCCAGCGCCGTCTCGAGCTCGTACGCGACGTCGGGATCGGTCTCCACCTGCGCCCGCCGGCGCAGGAGATCTGTGGTCTCTTCGTCGAGATCGCGTAGCAGCTCCCGCGCGGCCTCGAGGCGCACGCCGGAGTCTGTGCTCGACAGGCTGAAACGCGCGATCATGCCCCGCAGGAACCTGCGGAGCCGGTTGTTGGTGATGATGCGCCGCAGCAGGTCGGGCGCGACCGCTTCGACGGGATCCAGAGAGGCGGGGTCGAGCAGTTGGAAGGCGGTCAGGCGCTCGTCGTTCGACTCGACGACGAAGATCCGCCCGTCGCGCTCGCGCTCGAACAGGCGGTCCTCGAGCAGCGCGGTCAGCACGTCCCGCACGCGCGGGTGCCCGGTCGCGAGAAGCTGCCCGGCGAGCGCTTCCTTCCCGCGGAAGTTGGCCTCGGCGAACTCGGCGACGAGCGCGCCAAAGGCTTCGTCCCCGGTGTCGGCCGGCGCCGTCGCGGTGTTGGCCGGCGCCGTAGTGGTGTTGGCCGGCGCCGCCGGGGCCGGCCCGGAGAGGAGGAGGCACCAGGCGAGCGACAGACCCAGGATCCATCGCCCGCCCGGCGCCGGCGCCCCTACTCGTAGTTCTGCCCGGAGCACACCTGCGTCTTGGTGTTGTAGTTGCCGCAATTCAGCGCCACCCAGTCCGCTTCCGTGTCCTCGCTGCCCGGCAGGTAGTCCGACCAGGCGTCTCCCGGCACGGTGTCGTCGGTCTGCCAGACCACGTCGAACTGCCCGTTCGCCTGCACCTCGCCGATGTACACCGGCTTGGTGATGTGATGGTTCGGCAGCACCTCCGCCATGCCGCCGGTCAGGTTCGGCGTCGTCGTGCCCGGCAGGGCCGCCAGCACCGCGTCGACGTCGGTCGTGCCGGCCTTCTCGACCGCCTTGGCCCACAGGTTGAAGCCGACGTAGTGCGCCTCCATCGGGTCGTTGGTCGTCCGGTCGGCATCGGCGACGAACGCCTTCCACTTCGCGATGAACTCCGCGTTGGCCGGCGACTCCACGCTCTGGAAGTAGTTCCAGGCGGCGAGGTGGCCGACCAGCGGCGTGGTGTCGAGGCCCGAGAGCTCCTCCTCGCCGACCGAGAACGCCACCACCGGGATCTCGTCCGCCGAGACCTCCTGGTTGGCGAGCTCCAGGTAGAAGGGCACGTTGGCGTCGCCGTTGATCGTCGATACCACCGCGGTGGGCTTGCCGGCCGATCCGAAGCGGCGGATGGCGGCTACGCGCGTCTGCCAGTCCGAATGCCCGAACGGTGTGTAGTTGATCGAGATGTCCTCTTCGGCGACCCCCTTCTGCTGCAGGTAGGCCTCGAGGATGCGGTTGGTCGTGCGGGGATAGACGTAGTCGGTGCCCTCGAGCACCCAGCGCTCGATGCCGACCTCGTTCATCAGGTAGTCGATGGCCGGAATCGCCTGCTGGTTCGGGGCGGCGCCGGTATAGATGACGTTCTTCGACGACTCCTCGCCCTCGTACTGCACAGGGTAGAAGAGAAGGCCGTTGTTCTCCTCGAACACCGGGAGCACCGACTTGCGGGAGACGGACGTCCAGCAGCCGAACACCACGTCGACCTGCTCGGACTCGAGCAGCTCGCGCGCGCGCTCGGCGAACAGCGGCCAGTCCGAGGCCGGGTCGACCACCACCGCCTCTACGGGCCTGCCGAGCAGGCCGCCCTTGGCGTTCTGCTCGTCCACCATCATCAGGACGGTGTCCTTCAGGGTGGTTTCGCTGATGGCCATCGTGCCGGACAGCGAATGCAGGACGCCGACCTTGATGGGATCGCCGGTCGGGCCGTCCGCGGTGGATTCCGGCGCGTCGCCGGATCCGCCGCAGCCGGTCAGGGCGAAGGCGAAAATGACGAGACATGCATGGATGCGTTTCATTGAAGCTGGCTCCTGTCCTTGAACGGACCGCTACATCTGGATCTGCAGTCCGACCCCGACCTGGAAGTCGTCGGTCTGGACCGCGGTATAGCCGGTGTCCTTGAAGAAGATCATCAGGCGGGCGTTGAACTGCCGGATGATGTAGTTGAGATCGACCTCCGTCGTCTTCTGGTTGTAGTCGGCCGTCACGCCCTCGCGAAACCGGGCGCGGGCGTACTTGCCGAGAATCTCGAACTGGCCGGGGCCGACGCGCTTGGGGAACAGGTAGGCGGCCAGCAGGTAGCCGCCGTCGTTCATCACGTAGCGCGGGTCGTAGCCGCCGAGGCCGTCGTAACGGGCCCACTCGGCTTCGAAGGTCACGGCGCCGCCGCCCGGGACCTTGCGCTCCATGAGGAAGTCGGCGCTGTAGGCGTTGCCGGACTCGGCCTGCGTCTGTCCGGCGAGGCCGATCGCGAGGATGTTCTTCTCGCCGTAGTAGGTGCTGTTCAGGTAGTAGCCGGGTTCCTGGTCCCAGAAGTTCACCTGCACCCGGCCGGCCCCGATGAGCGACGAGATGCCGGTCGTCGAATGGCCGTCGAAGGCGCCGGCGGACACCTTGACCTTGTCGAACTGGCCCCAGTAGGCGGCGCCGTTCGCGCGGCCCTGAAAGATGAACGGATAGCCGTCCTGGACGCCGTCGGCGTAGACCCCCCAGTGGTGCGCGTAGAACGGACCGTACAGGTTGGCCCGGTCGCTCGGGGGCAGGAACCTGCCCACCCACACGTTGAACGTGTCGGACATCTCGAACTGCGCGACCGCGTCGAGGATCTTGAACCGGGTGTTCTGGCCGGGGTTCGGGGCGCCCAGCGATCCGCCGTAGTCGATGTCCGTGTTCACCATGAACTTGATGGTGTCGGTGGCGGAGCCGTTCAGGTACAGCCGCAGGCTGTTGACCCGCAGGTGATCGGAGGCGTCCGCCTCGTTCGACCGGTGGTGCAGGAAGCTGGACTGCAGCCCGCCGCCCACGGAGATCGGGGGCAGCGGCTGGGGTTCCTCGACTTCCGCTGCCTCGACGTCCTGATCCTGGGTTTCCGCAGCCGGAGCTTCCGCCGCTTCGCGGGCTTCGACGCGCGTAATCACACCGGCGGCTGCCACCGCGTCGCGGGTTTCGGCGCCGGCGGCTTCCGTCGCGTCGCGGGTCTCCGCTTCACGAATCTCTATTTCCCCGGCATCCAGGTCGTCCTGGGCGTGCAGGATGCCGCCACCGGCCCACGAGGCCAGCGCCGCCACCAGCGCCGCCGCCGATCCGAGGCGCCGGCCGCGTGTGGCACGGTTGCTCCGATGTCTGTCACAGGGCACGGAATGTCTCCTTCTCCGTTGTGGATCCCGGGGGTTCGGGCACGGGCGGTCTCCCGCCGAGGCAGGTGTCATGGGCCAGGCATCAGTGCAAGGAAGGTGCCATCGCCCAGGAGACCGAGACCCGCGGCGCGCCCCGCGGTGGATTCGTGCAACGGGGACGGCACCAAATTTGGCGATACACCGGTAGGGAGACGGTTCTCTACGCGCTGTAACGCCCGACGTTTTTGTCGTAACCGGCGACATCGACCTACCCTTTTGTGGAATCACGCCTGACGTCCGGGTTGCCTTCGTCCGGACGGAAGTGGCTTCCACAAAGGGCCAGTCGTGGCTTCCACAAGGGGCGCGAGTCCGTCCCGGAAGTCGGCAATGGACGACAATGCGACAACGGGCGGCAAGGATTCGCAGTCGACACGACGGATTTGTCGTCACGGGCTCAGACAACGACATTTTTGTGGAAAGGGGCCGGGGTGGCGTCGCGTCCCGCGGGTGCCGCGTCGCAAGTTGACGACGCGCATGGGGGTGTCCCCCGATCGACCCGCGACGCGGGTGGTACCATGATCGGTTGTTCGTCGATTCCGGATGGGAACTGACCCGACCGGGCCGGGGCGACAGGAGATATCGACATGCAGATGCGACTTCGGGCGGCGGCGCTGGCGGCGGTGGTTCCGATCGCGTTCACGACGGCGGCGGCCGGCCAGACCGGGTTCCGGACGCCGGACGGTCAGCCGGACCTGCAGGGCGTCTGGGACTTCCGGACCATGACGCCGCTGCAGCGGCCGGAGGACCAGGAACGGGCCTTCCTTACTGAAGAGGAGGCGGCGGCGGCCGAGGCGGCCGCCAGCGCGCGCCGCGCGGCGCTGCTCGAGCCGAGCGAGGTGCGGACCGAGCTGCTGCCGGCGGGTGGAACGGGTGCGGAACGGGGCCGGCGCGTAGGTGGCTACAACGACTTCTGGCTCGACTACGGCACGAACATCATCGAGGACCGACGGACGTCACTCATCGTCGATCCGCCCGACGGTCGGCTGCCGGCGCTGACGCCGGAGGGTGAGCGTCTGCGCCAGGTCGGCTCGCTCGCCGAGGATCTGCCGATCCCGAGTCCCGTGCGTGTCCGGAGCGCCGGCACCGGCGCCGACGACCCCGAGGATCGCGGCCTCGCCGAGCGCTGCCTGTTGGGCTTCAACAGCGGCCCGCCGATGATGCCGAGCGGCTACAACAACAACATGCAGCTCTTCCAGACACCGGACCACGTCGTCATCCTCAACGAGATGGTGCACGACGCGCGGATCATTCCGCTCGACGGCCGCCCGCACTTGCCGGACAGCGTGCGGCAGTGGATGGGCGACTCCCGCGGGCGCTGGGAGGGGGACACCCTGGTCGTCGAGACCACCAACCTGAGCGAGCTCACCGGCAGCTTCGATCCGTCGGCCATGCAGGCCATCGGCACGGGCCTGACCGTCACCCTCACGGAGCGGTTCCGGCGGGTGGATGCGGACACGCTGCTCTACGAGTACACCGTCGACGACCCGGCCATCTTCACGCGGCCGTTCACCGTGGCCGTCCCGATGCGGCGAAACGACGAGCCGGTGTTCGAGTACGCCTGCCACGAAGGCAACTACGGCCTGCTGAACATCCTGAGCGGCGCCCGCGCCGAGGAGGCCGCGCAGCAGTAGCAGGGGCCGGTCAGACCGCCCGTGCGAGGCGCCGGGCGCGGTCGGTGACGCGCTCGGCGCAGTGGGCCAGCGCATCGTCGTCCAGGCCGGAGCCGGCCAGGCCTTTTGCGACGGCGGTTGCCCGGGCCGTCGCGAGATCGGCCAGCTCGCGGACGCGCCGGCGGACGAAGGGCGGACCGAGTCCGGCGCTGCGGGCGAAGCGGTCCCAGTCGCCGCGGCGCATCTCTTCGAGGGTGGCGCGCCGCGCGAGCCGCATGGCGAAGCGGGGGGATAGATCGGGATAGGCCACCGTCGAGAGCAGGTCGTACAACGGCGCCAGCTCGATGCGTCCGTCCCGATGCAGCAGGCTGTAGTTCTTGCCGTGCGCGTCGGCGTTTCCGAGCAGCACCTGGACGATGGCCGCGTCGAGCAGCTTGAGCACCTCGACGGCCGGCCGCGAGCAGGCGCGCCGGACCAGCTCGAAGCACTGCCGGAAACCGGGGCCGCCGTCCGCGGCGTACTTCCGGTCGGCGACGATCCCGAGCGCCTGGCAGAAGTCCTCCTGGTGCAGGCGGTGGACGGCGCCGTCCGTTTCCCGCTCGCGGTCGTAGCGGGTAACCAGGAGGCAGGGCCGGCCGGAGGCCACGTACGGTTCGGCCGGCGCCGCGTCGAGTCCGAGCCCGGCGGCGAGGCGCATGGCGAAGGCCTCGTTCTCGGTCGTTGCCGGAAAACGGGCGATCGGCGGCTTGAGGATGTGCGTGGTCGGCTGCCCCGGCGCCGGCATGCCAATGCGCCCGTCGATCAGGATCACCGGCAACTTCGACTGCGCCCCGGCGAGCGACATCCGCAGGCCCCGCGTGCCGGCCAGGAAGGGCCGCGTATCGAGACTCGCCAGGAGGGCGGCGAGCTCGGCGTCGGTGAGCGCGACGGCTGGTCCTTGCGTCTCGAAGCGAGGCGGGGTCTCACCCTCCGGATACAACGCGAGCGCCCCCGCCACCTCGCCGCCCAGCCGTTCGAGCAGCTTGAACTCGTTGGCCCGCGATACCCGCAGGGCGGACGCCACCGCGTCGCGTTGCGCGCCCTCCGGCAGGAGGCCCTCGAAGAACGGCCGGCACTGCCGGGGCGGATAGGGCTCCGGCCGCCTGGGCAGCGAGGCCGACAGGGCCGGCGCGGCGGCGTCCGCGAGCCAGCCCGCGTCGTAGGCGAACCGCATCGCGCCGTGCCGGTCCGCGGCCAGCGAGCCGACGACCGCGCCTTCCCACCAGACGGTGAGCGCCCGCGTCATTTTCGCGACTCATGGCCGGTTGTGCCCGGCGGCGGCTCCATCCGTGGGGGCTCAATCCGCAGGTTGCAACCGAGCGCGGCGAGCACCGCGAGCGCCTTGCCGATCTGGGCGGTCGCCTTCCCGGCCTCCAGCTCCACGAGGAACCGCACGCCCACTCCCGCGGCGCCCGCCAACTGATCCTGTCGGAGACCGTGGGCGCGCCGCGTCTCACGAACGATCCGCCCGACTTCTTCCGGCGTCATGGTTCGAATTTCCCGTGCGGGAAATATAGAGGGAACCCCGGCGCTTGACAAGCTGGAATGTCCCGAGCGGGAAAGTTCGTGCGCAGGCGACTCTCCGGGGCTCCAGGATTTCCCGATCGGGAAGGGAGTCCGCGACGGGATATGGAAGCGGCAGTGAGCTTCAGCCCGGCGGATTCGCCGATGGAGTCCCGGCGGGTTTCACCGCTTGCGCCGATGTCGACGCGTGGGGGCCGTGAGGCAGAGGAAAGCGGATTCAGCCAAACGCGAACAGTCTTGGATCGTACCGGAACGTCTCGATCCGGGAGATCGTGATGCGGCTCGCGGCAGCGTGACGGTGGTTGATGATGACGTTTCTGTCACGCGTGTCGCGCACCGGTACGACGACCGACGGGACGTGGAGAAGGCACGTCGAGATGCCGTCGAGCCAGCCGTTGCCGATCCCCATGGTTACGGCCCGGTTCGTGCGCCAGAGTTCCGGCAGACCGTCGACAGGAACATCCCCTACGGCCATATCGTCCGGCGCGTCATAGCGCACGAGCATCATCTCGTCGGGCAGCAGCGCCGGGTCGTCGATGTGCACCAGCTTCTCGAGCACGCAGAGCGCGGGGCCGGTCGAGCAGTAGGTGACCGGGCGCCCCCGTCCGTTCCAGCGACCCTCGCACACCAGCCCGTATCCCCCGTCGAAGCGTTCTGCGTGGTCGGCGTCCGACAGCCGCCATAGCTCCATCAGGCGACGGCGCCCCAGGCAATGCCGGTCAGCAGGTCCTCGACGATCCGGGCGCCGGCGTGCGTGCGGATCAGATCCATCGGCCGTCTGCCTTCCAGAGCGCTCAACTCCTTGTGGAGCCAGCGGTCGGCCTTGTCCCTGTTGGCGAACGTCTTTCTGGCCAGCGCCACTATCCGGGCGACTCTGGCGGCGCGGTCGGACTCCTCCACCGTCAGCCTGGATCGTTTCGCCCGCCGATGCGACAGCGTGCGCGGCTTGATGATCAGGTTGCCGATCTCCCGGTCCGTCACGCCCGTCCGGCGGAGCTCATCGATCGTGTCGACGGGGAAACCGAGCTCCACCGCCCTGGCCATGTCGGCGTCCGACAGCACTTCGCAGCCGAGAATGGCCAATCCGCCGAGCTGTTCGGCGGTGGCTTCCGCCAACTGGAAGGCCACGTGCTCCATGCGTTGGTCGTGCGGCATTTGCCCATTGTACATCGGCAGATGGTGCCGCCCACGCGAACCAGACGAAGTGGCGCCGCCAGTCCGCCACGCGCCGGAGGAAAGCCAGCGTGCGCGGTCACGCGGAGGGGCGATCTCTTGCGCCGGGCGCCACCGGCGCCCAGGCTGAGCGCGCGTGAGATACTGGCGCAGTGCGTCGCTTCTTCAACACCGCCGGTCCCGTCGTCGCGGCGAAGCACTACTGCATTCCGCCCCTGGAACGTCTGGACCTGCGGGATGTCCTCGATCTGATCCGCACCGAGCGTTACTTCGTGCTCCACGCGCCGCGGCAGACGGGCAAGACGTCCGCCCTGCTGGCCCTGCGAGACCTGCTCAACGGCGGTGAGGAGGGTGACTACCGTTGCGTCTACGTGAACGTCGAGCCCGCGCAGGCGATGCGCGAGGACGTCGAGGCGGCCATGCGGGCGATCCTTGGCGAGCTGGCTTCCCGGGCGCGGACGACGTCGGGCGACAGCTTCCTGGACGAGGCCTGGCCCGGCATCCTGGCGAAGCACGGTCCGGCGGGCGCGCTGCGCGAGGCACTGTCGCGCTGGTCCGAGGCCGACGCGCAACCGCTGGTGCTGCTGGTGGACGAGATCGACGCTTTGGTCGGCGACACGCTGCTGTCGGTCCTGCGCCAGTTGCGGGCGGGATACGACCTGCGCCCCGCCGGATTCCCGCAGAGCGTGATCCTGTGCGGCGTGCGCGACGTACGAGACTACCGCATACATTCCGGTACGGAGAAGGCGGTGATCGCCGGGGGCAGCGCCTTCAACGTCAAGGCGCGGTCGTTGCGTCTGGGCGACTTTTCCCGGGGCGACGTGACGGCGCTCCTTGCGCAGCACACCGGCGAAACGGGACAGGTGTTCGAACGGGAGGCCCTCGAGACGATCTGGGAGCGAACCCAGGGGCAGCCGTGGCTGGTGAACGCCCTGGCGGACGAGACCTGCTTTCGGGTCGAATCCGGGCGGAACCGCAGCCGCGCGATCACCGCGGACGACGTCTGGGGTGCGCAGGAGCGGATCATCCAGCGCCGCGAGACCCACCTCGACCAGTTGGCGGACAAGCTGCAGGAGGGTCGAGTCCAGCGCGTCATACAGCCGCTGCTGAGCGGCGGCGACGAACGCGATTTCTCCGCCCGCGACATCGAGTACGTCCGCTACCTGGGGCTGGTCGCCAGCGATCCGCCATTACGTATCGCCAATCCCATCTACGCGGAGGTCGTGCCGCGCGAGCTGACCGCGGCGGCCCAGGAGGGGCTGGTCCAGGAGCTGGCGTGGTACGTCGACGCCGGCGGCGGCCTGGACGTCGTCAAGCTGCTCGCCGCCTTCCAGGCGTTCTTCCGCGAGCACGCCGAGCACTGGGTCGCGCGCTTCGACTACCAGGAGGCCGGGCCGCAGCTCCTCCTGCAGGCGTTCCTGCAGCGCGTGGTGAACGGCGGCGGCCGTATCGAGCGCGAGTACGGGCTCGGTCGGGGGCGTACCGACCTGCTGATCGTGTGGCCGGCGCCGGCGGCCGGTTCCGGCGCCGGCGGGCCGGCGGGCCGGCGAACACGCAAGTTCGTGATCGAGTGCAAGGTCCTGCACAAGAGCCTCGAGCGGACCGTCCGCGAGGGTTTGGAGCAGACCGCGGCCTACATGGACCGTTGCGCCGCCGAGGCCGGGCATCTGGTCGTCTTCGACCGCAGCGACCGCGCGTGGGACGACAAGGTGTTTCACCGCCGCGAGTCGGCCGATGGCGTCGATATCCACGTGTGGGGTATGTGAGGCATGGGAACGACATGAGGCGTTGTGGCCCCAGGCGCCAAGCTTCTGCTGACGAGCGACCTGCAGCGACGGGAACAGCCGTCGCTGCCGCCGCCGGCCGCAGGGCGACATTGTCGGGCTAGAACTTCAGGGTCACCGCGGCGTTCACCGTCCGCCCCATGAGCTGGATGTCGTTCTCGATGATCTCGTCCTCGATGACCTCGAACTCCTTGTACCAGACGTTCGTGCGGTTGTACAGGTTGAACAGCGTGAGGCTGAAGACGCCCCGCATGGAGCCCCGGACGTAGAACTCTCGGTTGAGGGCTACGTCGAGGCGGTGGTAGGCGGGCAGCCGCCCGCCGTTCTTCGGTCCCGCCACCACGCGCTCGATGGTGCCGCCGAACGGCCGATCGACGGTTTCGAGTCCGACCGGTTCGGTGTACGGCTTGCCGCTCGCGTAGATCCAGGTCTGGGAGAGGTGCCAGTCGCCCATCCGGTACAGGTTGACCAGCTTCATCTCGTGCCGCTGGTCGTGGGTGGCGGGAAACGGCGCCGCCTGCAGATCGGGAAACGACTCCTCGACGGTGCTGAGGGTGTAGCTCGCCCATCCCGTGTGCCGCCCCGAGCGCTTCTGCACCAGCAGCTCGGTCCCCCGGGCCGTGCCCGTGCCGCGGTAGAAGAAGGCGTCGTAGTCGAGGTCGTCCGAAGCGGCGGCGAAGCGGGGGGCGAACTGGGTCAGGTTCGTCAGGTCCTTCGTGAACAGCTCGACGTCGACGAGCAGGTCGCCGCGCTCGTAGCTCGCGCCGCCAATCAGGTGCGTCGCCTCGGCGACGGGCACTGTCGTTCCGTCGGACAGGCTCCAGAACTCGCGATTGCCCTGCAGCACGTCCTCGCGCGTGATGCGGTTCGTGAACTGGTAGTAGCGGCCGGCCGCCGTCTTCAGCTTGAACCGGTCCGTCAGGAACAGGGTTGCGGCGAATCGCGGCTCCGTGTAGCGGCCGCCCGTCCGGTCGAAGTGGGTAAGTCGCACACCGGGCACCAGGAGCAGGCGCGATCCGATCAACCAGCGGTCTTGCAGGAAGGCCGCCGCCAGTCTACCGCTCTCGTCGCGATTGAGGACGCTGGCCAGGGGGCTCGCGCCGAGCCGGGCGCCCTGCCCCTGTCCGGACTGCAGGCTGTAGGAGAGCCGGTTCCCGGTCACCTCCACGCCGCCCTCGAAGGTGTGGCCGACGCCCAGCGTGATCGGCACCGTGGCCCTGAAGGTGACGTCGTCGACCAGATTGCTCTCGGCGGAGGGATTGGCGTTCGAGCCGATCTGCCGCGCCCGGTCCCGGACATCCTGGAAGCGGGAATAGCCGAGCGAGACCTCGCTGAGCACGCTGGAGTTCCACTGCCGCGACCAGACCAGCCCGACGCCGGTATTCCCGGAATCGCGCACGTCGGCGATGTCGACGGTGCTATTGAGGTCGAGCCCGCGCTCGGCCGGGTCGATGCCGCGCGCGAGGAGCCTGTCGAACAGTCCTTCCGGGACCTGCAGCGAGCGGGAGTTGTCCAGGTTGTCGTTCCCCCGATACAGCGAAACGGCAACCGAGTCGGACGCGGACGGGTTGAAGAGCAGCTTGCCGTTGACGTCGTAGAAGTTGGAGGAAGGCTGGCTGCTGAAGGTCGAGAATCGTCCGCCTCCCCCCGGCCGGAACCCCCCGCCTCCCCCCGGCCCGGGGGCCGGGCTGTTGTCATAGAGGTTGAGGATCTTGTCGTAGAGCGGCCCCTGGAACGAGCGGCGCACGGCCAGCAGGCCCGAGCCCCGGTTGTTGAAGAGCGGGGTCTCGTAGACCCCGTTGAAGCTCAGCAGTCCTGCGCCGAAGCTGCCGGCCGCGCGGTCGAGCCGGCCGCTCTTGCCGCTGATCTGCATCACGCTGGAGAGCACGCCCCCGTGCCGGGCTTCGAACCCGCCCTTGCTGAGTTCGACCGTGTCGACCGCGTCCATGTTGAAGGCGCTGAAGTACCCGAACAGGTGGTCGACGTGGTAGACGCGGAACCCGTCGTACTCGACGCGGTTCTGGTCCGGCGTGCCGCCGCGGACGTAGAGGCCCGAGGAAGCCTCGTTGCTGCCGGAGACGCCGGGCAGGAGCTGAAACGCGCGGAACAGGTCCCGCTCGCCCAGGCTGGGCAGCACCGAGACCTGCTCCGGCGCGAGCTCGATGCGGCTGACGTCGTCGGTGGCGTCGAGCATCGGCACCTCCGCGATCACCGTCACGTCGGACGCGAACGTCGGCGTCAGGACGAAGTCGATACGGGTGCTGAGCGGCCCCATGACCTGGATGGCGACGTCGTCGCTGGTGAAATTGGGCAGTTCCGCGAACAGGATGAGCCGGCCCGGCGCGCGCGTGGCCTCGAGCACGAAGTTGCCGTCGCCGTCGGTGGTCGTGATCAGCGGCGTGCCGAAGATCCGCACCGTCGCGCCGGGGAGACGCGATCCGTCGGGCGTCTGCACGGTGCCGGTGATCCGCACGCCATGGGTGGTTCCGCCCGTTGTGCTCTGTGCGAGGGCGTCGACCGACGCGGCCGCCGCGCACAGCGCGAGCGCGAAGAGGTTGGATGCGACTCGGGACATCGTCTGGTTTCCTCCGGCGTAAGGCCGACCCCTCCGGCGCGTCTCTTGCCGGAGCGGAGGCGGACGGGCGGCAGGCGCTGGCACGCAACCGCCTCACGCATGGTTGCGGTAGTGATGGACCCGCCGGAGGACGGACTTATTCCCCGAAGCCGGTGGTGCCACGCGGCCGCGTGGCACCGAGCGCGGCGAGGTGCCCGCGTGGCAAGGCTGGGATGAGGGGGCGGCGGACGTTGCCGTCCCCGATGAAAGGGTATTACCGAAACGGAGCCGGAGCTGCCAGGAGTCTGCGCCGTAGCTGCGAGGTCGCGACCTTATTGCGCACATCTGTCGCGGTAGCGAGGTTGGGGTAGACCTCGAAGTGAGTGTGGGGCCAGCGGCCCGGGTAGCAGCCCGGGCAAACGGTCGTGAACGACACCTCCCCGCCCGAGTTGCTCTCCTGGATGCCGCGTAGGAAGTTCTGCCCGGTAGCCCCCGTCGAGTACAGCGAATAGCGGCCCGCGCGGTCGCAGTGCCACATGTACACCGCCATGCCCGCCGCGGGCTCGCAGCCGTCTCGCAGGTCGAGGGTCACGGTCAGCGGCACGCCGTCCGCGGTCCCCGAAGGGTCCGCGAAATGCTCAATAGAAACGGGGATTCTGACTCTCTTCGGACGGCTACGGATTGCTATGGCGTTCCGGCAACGGTGAGTGTCTTAATGCTCACAAAGCATTCATTCTAAGTGGATTACTGTCTTTCCGCCGGCCATGATCCCCACTGTGGTCCCCCCTTTCGACACAGGAATTTGCGGGCCTACGGACGCCAGTCATGGACAGGTCCGGACCGGAGCCTGATGGTCTGAGTCGCCCGACGCAAGCCTCAAACTTGCCTCGGGATCCCGTGCATCTGGGCAGGGCCAGTCACCGCAAGTCAAGAACACTGAAGATCCGCGCCCGAACGGATCGTCAAGCTGTTCCATGACGTTCTTCTCGCTACACCCAGTGACTGGTCGACCCGGCACTCCGCCGACTCCACCTTCGGCCCGGCACGCGGTGGACCCGGCAAGGTCCGCGAAGTACGGCAGGTCGCAGACCGTCTCGTTGCGTGCGAAGACCGCAGTCGGGACACCGGCTGTAGTCGAGCTCCAACGTCGGGCCGACGTTGGAGCATTGCTTCCAGCATGGTCCGGCGCGAACGAGTGAGGCCTGCGGGACGCGCGCGCGTCCCGTCACACAGACCGGCCCCACCGCGACGACCTGGGCCATCAACGGCTTGTACGGTGTGCATGGACACCGATCCTCGGGCTGCCGTCCTCCCGCCGGTAACCCCGACAACGACATTCTAACTAAACGCTTGCTGAGCAGAACCGCACGCCGGTCCGCTCTTCGCTCACCTCCCACAGCTGGGCGGCGTCGGCCTCGTTCCGGGCCGCGTCGGCGGTGCCGACCTTGACCGGGTAGCCGCGCATCTCGCCGAGCCCGTTGGGTCCGTAGTAGTCGCCTCCCTCCACCGCCGGATCGGTCGCGGCCCGGAGCGTCGGCAGGACGCCCTGGGGTGGTTTCATCGCAAAGACGTAGTTACCCAGCCGCGCCACGAGCGAGCTGCGTTGCAGGTCTGTCCCGGTCCAGCCCGGGTGGGCGGCGACCGCGGTCACGTCGGCGCCCTCGGCCGCAAGGCGCCGCCCGAGCTCGAAGGTGAAGAGCAGGTTCGCCAGCTTGCTCTGTCCGTAGGCGGCCCAGGCGTCGTAGCCGCGCGTCGCGAAGTCGAGGTCGTCGAACGACATCTTGCCCATGCGGTGGGCGGCGCTCGAGACCGACACCACCCGTGACCCTGGCGTTGCCCGGAGCAGATCGAGCAGGAGGTTGGTCAGCGCGAAATGCCCCAGGTGGTTCACGCCGAACTGGAGCTCGAAGCCCTGCGCCGTCCGGCTCTCCGGCGGCACCATCACGCCGGCGTTGTTCACCAGCAGGTCGAGGCGGTCGTGGTCGGTGGAGAACCGCCCGGCGAACCGGCGGATCTGGTCCACGTCGGCGAGGTCGAGCCGGGCGAACGTCACCCTCCCGCGAGGACGATCCGCCTCGATCCGTCCGGTGGCGGCCTCGCCCTTCTCGCGGCTGCGACAGGCGAGCGTCACAGCGGCGCCGCGGTGGGCCAGCGCTCGGGCGGTCTCGTAGCCGATGCCGGTGTTGGCGCCGGTGACGATCGCGATCCGCCCGCTCTGGTCGGGGATGTCCTCGGCGGTCCATCGTCGTTTCTGGTGTGCCATCACTGCGCTCCTCGCTTACATAGCGGCCGGATCAATCCACAGGGCGTCGTCTTTGGCGGCCTCCCAGGTCTTGGCCTGGATCGCCTTGATCCACTCCGCCACCTCGTCCGGCACGACGTTCCGGAGCTTCGAGCCGGCTTCTTCGGCGATCTTCACCAACGCGTCCTTCACCAACGCGTCGATCATGATCTGAGGATCCAGCTGGTTCTCCAGTCCACCTACCAACGCTTGCAGGAGCTCCGGTCGTGACAGTGACCTCTCGGGGTCGAACCAGCGCATCATCGTTTCGGCGCCGCGATCGTTGAAGCCGGTACTGAAGACACCAGGGTTCGCTGTGCAGACCTCCACACCGGTGCCAAGCGAGCTCGGCCTTACCAAAGCCTGTTGCCGCGCCCGTTACGAGAATCCTCTTGGTCATAGTCGCCTCGTTTCCCCTCGGCGATCTGCACGTCCGCCTGCTCCTCAGTGGTCAGTCATGTGCCGGTCGAACCACTCCAGCATCAGCTCGGGATGCTCGGAGAAGTACGTATAGCCGTGATGCCTGAGGGGCGTGCCCTCGATCCAGAACAGCCTCTTGTCGTCGACCGGGATGTTGTCGAAGATCGTCTGGATGTCGGACCCCCTGGTGCTCGGGTCGTCCTTGACCTGGACGACCAAGGTCGGCACACGGATGTGCTTCGCGTAGGGCCGCATGTCGTAATCGTCGACCCGAAAGCCGGTCATCCTGCGAAACACCTGGTCGAACAGCTCGACGCCGTTCTCGATACCCGCGACAGCGCACGACAACTCGATGAGCGACCGTCCGACGACCGGCTGGACGGCAATGAACGACAAGACGTGCTCGAACTCGTCCGGGTGCTTGCGCATCGCGACGAACGTCGAGTTGCAGCCGATGCAGAGGCTCTGAAGCGACATTGTCATGTTGGCCGTGTCGGAACGCGACTTGGCGTAGCGGATGGAGCCGATGACGTCACGCCACTCGATCAGGCCGACGCCGGAGATTCCGCCGTTGCCCGATGAGCTCAGCCCGTGATTGCGCAGATCGTAGGCGAGGACGTTGTAGCCGGCATCGTGCAGCGCCTTGTATTTCGGGAGGAAGTCCACCTCGATTCCGCCGTAGCCGCGCCACGGTTCCAGATGGCCGGGATATCCCTGTCGGTTGGCCGGACCGAAGTGGTTGCAAATGATCAGCCGGTCGGAGCCGGCGGGGATGAACCAGCCCTCGAGCGGTAGCCCGTCCATGGCGGGAAAGAAGACGTCTTCGTACTGGAGTCCGTACTCATCCGGGCGTTTCAGGATCGGTGCGCGCGGCGGCGTCGCGAGACCGTGCGCGAGGGTGTTAATGAAGTGCTCGGTCTGCTGCTGGTCCATGCGTCTCCACTCCTTCTGAGCCGGGTGGATGGGGCAGCTCAGCCCCTCAGCGTGAGATCTAAAACCTAACCAGGTTAACCTGCAAGCTCCGCATCTCGCGCCGCCAACGGGTACGTAGTTTGTACTAGTTTGTACAGAATCCGCACTTCGGCCGGACTAGGCAGCTAGCCATCCGGCGTGCCGGCCTTCCCCGGTGACCTCGCGCCGCGTACGTCGGGCGCAATTCGAGGCTCGGGAGCGCCACTGGCTCCGCACGGTCCCGTGGACTCCCTACGGGTCACCAAGGCACCGCCGCCGGGCGAGGAGCGATTGGGTACGATGGGTCCGGACTGCCAGCCGATCTGCCAGCCGTTTCCGGTTCTGCCAGCCATATTCTGACCGCTTCGGACCCGTTCAGATCACCGTCTTCCCAATGAACCAAGGGTTTGTTGGGTTGTGGGCTCAGGTGTATGCGGACTCCCAGTCCTTGCCGCCGATCCAGGTGGGACAGGCCAGCACGTCCTGGCCCTCGGGTGCTGAACACGACCTCGGCGTTCTCGATGACGTCGCCGGTAGCGCCGTCGATGGAACTGATCACGTTCTGCGTCACCGTCGGCCACGCCCACAGGAACTTGCCGGTGGCCCGGTCGAGCGTGTAGACGACGCCGGTCTTGCCGGGTAAGCCGGTCAGGACCCGGCGCGTCTCTCGGGGCGTGAGCCGCGGGTTGATCCAACTCACGGCCGCCGGATCGGGTGTTGCCGTGTGGCGGCCCCCGTCCCGGCCCCGCCCGAGTCGCAGGTCCGATCTGTTCCGTGCGGCCTCGTGCTCCTGACTCCATCCGGTCCGATCGCTGATACGTCCCGGCCCGCGTTGCGGAGCGCACGACGACCCCTATAGGATGGGGCGCGCTGACGTGTCGGCCCGATGTGGGAGGCTTGTGGATGAGCCCTCTCCCGCATCCCGAATCAGACAGCCATGGACGTTGCCATCGCCCTGCGAGACGTCGCCTCGATCTCCTTGGCGTTCTTGCTGGGCCTCTTGTCCCGGTCTGTCGGGTTGCCGCCGCTGGTCGGCTTTCTGGCCGCGGGCTTCCTGCTCAACCTTCATGGAACCGCCAGCGGGGAGATGCTGCAGAAGCTGTCGGACATCGGCATCACCCTGCTGTTGTTCCTCGTGGGCCTGAAGCTCGACTTGAGGACCCTCGCGCGTCCGCAGGTCTGGGCCGTTGCCGGCTTGCACATGTCGATTGTCGTTCTGGTGCTCGGAACGGCCATCCACATGCTGGCCCTGCTGGGTGCCTCGTTCCTGACCGGCATCGATTTCTCGCGGGCTCTGCTGATCGCCTTTGCGCTGAGCTTCTCCAGCACCGTCTTCGTCGTCAAGGTGCTCGAAGAAAGAGGCGAGACGGCTTCGCTGCACGGCCGCATTGCGGTGGGCATCCTCATCGTGCAGGATCTGGCCGCCGTCGTCTTCCTGGCTCTAGCGGCAGGTGAGTGGCCTACGGTTCGGGCGCTGCTGTTGCTGATCCTGATTCCGCTGCGGCCGCTGCTGACCCTGGTCCTGCAGCGCGTCGGCCATGGCGAACTCCTTGTCCTCTACGGCTTTCTGCTCGCCCTGGGTGGAGCGGAAGCATTCGAGCTGGCGGGCCTGAAGGGCGACCTGGGCGCCCTCGTCCTCGGCGTGCTCATCGCCAGCCACGACAAGGCCGACGAGCTTGCAAGGACCATGCTCGGCTTCAAGGACTTGTTCCTGCTCGGCTTCTTCCTCTCCATCGGAGTGTCCGGACCGCTGACGACGGAGGTGGCACTCATCGGCGCGGCGGTCACGCCGTTCGTGTTCTTCAAGTCGGCTCTCTTCCTGGGTCTGCTGGCGGGGTTCAGACTGCGAGCCCGAACATCGCTGTTGGCGTCGTTGAACCTGACCAACTTCAGTGAATTCGGGCTCATCATCGCCGCCGTCGGCGTCGCCAACGGCTGGCTCGACAGCCTGTGGCTGAGCGTCGTCGCGGTCGCGCTGTCCCTGTCCTGCGGTATCGCCGCGGGACTCAATTCCGTCGCCGATCGGATCTACAGGAGATACCGGACGGCGTGGCACCACCTTCAGCGACGAGAGCGTCTCGCCGACGACCGGCTGCTCGACACCGGGGGGGCGACGATCCTCATTCTGGGCATGGGGCGCATCGGCGCCGGCACCTACGAAGCGATGCATCGACGGTACGGCGAGACGGTCGTCGGGGTGGACATCGATCCGAGAACGGTAGGGAACCATCAGTCGGCGGGGCTCAAGGTGCTGCTCGGCGACCCGAGCGACGCGGACTTCTGGGACCGCCTTCGGGGCACGAACGCGATCGAGCTGGTCATGTTGACGCTGCCGAACCTGACCGCAAGCCTCGCCGTCCTCGACCAGCTCAGGGCCGCTTCGTTCAGGGGGCGGGTCGCCGCCACGGCCAGGTTCCACGATGAGATCGAGCCGCTTGC
>Ga0209543_1000649_pt1 | contig 41442 bp, 31 predicted proteins | sample MesohylFT_FD_187296 | JGI IMG/M metagenome (GOLD analysis project Ga0209543, IMG submission 187296) | Host-associated microbial community of the marine sponge Aplysina aerophoba from Gulf of Piran - sponge mesohyl, lysed by freeze-thaw... | ecosystem: Host-associated > Porifera > Sponge >...
CACTCGAAAGATATTGCTTACGAGAGAGTGCCTTGTTTGCAGAACGGATTGCGTTGAGACTTTGCTTATAGAACTCTGGCGACGCTATCTTTATGCCGTCTGAAAGTGTCAGGAATGTTTTACTTCCGAAGTCTACCCCTGCCTCACTACCGGTCAATGGGAGTTTCTCCGAAGGTTCGCAATCCTCACAGATAAGATACAAATCGTAGTCGCCTACAGTATCGCGTTTGAGTGTTATTTTCTTTAGCGTGCCGGTCCAGTCACGGTGTTTCCAAAAGGTGAAGGACTTTTTCAGACAATTGATTCTCAATCGATTGCCTTCTATTTTGAAACCTGCTTGTGTGAAGGTGATTGACTTATACTTATGATTCGGCTTGATTTTCGGTTTGCCGACTTTGCGGTTCGTTTTGCCTAACTTCCTATCTTCTATGTTGTCAAAAAAAGCTTGATAACCTAAATCAATGCGGATCGCAACGTCTTGGATCATTTGCGACGGGAGTTGATGCCAATGCGGTTTGCTTGTTCGTTTCAACTTCGTTATGTGTTTGAGAATACGAGAGAGGGAGACATACTTACCATAAATCCGATAATAGCGTCTCTGCAACAATAAGAGATGAACATGCACGCTATGCAGATCGTCTATCAGATTGCCAATCTGTATAATATTCGACTGGTGATAAAACTCGTATTTTTCTGTCTTCATAGGAATCAGGTATCAGGCGGTTATCCGCTGTTGAGTGGGAGGCAGACCCGCAACCGGAGTCCCCACCCATTACTGGGAAGGGGGCGGTTACGCTAAACATGTCTGCCAACTTGATACTCTCATTATACCACATTTTTCGGGCAATATCAAACCTTTTTTCAATGATAAACCCATACGCCGTCTACATCCCACAAGCTAAAGCATGGGGATTTGACGGAAGATCGTTAAAGAAACAATTATAACGCAGAAAACGTGATGACCCCAGAGAAAACGTAAAACCCGTACAGCAGGGAGAACATTATGGATTCTACCGAGAGCATATTTGCATCTCATTCTCACTTTTTCACCTCGCCCCAAGTCGTAGTTAGCAGGTGCGGTTGTGATGAAACGGGCAAGGCATACGTAGGATGGAACCAGTCCCTCCAAAATTCCATTCAATATGCGTCAACAGGGTCTGGACACCGATGTTCACATCGACTTTGGAGGCTTGGAGATTATCATTAGTTTCTTGTGTATGCTGTAACAATTTGTGAGTCATCTTCACTATAAGATCGTTATAATCATACTTTCCCCCACAACTAAAGACACATTTTTGGAAGGGAAAGGGTGCATAATTTGAAAAAAATGAAAAATTAGCAGTCAGAATTCGGAGGTCCCTACCACAAGAAGGCAGTCATCGGTCGGCAAGCGTCGGGGTTCGGAGATCCCTCCTACAGAAAAGGCGAGGTGTTTTTGCTTGGGGTTTTTGATAGGGCGTTTTTTTTTCCCAAGAAACCTCGCCAGCAGTAGATGAAGGATGTGAACACTCCGGTGCGGTTAGAAACCGCCCCTACCGAGTGTACGTCAGTTTTTCACGATCTCCCATGTTTTCACAACTTACCCATTGAATTGATACGCTGCGAAACTTCTCTTGGGGCGTAGACTTCGACACTCGTCAGCAGACCTTTACCAACAGCCCTTCCGCCCAAAATGTAGATGTGCCCATCTACCACCTCAGTCGCATGTCCGAATTTTCCAATGAGCATGTCCGACTCTTGGGTCCAACGATCAGTTGCAGGATCGTAGACCTCAATCGTTGAAAGGGGATTAAGTTTCCTTTCTTCCTGAAAGTAGCCCCCCATGACATAGATTTTTCCATCAATTACGCTTGTTGAGTGAGCCGCTTTCGGAACAGACATCTCTGTTCTTTCACGCCATTGATTTGTCTTTGGATTGAACACTTCAACATTGGAAAGATACCGACCTGACTTGTCCCGATTCGGGGGCCAACCGATTCCACCCATAGCATAGATTTCTCCATTCACAACACTAATTGCTGCAGAACAACGCGCACGGTTCATACTTTGGGCTTTTGCCCATGTGTCCGTCGCTGGATCATACACCTCCACAGTTTCTAACTGCGACTGTTCATTAGCAGTTGACCACCCACCAATCGCATAGATTTTGCCGTCCACGACGCAGGTCTTGGTCTTCCGTGGTGTCGGCATGTCCGTTTTCTGGGTCCATGTGTCTGTAGCCGGATCATACATTTCTACAGTTGGAAGTTCTTCAGACTCATGCCCGAAACCGCGAGGCACCTGATACTTCTTTGTTTTTGATCCGCCAATGGCGTAGATTTTGCCATCCACAACTGAGACAGAGACGTTAGATCGAACTGTCGGCATATTCGCCTTTCCTTCCCATGCATCGGTTTCAGGGTCATACATTTCAACTGTTGAAAGCGACATATCCCCGTATTCGTCCCATCCAAGTTGTAGACTGCCTCCTATCACGAATATCTTTCCATCCACAACACAGGTAGAAAAGTCAGAACGGGCTGTTGGCATGTCCGCTTTCTGCGTCCACTGCGCTGTCGAAAATCTGAGAGAATTTCCCTGCGTATCGGATACCATGGGTGTCTCAGAAGCCTGTAGTCCTGTCCCGATGTTTTTATCGGCGGAAGTCGCCCGTCCGACTTGGTTCCGCACATCGGGTTTTGAATCGGCATCAAGAACGATAAAAGTGTCAATAATTTCAACCGTGGGTTCGGAGACTGCATCGAAACTATAGGGTCTCTGGAAGCGGACGAGGTATTGACCCGTCGCGCCTAACAGCAAGGCAATTAGAAGGGTCGCGATACCAAAAGCACCCCACGGGAACAGGGGTTTTGCAACCGGAGATGGTATCGGTTTCACGTCGGCGACCTGCCGCATGATGTTCTCAGTGAGGTTGTTGGATAACTGCACACCGCCGAGTACTTCCTGAACCAAGCGTTCTTGGTCCTGCTGCAAACGTTTTCGTGCCCGCCGGAGCCGACTTGTAATTGTGTTTACCGAGACACCCAAGAATTTGCTTATCTCGTTGGCTGTCATTTCACCGAGGTAGTAGAGCGTCATGACTGTCCGTTCACTCTCCGGCAATTTGGACAGCAGTCTTTGGGCGATTTCTTGGCGATACTTGGCACCTTCGGCTTCGCGCTGTTCGGCGGCATAATGGTTATAAGCGGATTCCTCTATCTCTTCCATAGACGTGTCCTCCAGCGATTGCAGCGCGGGTTTGTGGCGTTGGAGCCAATTCAAGCAAAGTCGATTCGCAATCACGTAGAGCCACCCCGCAAATTGGTTGGGATTTTTGAGGGTCGAGAGTTTCTTGTATGCTTGCAGGAAGGTGTCTTGCGTAATTTCTTCGGCATAGTGAAAATCGTTAACCTTCCGCCACGCGAGGGCATGGACACTCTTTTGATACTTTTGAACCAAGATGCTAAATGCTTCGTCATCGTTCGACAAAATTCTACGAATGAGTTGAACATCGTCTGCTACCATCGGGATCCTCCACGGTGCGCGAACAGATTTGGTTATATCCACAACTCCATCATAAGTTATTCCACAAACAATTAATTGAATCAACACGCTTAGGTAGACGAGAAAAGAAAAGCAAATGATTTACCGCATAATATTTTCCCCGACATGAAACAGTATATCATATTTCTATTTTTTTAATAGATTGGATACGAACGAGACCTAACCATGTGGGATGCTGGATAGGAGTACCCAAGACCTACCGCTATAGAACTATAACAGGACTTACGCAATTTTAATCATAGCAAGTGCTGTGACATGAAGGAACCTGTAAAAAATGCAGCTGGTTCGATGGCACAGACTAACAGTCTATGCTACAAAAGAGCAGCAGGCGTAAATCCTATATAATATGTGGTTTACTGGGATTTTTTCAGTTCACCCCAGCGTGTCAGGCGTTTGTCTTTTGGGTCAACTGATAGAAAACCGGTGTCAAACGTCTCAACGATTGGTGAAAATTGTCCGCGATCTACTTGTCCTCCCAAGGCATAGATTGTACCCTTCACAACGACTGCCCTTGTCGATTTTAGAATCCTCATTGGCTCAACTTCGCGCCATTTGTGGGTCACTGGATTATAAACATCCACATCGCTGATGCGTGTAATCTTATTTCCGCCCCATGTATTAGCACCCCCTATTGTATAAATCTCGTTATCAATGGCAATGGACGCAAACCAAAATTTGCGTGTTGGCATGTCAGGGAGTTCACGCCATTGGTCAGTTTTCGGATTGTATGCTTCAATAGATGTAACAAACTTGTCAACAAGAGGACCCCACTGCCAATTATAACCGCCGATAACATAAATTTTACCGTCTATAACGACAGCATCGGTCGCCCCTCGTTCTGTCGGCATGTCTGCGCCCTTCTCCCATCTATTGGTTAATGGATTGTAGACCTCAACGAGACTTATTGCCGCATCCCGACCAAGTTTTTTATCGTGAACACTCCCACCAATGACGTATATCTTTCCATCAACGACGGCGGTCATAAACGCATGACGGAGCGTTGGCATATCCCCCTTCTTGTTCCATGTATCGGTTGCAGTGTCATACATCTCGACGGTTTTTTTGTATCTGAGTGCACCCCCGGGTCCCTTTCGGTCATAGCCCCCAAACACATAGATTTCGTTGGAAAATACTGCAATTTGCGGCGCAACCCGCGGGGTTGGCATATTTGCGGCTATGTGCCATGTGTTTGTCTGTGTGTCGTAGACATCCACCGTTGAAAGCGCAGGCGCGCGTCCGCCTAAATTTTCATGGTGGTCGAACCCGCCGATAACATAAATTTTACCACCCGCAGCAGCGGGAACATGTCCAATTCTCAATATTGGCAGTTCAGTTATCTGCTCCCAATTCTCAGCAAAACTGGTAGAGACGATAACAAGTAAGAGGATAAAAACCCATTGTAAATACCTGCATTTTGCGAGCATCATGTTCTCCTTACGTGTCTATAATGTGAGTTTGACTTAGAGCGTTCAGAGAGGGAACGCCTTCTATTATTAAAGACACATTTTTAGGATGGAAACTGTGCATAATCTGAAAAAAATGTAAAAATTAGTTATCCGTTTTCGGTGCTATTTCAAAACCACCATCCGGCGTGTCGCTGAGAAATCTCCGGCGGTAAATGTGTAAAAATACAAACCACTTGCGACGGGTTCGCCGACTGTATTCCTGCCATCCCAATACGCTGCACGAGCGCGCGAAGTATACTGACCCGCTACCTGATACCCAAGCGACAGTTCACGCACCAGAACGCCACGCGGGTTGTAAATGGTGATGCGAACCTCTGCTGGTGTTCTTAACTGGTAGGGGATCCATGTCTCTGGGTTGAACGGGTTTGGGTAGTTGTGCAACAGCGCGGTTTCTGCTGGCGTCAGAAGTGCCAATAGATCTTTCAGCATCTCGATTCCTCTCGCCATCGTTGCATCTTTACCTTCAAGCTGCTTGGCACCGCGCAACCATCCTTGGACCTCTCCTGCGGTGAGTGTCTCAACGACTTGTGGATGTGCGGAGGGTGCCGACGCAGTCGTATCGAACGCCCGTGCCACCAAAACGAGATCTTGAATATTGACCACACCATCTTCATTGATGTCTGCCGCATTCTGTCCAGCTTGCCCGAATTGCGAGGCAACGAGGACGAGATCTTGGATATTAACAACACCGTCGGTGTTGAGATCACCTGTGAGTTGGGCTGGTTCAACGGTGGGCGTAGCGGGTTGAGAGGGTTCAACAGTGGGCGTGGCGGGTGTCAGTTCCCACACCTGAATTGTCTTGTCATAACTTCCACTCGCCAGCATGCTACCATCCCCGGAGAAGGCAACGGAAGCGATAGCATACCTGTGTCCTTTAAGCGTCTGTAAGGGTTGCCCGGTGTCAACATCCCATAACTGAAGCGTATCGCCATAAAACAGAATCGTATCGACATAACCGCCACTCACTAACGTGTTACCATCGGGAGAGAACGCTACGGAATTGACATCATCCATAGGTCCCTCAAGTGTCAGTTTGTGTTGTCCGGTTTCAGCGTCCCACAACCGAAGTGTCCCATCATAACTGCCACTCACTAAGGTGCTCCCATCGGGAGAAAACGCTACGGAAAGTACCCCATTCGTATGTCCCTCAAGCGTCAGTTTGTGTTGTCCGGTTTCAGCGTCCCACAACCGAAGCGTCCTATCATAGCTCCCACTCGCTAACGTGCTCCCATCGGGAGAGAACACTACAGAACGGACACCGTCCGTATGTTCCTCAAGTGTCTGCAGGGGTTGCCCGGTTTCAGCATCCCATAACCGAAGCGTCCGGTCCCAACTCCCACTCGCTAACGTGCGACCATCGGGAGAGAACGCTAAGCAAGTGACCCCATTCGTATGTCCCTCAAGCGTCATTTTGTGTTCACCGGTGTCAGTATCCCATAACCGAAGCGTCCTGTCTCGACTCCCACTTGCTAAGATACGACCATCAGGAGAGAACGCTACGGCAAGGACATCATCCGTATGCCCCTCAAGTGCCAATTTGTGTGGATCGCTCGGGACACCCTCTACTTCTGCGAGACGGCTCGTCGCTGTTCCGTCTGGCGTGAGTTGAAGAATATTCCCACTGGCGTATTTGCCCCATACACCATTGTGGCTAACTTCGCCAACCCATCTGTATTCACCCGGAAGCGTTACCGCATAGCCGTATAATCCGGTAGCTCTTTCTGAATCAGGAACATCAACCCAAAGGCTCGCTGCATCCTCCCGCCGCTGCCACTTGGAGTTACGAACTGAATCGGTAGAAGCAGTACTGCGGTTCGTTACGTTAAAAACGGAAAATCTTCCGTGTGTCTCAAAGCCTATTTTAATTCCGTCCTTGAGTAGTTCGATGGTTACTGCTGGCGGATACTCGTCCGCAGTTTGACCATAACTAATGCCCTGCGCGCCGATGCCTATCAACACAACGCCTAAAATCACTATCAGACTTTTTCGATTAACAATTGTGCTTTTCATCAAAGTTTTTCGGACTGGATACCTCATGCTTTAGCGTGGGTATGGAAGCCCCTCCTTTTTTATCTTCTTTTTCGTGTAAAAAACGTGTATTCGACCTAAGAGCGTTCGGGAAGAAACCTCTTCTATATAAAGACACAATTTTGGGGCGGAAAGTGTGCATAATTTGGGAAAAATGTAAAAATTGGTTGTCAGTTCTCAGTTTTCGGTTCTCAGTTAAGAGTTGGGAATAGCGATTAGCGGTTAGTTATCAACAATCAGTCTCTTTGAGATTGTCTCTGTGGTTCTGCTTTAAGTTTACCCCAGCGTGTCGGGAATTTGCCTGTTGCTTCAACGGCACGAAAACCGGTATCGTAGACGAGAACGTCTGTAGAAAATCGCACATCTGCATCAAGACTCCCGAAGACATAAATCTTTCCGTTGATCGTCGCTGCATCAAAAGTATCAAGAGGGTTTGGTAATGCTGAAATCTCCCGCCACGTCTCCGTCCGTGGATGATACACATTCACAGTTGCTACTTGCTGCAAGCCTCCTTCGCGTGTGTAACCCCCAATCAGATAGATTTCATACCCAACAACAGCACTCGAGAACCAATTTTTGAGTTCCAACAGCTCCTTCTTTTTCCGCCATTGACGGTTTATCGGGTCATATTCCTCAATACTCCCCAGAAACGCACCGGCACCCCACTCTTGAGGGAGTGGCCATCCTTCTCCGCCGATGACATAAATACGATTGTTGACAACCGCCACACCCCCAGGATCGCGACGGGTCGGCATTTTGGGACCCTTCGCCCACGTATCCGTGGCAGGCTCATAAATGTCAACGCGATCCATCCGTTGTTCCTGTCCCTCACCCAAGCCTGCTGTCCCCCCAATGAGATAGACTTTTCCAGCAACGACACCCAGACCGAAGTAGATGCGAGAAATCGGCATCTTCTTTTTCTGGGTCCATGTATCTGTGAGTGGATCGTATGTCTCTACGTGATCCGCCATTTTCCAATTCTGAAGGAATTGGTCTTTTGAATGATACCCCCCAAATACATAGATCGTGCCATTGACGACAGCCGCTTTTGCATTCGTGCGTGGCGTTGGCATATCCGCGCCTCCCTGCCATGTGTTGGTTTGCGTGTCATAGACCTCAACAGTTGAAAGTCCAAAGGGACCCGCATGGTTTTCAAAGAGGCTGCCACCGATGAGATAAATCTTATCGTCTACGACTGCGGTAGCGAATTCCCATCTCTTTGTCGGAAGTTGAGTTATCCGTTGCCACTCCTCACCCGCGACGGATTCAATTTGCATGAGCAAAAGAATGAAAACAACAACACCCATAACGGTAGTTTTCTTACAATTGAACACACTTGACATTGGTCAATCCTCCATGTTTTGTGAACACAGTGGTCAACCGTTGGGATTCGGAAATCCCTCCTACAAACAATTTCATTGCTTAAGTTGCCCCCATGTTGTTGTGAGTTTTCCGTGGAGTTCGACTGCGAGTGGAATGCCGGTCCTCGCACCACCTTCGCCTACCAGATGATGTGCCTGACCCGATGCGTCTGAGAATGACCGTACTCCACCCGGCTCATCGAAATGCCACAACGCGATTGTCTCACGGTCTTTTTTGAATTTATCACGCGGTGTAAACCCGTCTTTGCTGACATCATAACGAGCAACCGTCGAGATACGCACCTCATCAATATATCCAGCAAAGGGTCCCCGGAAGTGGTCGTCATGAATCTCAATTTTCTTTCCGAATCCTCCAAGCGTAAAATCCTTTGGGTACTGGAAGTGTGAGAGATCGTGGGCGAGCGGTGTTCCTCTCGGCACGTTCCTTATCTTTGCGAAATCGTTAACGATGATTGCTTCCTCTCTCCCATCTGACTGATATGCGATGTGATGCCACTGGTTTGGGGAAAGTGCTATTGGGCGGGACCCTGTCGTAGCGCGCTTTCCTCCAACCAGAATGTGCCCTTGAATTAGTAGGATTAAATCACCCTTCTGCCAATCGATATGTTTCGTTATGTGCTCCCGTTGCCCATTATCGCTCGCGAGGTGCATCTCCACCTGTTGGCTGAGAATCATGGCATATACATTCCCATCAGGTGGTGTGGTCGGATAGACCCACGCTTCAACGGTGAACTCTTCTGTGCCTTTCGGCAAGAGAACACCGGAGGTTTTAAAGTCTAAAACGGCGTAGTCGTCCACGCCATCGAGGACTAAATAGTTTCCACCAGCGGGTGAAGCGGGTGGGAATGCTTTGGCACTCAGCGGAATTAATGTGAGAAAAAAGAGGCATGTCAGGATATATCGGTGTGTCATTTTTTATCTCCTTTTTCGTGTGAAAACATGCGTTTGACTTAAGAGCGTTTAGAAAGAGAATCCCTTCTATAGTTAAAGACACATTTTTAGAATGAGAATTGTGCATAATCTGAAAAAAATGTAAAAATTAGGTGCCAGTCGTCGGTTTTCAGTTCTCAGTTAAGATAACGGCAGTCAGCAGTTAGTAAAGTCGCGAGCATGAAGAAATTGAGGAAATACCCTATCAAAAACCCCAAGCAAAAACACTCGCTCCTACAGCAGAGAATGCAGGCAAATCTTGGCGGTTAGAGCAAAATACAAAAAACTTGACATTTTTTTGACTTTAATTATAAGATATAGGCAATCTTATACGGTTTCTCGAATCCAATGGAACCGAACATCAGAGCGGTATTCCATCGAAAGTTACTAACGTGAGGGACCTCCTCACAGTAAACGTATCGGAGGTGAACATGTCAGCGAACGATGTTGCGTTAATGGCGCACCTCATGCGCCGCGCAGGGTTTGGAACAACCCGCACCGAACTGGAAACCTACGTTGAAAAAGGCTACGAGAATGTAGTTGACGATCTCGTCCATCCTGAACGCGGGACCCCCATTGATGAAGATATTTTAGAACGCTACTTCGGTGGTGAAGGTGGTTACGTCGGTATTTGGATCTATCGGATGCTGAACAGCAGATGCCCACTTCAAGAGAAAATGGCACTCTTCTGGCATCATGTCTTTGCAACGGGGTTAGGCAAGAATCAGCACATCCTCGCATCCTCGAACCAGATTGATATGCTTCGGCGCGTCGGTATGGGACAGATGCGAGACATCCTACTCGAACTCTCCAAAGATCCGGCGATGATCTTCTGGCTCGACAATAACGAAAATCGCAAGGGTGAACCCAACGAAAACTACGGGAGAGAACTCCTTGAACTTTTCTCATTAGGGGTGGGCAACTACAGTGAAGATGATATAAAAAGCTGCGCTCTCGCTTTCACAGGTTGGACATTCGGACAGCCGATTCCGTTGTATCCCCACGGTTACTACTCCCCACCCTTTTTGTTTGATGAAGAGGAACACGACGACTGCGAGAAAACCTTCTTGGGGCATACCGGAAACTTGAACGGTGATGACATCGTCGACATCATCGTCGAACAACCCGCTTGTGCCAGATTCATTTCCAGACACCTTTATAACTTCTTTGTCGCAGATGAGCCACAGGTGCCGTCGTGGAACGTGACACCCCCACAAGATCCGGATGCGATTGAGACACTCTCAGACGCATTTATGGAATCTGATGGGAATATCTCCCACGTCCTCGGTGTCCTCTTCAATTCTGATTTCTTCAAAGAAGCCCAATTCAAAAAAGTCAAGAGTCCGACGGAACTCGTCACGGGGATCGTGAAACTGGTAGGTGCCTTCCAAGGTCCTCAACCCGGAATAGGTCCGTATGCCAGTGCCACGCAATTGATGGGACAGAAACTCATGGATCCACCGACTGTAGAAGGGTGGCATACCGGTAAAGAATGGATCGATGGTGGTTTGCTTACCGCTCGCGTCAACTTCGCCGTTCGTGAAGTCAGCGACACGTCGAAACCCGGAATTCAGGACATCATCACACGCCTAAAAAATAACGGCGACTCGCTCTCGCCGGAGGCATTTGTAGACGAGTGTCTTGAACTCACAGGTCCACTGACGATAGGCGATACCACTCGTGAGTATCTCACGCAATTTGCGGAAGCGAACGGTGAACTCAACCTTGCAGATGACGACGCTGCGGAGGAGAATCAAGCACGGGTCGTCAGTATGCTCCAGTTAATCGTGGCTTCAAGAGAGTATCAACTTGGCTAACCTTTTTGTACAGCCTTCGGCTTTCAGCCGTCAGTGGTCAGTAACAAGAGGCAGTTTTTAAACGAAACCTCTTTACTGATTGCTGATGGCTAACTGCTGAAAGCGAATAAAAGGAGACATCGACATGAGTACTATCAAGAAAGATCCCGTCCTTGTCGTTGTACAACTCAGCGGCGGCAACGACTTCATGAACACACTCATTCCGTACACAAGCGGGATTTATCACGATTCCCGCCCAGTTGTCGGCATCAAAGCGGAAGACGTGCTACCGTCAGATGTAGACGATGCACTGGGCTGGCACCCACAGGCTGCCCCTCTCAAAAAAATGTTTGACGCGGGTGAGGTCGCTGTTGTGCAGGGAATCGGCTACCCCGATTCAAACCGATCGCATTTCCGGGCAATGGATATCTGGCATACCTGTGAACCGCTGAAAATCGGCGATGAAGGTTGGGTCGGCAGACTCGTCCGAGAACTCGATCCACAGAGCCACAACGTCTTAACGGGTGTCAGTTTCGGACAGGGGCTTCCGCGTGCCTGCGCACTCTCCGGCATTCCCGTCACCTCCGTCGGCGATTTGGATAACTACGGACTGATGACCAGCATTGGTGATGAAGGGCAACGCACAAAAGCACTTGAGATATTCAAAGGGATGTACAGTGGCGCGGTTGGCACCGGTATCGTGATGGACTACCTCAGCCAAACCGGGTTAGATGTGATTAAAGGTGCTGATGAACTCAAAAAGGCACCGGCGATGTATACGTCCGATGTGGAGTACCCAGAAAGTTCAATCGCAAAGAGCCTGCGGGATGTCGCACGGGTCCATCTCGCTGATCTCGGCACACGTGTTTTTTACACGCAGCACGGCGGTTATGACAACCATGCCAACGAGGTTCCGGCGCACCCACGACTCCTGACAGACCTCACGGAAGCCATTCAAGCGTTCTTCACGGATCTACGGTCCCAGAACGCCTCCGAAGAGATCGTCATGTACGTCTTCACGGAATTCGGCAGACGTATCCGAGACAACGCCAGCGGTACTGACCATGGTACTGGTGGCGGTGCTTTCATCATCGGTGATCATGTGAAAGGTGGACTCTACTCGGAATATCCGTCTCTCGATCCAGCCCGTTGGGTACACGGCGAAGACCTTGAGCATACCATCGACTTCCGCGGCATATACGGAACGCTTTTAGAGCAGTGGATGGGTGTAGACCCGACGCACATCGTCGGTGGTAATTTTGAACAGATTCACCCGTTTTCAGTGTAGTTTGCAAACTGAAACTTGTTATTCTAATGACGCAAGAATAACGGTAGGAGGCAATCATGGGTAGACCTTACGGTTTGCTGCGTGCCGGGTTTCCATTTCACAAGACCCTGAGCATGCGGCGAACGACCAACTTTCCAAGCGATATCGCAATCGGAAAAGAGGGACGTTTGTATATCATGTGCCGTAGCGACGGCACTGCGATGATTCGGAAATATACCGTTGAGGACGAAGACCTCGGCACAATGGGCGGTTACGGACAGGGTGATGGTCAATTCACCTGGCCCGTGACGATTACCCCGGACAGCGAAGAAAACCTTTATATATCCGATGAATACTTGCATCGGATTGTCGCCTTTAACAGCGAGGGTGAACACATCGGCACGTGGGGCGAACACGGAACCGATCCGGGGCAACTCAACGGTCCCGCCGGTATGAACTTCGATCCAGAGGGGAACCTCTATGTCGCTGACAGTCTGAGCCATCGGGTACAAAAATTCACGAAAGACGGTAAGTTCCTCTTGGGATGGGGGAGTTATGGTGATGGTGACGGTGAATTCAACATGCCGTGGGGGGTCGCCGTAGACGAACTCGGCGATGTCTACGTTTCTGATTGGCGAAATGACAGGGTGCAAAAGTTCAACGCCGAGGGAGAATTCCTCTTCGCATTCGGCAAATCTGGCAGTGGCAACGGAGAACTCAATCGTCCTGCCGGTATTGATGTTGATTTGCACGGCGATATCTATGTCGCTGACCGAGGTAATGACCGCATCCAACTTTTCAATGCCGAAGGGCGGTATGTGCAGAAATTTCTCGGCGATGCCACTTTGTCAACGGTGTCACTGGCTTACATGATGACAAACGCCAGCCCAAATCGGATGCGCGATATGGCGGACTTGGAACCTCAAAAATACCTGCGCCAGCCGAAATCCGTCGCCGTCAGCGATGATGGGCTGATGTTCGTGCCGGACTACGGATCCTATCGGGTTCAGGTTTATCGGAATATGGCAGTGCCGTTGTCAGAGCAGGAATTTAGCCCACCGCGTCGGTCAGTTACGCTGCATCAGGAATAACATTTGGACAAATACTGAAACACAGAAAAGTCAAGCATGTGGAGGTCCATGTGCTTGGCTTTTTTGCGTATGGACAGATAGATAAATTTTAGGCAAACTCAAAAAAGCATAACGATGCTCGTTATACATTTTCTTTTTTTTTTTGAGAATGCACATTTTCTCACATAAAATCGCGTCTTTAATATTATAACGCTATTATTTTTCATTAGATTAGGAGGATACCTCATGGAAAGAGAAGACGATGCCCAGTTGATTCACAAAATATTGTCGGGTGATGAGGTTGCGTTTAGCCGCTTAATTCAAAAGTACCAAAGAAGTGTTCATGCTCTTGCGTGGCGGAAGATAGGTGATTTTCACTATGCTGAAGAGATTACACAAGACACCTTCCTTCAAGTGTATAAGAAACTCTCGACGCTCAAAAATCCCAAGCAATTTGCTGGATGGCTCTACGTTATCGCCAATCGGCGCTGCATTGCTTGGATGCGTAAACGGCAACCAACAGTTCAATCGTTGGAGGAGACACCTGTGAAAGAAACAGAAACGTCGGATTACGAGCGTTATGTCTCCGAACAGCGCGAGGCAGAAGCCACCGAACGTCGGTATGAAATCGTTGAAAAACTTCTTGAAAGACTACCAGAGAGCGAGCGCACTGTTGTGACGCTTTATTATCTCGGTGAAATGACCCTTAAGGAAATGGGTAACTTCTTAGGGGTATCAGTGAACACAATTGCCAGCCGGCTCCAGCGTGCGCGGAAACGTCTGCAAGCAGATCAAGAACTTTTGATTCAGGAAACCCTTGGTGGGGTTCAGTTGTCAGAAAACCTAATAAAGAGCATTATGCGACAAGTCGCCGATATCGACCCCACACCGCCAACAGCTACGAAACCCTTGCTTCCATGGATTGCTGTTGGCGCGTTTACTATTTTGGTGACACTCTTGTTAGGTGGTAACAATCGGCATCTCGTTCGCTTTCAGAAACCCTATAGTTTTGAAGCAGTATCTCAACCCACAATTGAAATCGTGGATGCCCCCATCATCCATAATATGGATTCTAAACCCTCTGTCCGAAATCAAATTGGACAGACTGCGTCTGAGGATGAAAAGGGTAATGCGGATCCGCAGATTTCTCAGAAAGTCTCAACATCCGACACCCAAGGGGATTCCTCAAATAGAAATAAGGCAATACAGGTGGATGCATATTGGGCACCGATTGCTGATGCTGCCCTTAACTCGCCCCAGCATGCTGCCCTTTTTAATAATCTTTCACCGGCTCATCCGAGCCAAGAATATGAGACGGACGCTTTCAGAGTCTTCTTCCCGAAGGAAAATTTCACCGTAGGAAATCTATGGAAACTTGATGTTAAAAAGATTATTCCGTTTCTTCGTCAATTTCATCCGGGAGCGACTGCGGAGATGCATAACAATCCAGGCACAGGGTTTGTCATAGAAGTTTTTGGCATGACTCTGTTTCGTTCAAATACGTTTGAGTCAGAAGGTGCCTATGCGTGCATACGGGCAGTCTCGCCAACTTACGCCGAAATCGTCTTCAGAATCCACGCCGAATTCCTGCTTGATAGAGATGCCAGTGCTTACTTTACCCCAGGACAATTCACCGGGCGACTCATACTCAACCGGAAATATGGCACGGTCCGTGAGTTTTGGCTCTATCTTCCATCTCGCAATACCAATGTTGATATCAACGCCCATGGCTCAGCAGATATGGTTTTCGTTCCGCGTATGGAACTTGTTGGACGGAACACACAGGATCAGCGTGATATTGTTTGGAAGACTGCCATCACTGAAAAAGAAGCAAAGGATTTGTTAGAGACTGCCTTCTACAAGTTTTCAGAAATTGAGAGGTACCCTATTGAAGATGTTGTTGCACAAGCACAAGCGAAAAAACGCCCAATTCATGTCGTTCTAACATGGGGTGCTTTCGACGCTGAATCTTGCTGAGGGACCGGTAAATCCCTGAGGGCAGTTGTCCTCTCTGATTCTAAGGTCATCAAGTTACTCAATAAACACTATGTCAGTGTGTTCCTTCTCCTAAGAGATCTACCGGAACTTCAGAATGGAGCAAAAGGCGATCAGGTAAGCAAATTAGCCACATTGGTCACCGATGCCTATGAAAAGACTATCACACACAACCCCAATTATTCGGTAAACTCTTTTGTCCTATCGCCCCAGTTGGAGTTGATAGGTCATTTACCTTACCGAACATCGAATGAATCTTATATAAATGAAAAAGGATACTATATATTTTTAATGGACGCTTTGGAAACAGTTAAGAGGCACTAAATCCGGATCGGTCTTCGTCTGACTTAATTAGCACAAGTCGCTATTTAGATAAACTGAAGAACCGAATTGAACCTTGAATAATTGTGCTAACCTGGATTTGCTATAGAGGTGTTGTAGCATATGTAGTTTCTTAGCCAATCCAAAGTGTCCACACAGCATTATGTCGTGTTTACACCGAATTCACGCGATGTTAATGCCCGAATCGGAGGTCAGAACCACTGAATGAAATTAAAATTCGCTATAGTTCTACTTGCGTTTGTCACCATGCCTCTATCTGCTTTAGCCCAAACCGGCGATATTCAAGGCACCGTTTATCAGCGAAGTACAGGGAAATCCCTCGTAGACGCTGATGTCCATATCCTCGAAACCGACGAGCACCAAAAAACCGATGAAAATGGAGTCTTCCAATTCACAGAACTCCCTGAAGGCACATATACCTTCGTCGTAACACACCCGTCGGAAACGGCACCCACAAAAATGTCGGTGGACATTAGCAGCGGCGATACCACTGAAGTCAAAATACACCTTGGCGTTGCCTTTAAACTCGAAACGGTTGTGGTGGAAGGGAAACGTCTTCCACCGACGGTGAGTCGCACGGAAATCCGTGGCAGTGAACTCCTACGGATTCCGGGGGGCACCAATGATGCACTCAAAGGTTTAATGACCCTTCCGAGTATCGGCATCCCAAACGATTACTTTGGGGTGCTTTACATTCGTGGGAGTGAACCCGGCTCAAATCTTTATTATCTCGACAGGACACCGCTCGGCTATCCCTTTCACTGGGGCGGTTTGTTGTCAACCATCAGTTCAGAAACCATTGAGACAATTGACATATACGCTGGGGGGTACGGTGCCGAATTCGGACTGGATTCACAGTCCGTGCTTGACATCCATGCCCGTGACAGCATTGAGGGACGGTTAGATGGGAAATTTAACCTGAACATTCTCTATTCCGAAGGGCTACTCGAAACCAAAATCGGTGATAAGGGATATTTTTCTGTCTCTGGACGGCGGAGTTACTTAGACTTCATCGCTGGTCCGATTCTTGAGGAACAGACTGGACAGAAACAGCAGTTTCCCTACTTTTCAGATTATCAGCTCAAATTTGCCCAGACGCTTGGTGAAAAACATCACTTTACAGTAAATGCCTTCGCTGCAACCGATCATTTTAAAGTTGTCGAAGAGAGCAGTGAATTTACCATTGAAGGCGAAACAGGAATTCAGACGGTTGAAGGTGGGCTCGCCTCTGTCCTTTTCAAAAATGGTTTCAATGGACAAGGTGTCCATCTCCGTTCAGACTTCACCGAAAATCTCACCTCACATCTGTCACTAACCCGTTCTCTGAATTTCCTCACTATCGCGGCTGAAATCCCTGTTAATGAACAGATTTCTCTGAACCGCGAAGGCGAGTGGGTACTCGATTCCATTGACTATGGCCATTACGATGTAAAGATTAACGTGCCAGTCTATACACTCCGTGAGGATGTATCCTATCGGTTAACACCGCAGTTTCAATTTGAACCGGGTTTCCTCCTGTCCTTTAGCCCCGCCAACAGTTACGAGGATGGCAGGTTTCCAGAATACGAAACAAGTGATGAAGATGTAACAAGAGTTACCCCAATTATTGAAGATGGAGAGGTCATCGGAGAGGAAACACGGATTGGACCGGAAACGCGGCTAACGGGCGTGGAAGAGATACACGATGAATTTGGACACGATTTTTACCGTACCGAAGGGTATCTACAGGGACGCTATGATCCACTTTCATTTCTATCGGTAGCACTCGGGATTCGACTTGATTATCTCAACGTGACAGAAAAACTTTCTATTCAACCGCGCGGAAGTGTAAGTTTCATACTGCCGAGCGGTTCTAATCTCCGCTTCGCGTATGGACATTATGAACAAAGTCCACAACCGTCGCATCTGTTGTCGGAAGATGGCAACCGGACGTTGGAATCGAGTCTCACACGGCACTATATTATGGAATTGGAACACGAACTCTCATCGCGAACCGAGCTGAAACTTGCCACCTATTACAAGGGCGCACAGAAACTGGTAACACCCGATGAAGTCTCAAACTATCTCAATCAGGGGACGGCATACGTCGGGGGTGCGGAGGTATTCTTACGGCATCGGGTTCCAGATAAGTTTTTCGGTTGGATTTCGTATGCTTATATGCACGCTGAACGTCGTGAGAACCCAAGGGGATCCTATCAACCTTACCTCTTCGATAACACGCACATTGTTAGTGTGGTCACCAACTATAACTTCACACCGAAGTTTGAGATCGGCGCGAAGTGGCAGTATCTCAGCGGCACCTCCGAGGTGCCTGTTAGTGCCATTTTTCTCGTTCAAGATCCGGTGACGCGTGGATTGAACCCGCTTTTGGCGAGTGCTGACGAACAATTAAGCACCGAACTCACACCGTATCATAAGTTAGATTTTCGGGTGAGTTATAAATGGAATATTTGGGGACTGCAGGCAGGTGGATTCCTTGATATTCTGAATGTGTATGACCGGAAAAACAAAATAAAGTTCATTTTTGAAGAGACAACACTTGACATCCAAGGTCAAGAAGTTGGCATTGAACGTGAAGTCTTTGATGCTCCACAACTACCTCGGATAATTTATTTTGGATTGACAATTGAATTTTGAGGCGACCTCGACTGAAAGCCATTTTCTATGTGCGATTTTTTAGAGGGATTCCCTTCAATTCAATCTACGCACTTTTTTACTGAGCCAAGCGTGTGTATGATATGCGCTTGGCTTTTCTGCGTACTGTCAAAGAAATAGATATTGGGTAAACCCGAAATCTCAATTGGACGTTAAAATGTCACATCAATGCCTGAATCGGAGGTCACAGCCACTGAATGAAGTCACAACTCATCATAGTTCTACTTGCGTTCATCACCATGCCACTCTCTGTTTTAGCCCAAACCGGCGATATTCAAGGCACCGTCTATCAGCGAAGTACAGGAAAGTCCCTCGTGGAGGCCGATGTTCACATCCTCGAAACCGATCAGCACCAAAAAACCGATGAAAATGGGGTCTTCCAGTTCACAGAACTGCCCGAAGGCACATATACCTTCGTCGTAACACACCCCGTGGAAACGGCACCCACCAGAGTTTCAGTGGACATCAGTAGCGGCGATACCACCGAAATTAAAATACACCTCGGCGCAGCCTTTAAACTTGAAAAAGTTGTGGTAGAAGGGAAACGGCTGCCACCGACGGTGAGTCGCACGGAAATCCGTGGTAGCGAACTCCTACGGATTCCCGGTACCTTCAATGACACGCTTAAAGGTCTCATGACCCTCCCCAGCATCGGTATCCCCAACGATTACTTTGGGGCACTCTACATCCGTGGGAGTGAACCCGGTTCAAACCTGTATTATCTCAATCGAACGCCTCTCGGCTACCCTTTCCATTGGGGCGGTTTACTTTCAACGATCAGCTCTGAAACGATTGAGACAATTGACATCTATGCCGGTGGATACGGAGCCGAATTCGGACTGGACTCACAAGCCGTGCTTGACATCCATGCCCGTGACAGCATTGAGGAGCGGTTAGATGGGAAATTCAACCTGAATATCCTTTATTCCGAAGGATTGCTTGAGGGGAAAATTGGGGATAAGGGATACATCTCCGCTTCGGGACGGCGGAGTTACTTAGACCTCATCGCTGGACCGATTCTTGAGGCACAGACAGGACAAGCGCAGCAGCTGCCCTACTTCTCAGATTATCAACTCAAATGTGCCTATCCGATCGGTGAAAAACACCGCCTCACGGTGAACGCCTTCGCCGCAACTGACCATTTTAGAATTGAGGAAGAAGTTGGAATTGAGGAAGAAGGCAGCGAATTTGAAGAATTTGAAATCGAAGGCGAAACAGTGCCTGAGGACATTGAAAGGGCACGCGCCTCTGTGCTTTTCAAAAACGGTTTCGATGGGCAAGGTGTCCACCTCCGTTCGGACTTTACCGAAAATCTCACCTCGCATTTATCGTTGACCCGTTCCTTCAATTTTCTTACAATCGCGTTTGAAGCTCCGGTCAGGGAGCGGTTTTCTCGGAACCCCGACGGGAAATGGGTTCATTCCGCTGACTATGGCCACTACGATGTAAAGATTAACGTGCCGGTCTATATGCTCCGTGAAGATATATCCTACCAGTTCACACCGAAGTTTCAATTTGAACCGGGTTTCCTCCTCTCTTTTAGTCCTGCCAACAGTTCTGAGGATGGCAGGTTTCCTGAGTACGAAACACGTGAGGTGGAAGATCCGGCGGAACTTCCGGAAATCCTTGAATATGCACAGGAGAATGAAGATTCAGTCACAGTGGCCAGACGGAGTGACGGAACTCATGAAATTACGGAGCGCACTGTTGAGGAGATACACGACGAATTCGGGCACGATTTTTATCGGACTGAAGGATACGTGCAAGGACGCTATGACCCACTTTCGTTTCTATCGGTGGCACTCGGTGTTCGATTGGATTATCTGAATGTGACAGAGCAGGTTTCCATTCAACCACGAGGCAGTGTGAGTTTCATACTGCCAAACGGTTCTAATCTCCGCTTCGCGTATGGACACTATGAACAGAGTCCACAACCCTCTCGTCTACTATCAGAAAACGGCAATCGGGCATTGGAATCGAGTCTCACACGACACTATATCATGGAATTAGAACACGAGCTCTCATCGCGGACCGAACTGAAACTTGCCACCTATTACAAGGACGCACAGAAGTTGGTAACACCCGATGAAGTCTCGAACTATCTCAATCAAGGGGCAGCGTCTGTCGCGGGTGCGGAGGTATTCTTACGGCATCGGATTCCAGATAGGTTCTTCGGTTGGATTTCCTACGCTTACACACATGCTGAACGACGTGAGAATCCAAACGCTACTTATCAACCTTACCTCTTCGATAACACACACATTGTTAGTGTGGTCGCCAACTATAACTTCACACCGAAGTTTGAGATCGGCGCGAAGTGGCAGTATCTCAGCGGCACCTCCGAAGCACCGATCAGTTCCATCGTTCTTATCCAAGACCCCGTAACGCGTGGATTGAACCCGCTTTTGGCGAGTGCTGACGAGCAATTAAGCACCGAACTCGCACCGTATCATAAGTTAGACCTTCGGGTGAGTTACAAATGGAACATCTGGGGACTGCAGGCAGGTGGATTCCTTGATGTTCTGAATGTATACAACCGGGAAAATAAAATAAAGTTCATTTTTGAAGAGGCAACACTTGATGTCCAAGGTCAGGAGGTCGGCATTGAGCGTGAAGTCTTTGATGCACCGCAACTGCCTCGGATAATTTATTTCGGATTGACAATTGAATTTTGACAGCAACGGGTGAAGCAATGTGCAATTTGGATCAAGGATTTGCCATTTACAGATTGCTCTGGTATAATACCGCTGTAGCAGCAAACACACGCCCTGTGCATGCCGATAATGAGGAGAAACATCCATGAGAATCTGGATTATTTTTGGTATCTGTATTCTAACGCTCGTTGGCTGTACGAGTGCCGAGTACCAAAAGATGCAAGCAGAACGCGATCAGCTGCTCAAGAATTACGAAGACCTCCGCGAGGAGCACAGCGAACTCAAAATCAAAACCGACATAACCGATAGACTCCTCGGAGAATGGAAATTCCTGAACCTTGAGATTGAGGAGAGTAATGTCAGCGAAGAAGTTGCGGAAACCAAAGCCGCCCTTTATGCCCTTGACCTGAAGAATCTCACACTTGAATTCTTTGAGGAGAAGGGTATGTACAACTACCGTGGCAAAAACGGTAACACGGAGGTGTTGGGTCAATTCAGTGTCATCACCGTTCGGTACGGCGACGAACCCTTCCCTTTTATTCGGTTTATCAGACGCGTTGGTCCAGAGATTTCACAACTCCTCTTCGCGGCAAGTTCCGATGGAAAGCCTCTCGGTTTGTCAGGTGCTCAAGGGTTTGACACAGCGAGAGAGATTAGTATTTCCGTTACGGAGGACAGGTTATATCTCACAATGCACGGCAAGATGCAATTAAGTCCCAACGGCTGGGTGCAAAGCGGTGGTGTGCGATGTTACTTTGAAAAGAGTGGGGAATGAAGCCCAAAACCGTAGCTCGTAATGAAATGGAGATGTTTTTGCTTGGGTGTTTCCCCTATATTTACGGAGAGGCACTTCATTCATCAAACCGCCCTGACCGAACTGCAAGGAAAATTTAAAAAATGAAAATATTAACCACCTTTAGCTTCGTAATGTTGGTTTTCACAGGGTGTACCAGTGTGCAGTACCAAGAGATGCAGAATGAACGCAATAGGCTACGCGCCGCCCATGAAGATGCCGTGAGAAAACATGACCCGCGGCAATTGGAAACTGCCTTAACCGATAAACTGATAGGGACATGGCAATTTTTGGATATGGAGGTTGCTGAAGGCGATGTCAGCGAAGAGATAGCGGCATTAAAATATGAACTTCATGCGACGGATACCCGGCAAAATCTCACACTTGATTTTTTTATGGACCGAAATGTGTTCCGTCGATATCGCGGTAAAAATGGAGATACGGAGGTGACGGGAAGTTTCAAAATCAGCTCACGGCGTTACGGTGATGAATCGTTTCCGTATCTTCGGGTTTTTCGGGATACAGGTTTTCCACTCTACGATTTTTTAACGAATATGTCCACAAGCAGATTGAAAAACCAAAATAACGTTTCCATGAGAGCTGCCCAAGATAATTGGCTCGGTGTTTCGGGGACAGATGACAAATTGTATCTGACAATGTACGGAAAGATGGAGTTAACTCCCAACGGTTGGGCTCGAACCGGCGGAATCCGTTGTATTTTCCAAAGGATTAAATAAATTTGTGGCGTTTCGTCTTGTAGGAGAGGTTTAAACCCCGAATTACGCGGACTAAGGAGAAAAAACTGTGAAGATGCTAATACCGTTCACTATCCTCGCGTTAGTCGTGTTTACGAGTTGTACCAGCGCGCTATACCAAGAAGCGCGACAGGAAGGCGATGGGGCAATTGAGGATTATGAAGATGCACGCATGAAATTCGACCCGGAAGAGATGAAAAGTGAGCTAAAGACGCAGTTGGTCGGCAAATGGCAGTTTATCGGCATAGAAATTCCAAACGAGACTGTCAACGCACAAACAGCGAACCCAACATCTGAAAACAGCGAAACAGCACTGCCTTCCGATACCAACGTACAAACGCCAACAGCACACGAATCGCCTCAGACTGACACGGATGAACGGGTAGCTGAAGGCGATCAGGTGCGATTATCGCCGATCACAGTCGAGGAGCGCGAGGACAACCAAAAGATAGCTGCGGCGAAGATGGCTTTAGCGGCGGCTAACCGTAAAAATTTAACCCTCGAATTTTATGAAGAGCGAACATCCTTTTATTACCGCGGTAGCAACCGCGGCAGAAAGGTCACAGGGCAATGTAACGTCATCACCCCGCGAGTGGGGGATGTCCCTATGCTGCTTCTCCGGTTTAGACGACGCACAGGCCCGAAGATGCTTGAGTTCCTATTTACTTCCGAACCCGCGAGGCTTAGGTCTGCCAGAGGCAAGCAAGCATACGCCGAAAACATGCAGCGGACTGAAGGAAAAAACTATGTAAATACCAACGAACCTCTATGGTGGGACAAGCATGAAAACGTTCGTAGGCTGGGTGGAGAAGGCAGCGAAAAAGCCTCTCCTAAAGGAGTCTCCTACGTCCCAACGTCAGCACTGGGGATCGAAGTCACGGACGACAAGCTTTATATAATCTTAGAAGGAGACATGGAACTCACACCGAAAGGTTGGATACGAACGGGTGGACTGCGGTGCGCCTTTAAGCGGATTGAATAGTGGATAGGCGAGGTTAGAAACCTCGCCAGCGTTGGGAAAGAGCGATTTGGAGTCTCTATCTTCAGCCCAAGCAGGGCAACATTCGTGTAGCAGTTTGAAGCAAGGAGGACAAACGATGAAAATGTTAATAATACTCGGCGTATTGGTGATAGTGTTCACAAGTTGTGGGACGCTCATATCCCCGGAGACTCAGTATGAACGAGAACGTCTGATTGCAGCATACGATGCCGCACGCGAAAAACATAATCCTGAAAGAGTTAAGGAGACTGTCAAAGAACTTCTCATCGGTGAATGGCAATATGTCGGCTTGGAAGTCGAGAAAGGGAATGTCACCGCGCAACGGACAAGCACCATGTTGCTCGAACAAACAATAGCCCCCAACGTGCCTCAGCAACCGACACCACCAGACCCGTCGAATCCAGAGGCAGAAGCACAGACCTCGAAGACGAATGCGACCCGTTTGCCGCCAATTGAAGTGGAGGATGAAGAATCCAATCAACGGATGCTCGGTGCAAAAGCCGCGCTCGTCGCATCTACACGCAAGAATCTGACGATCGAATTTTCCGAGGATCGTAGTTCGTACTACTATAGTGGCAGCAATCGCGGCACGAACGTCACTGGGCAGTGTTCTATCACCACCAAGCGGTACGGAGACGATCCGTTCCCATTTATCCGTTTTAATCGGCGAACCGGACCAGAAATGCTTGAGTTCCTATTCGGTTCCGAACCTATCAAACAGATGGTTGCGAAGAAGAAACAGGCAGATGCCGAAAGAAGACGCAGAATGGGGGCACAAATTGGACGGAGAGCTTCCGAAAAAACTTCCTATTCAATTGCTTCAATCGCAGGAATTACGGTGACGGAGGACACGCTGTATTTAGTTCTCTACGGGGATATAGAATTGACACCGCAAGGTTGGATGCGAACCGGAGGACTGCGATGCACTTTCAAACGGATCGAATAAGTGCGAAAATTTTAATGGCACTTGGTGTTTTGGCTCTGGTCCTTACGGGTTGCACCCCTGCGAGACATCAGCAGATACAGAACGAACGCGACCTTCTCCGTGAGGCGTATGAAGATGCTCGACGGAAAGATACATCTAAACGCAGCCGAGACTTTTTATCGGACGACATGCTCGGGAAGTGGCGATTCCTTGAACTCGTTGTTGAGGAACGCCGTGGGAGTGGGGACATTCTGAAGGTGAAAGCCGCACGCACCGCTCGTAGGCTTAAGGGACTTACACTTCGATTCTGGAAAAGCGGTGATGCCACTTACAATTACCAGATCGAAAACATGATGTCGAAGACCCACGGAACATACACAACAAGGGCAGTCCATAGAGAGGATAAACCGAGGAGTGGTAGAATCCACTTCTATCCAATCTCCGGCACCCAGATACCGGATCTCCTGTTCAATTTCGCAAAGGGCACTCCTCAACAGGTACTTTTAAGTGATGGAGAAGCCCTCTCTACAATACTCAAGATAGACATACCGAGAATCTCGATGAAAGAGGGACAGATGGATTTGACTTTAGATCTGGGTATGGTATTAGCACCCGACGGGTGGCTCCACCGCGGGAATATCCGTTGTTCCTTCGAGCGGATTGAATAGTTTGGGCAAACATCTAAAGATAGGCACGCACAAACGAAAGTCTTTACACATCTACCTAAGAGATTTCCGACCTCACTTCCAAGGAGGAACCCATGAATTGCAGATTTGAATACAAGGCACTGTTTATCATCTGTGTGCTGATACTCGTGGTAATCGGATGCGCGACACACACCGTCGAACATGGCAAAGCTGTTGAAGCCTTTTATAACCCTTGGTTGAACCAGTCCTTTGAAGAACTTCTGGAGAAACACCCCGATCCGGGACAGTCAATTCCTATAGGTCAAGGCAACTATAGGCATACTTTCGTTTATGACATTGACACACAACTTGAGATTGGTGTCAATCTATTAGCGGCATTGGGAGAGACGAATATGGGGCGCGACGATTACTACCATATCTATGTCTATGTGAACAGTGCCGGTACTATATATAAGATAGATTACCGACGCATATCTGAGACATGGTAATGGTCACCAAGGGGATCGATGAAAATACGAGATTCATTCACTACCAGCACTATATTGCAGGAGAAAACCTTATGAAAATCACAAATCTTTTCCTTTTCTGTTGTCTCAATTTGGTGTTTATCCATGTCAGTCAGGTTCACGCACAAGCACCGAGAACGGAGAAAATAGTGTTCACATCAAACCGAGATGGGGACACGGAAATCTACATCATGAATCCAGATGGAAGTCAACAGGTAAATTTAACCGAGCATCCAGCTGCCGATTTCGATCCGACCTGGTCCCCGACAGGGGAGCAAATCCTTTTCAACTCCAACCGCGACGGACAATGGGACCTTTACCTCATGAACGCAGATGGAAAGAACGTACGGAAGGTGTTTGCAGAGCTGGGAGATAGACGCGATCCGACGTGGGCGCCTGATGGAAAACAGATTGCGTATCTGCGGCGTGATGAGTGGGCTATCTACATTTCCACAATAGATGGGAAAACCGTTGAAAGAATTGCTGACGCAGGGGAGGGGGGCGGGAAGCCGGCATGGTCACCCGATGGATCGGAAATAGCCTTTATGCTGGCAGGAGTAGGAGAGAAGTGGGGCAAGCGTCTGCCTTTAAGCCGACAAATTCGTATCGTCAACCTACACAGCGGGGGGAAACGGACGTTGTTCGCAGAGCGACTGCCGACAATGGAAAATCCAGTGTGGTCACCCGATGGAAAACGACTCGCCTTTTCTTGGATGAACCGGGATTTGTGGGACAAACAGGTTCATGACAGATGGGGAAAACGGGTATTTGATGCCCAGACTATCTATGTTGCTCTACGCAATGGAGGCAAGTTTCAACAGATCGTTTCTGAGAAAGGTCCTTATGCGCTTGAACCTGCTTGGTCACCGTTCGGAGACGAACTCCTTTACATACAGCAGGTCGGAAACCAGCTAAATCAATTTCAGATCTTCAAAATCTCTGTAGACGGTGGTAAATCGGAGCAACTCACTGACAGCGGTCGTAATTATGATGCGGATTGGTTCGACCCATTAGCTTTATCTGTTGCGCCGCAACCAGAGTTATCCACCTCAGTGTGGGGAAAAATTAAAAGTAAAGAGTAAGCCTTAGAGGAGGAATCACCGATGAAACACATATCTAACCTTAGGCATATAATCTATAGGTTCCATATACTCAGCTACGCCATCGCCGTGCTACTTGTATTAGGTGCCATCTCTTCTGTCTGTGCAAAAGCCCCCGCAACCGCAAAAATAGTGTTCACATCAACCCAAGACGGCGGGAACCAAATCTACACGATGAATCCAGATGGGAGCGATCAGATTAACTTGAGTCGGAGCGATGCTTGGGACACGGAACCGGTCTGGTCACCCGATGGAGAGCAAATTCTGTTTGTATCAGATCGGGATGGACTGTCTGATTTATACATTATGGACGCAGATGGCAAAGGTGTTCGGAAAGTGTTCAGAGACAATGAATATAGAACAGATCCGACTTGGTCACCCGATGGGAAACAGATTGCCTACGCACAAGGGGAGGAACCCAATCGAACGATCTATATTGCCACAAGAAATGGTAACTCTCCTGAAAAATTAACAGACGGATTTATGCCGAGTTGGTCGCCTGATGGTCATGAAATAGCCTTTGTGGCTGGTGGCGTCCGACACGCACGACTTAGTATTTTCAACCTGCGGACACGTGCCACAAAAACGCTTCTACAAAACCAGATGCCATGGGTTGTCTATCCGGCTTGGTCTCCACGTGGGGATAAGATCGCTTTTTCCAAAATTAATGGGTCGTTTCAGCAAGGTTTTCTTACATGGTCAAGAGCGAAACTCTACATCGTGAATCGTGATGGAACAGAACTTCGTGAGATTACTAAGGATGAGAAAGCAGTTGCTATGGAGCCCACTTGGTCCCCACATAATGGCGAACTCATTTACTCGGATGTAGTCATGCGCCCGGCACCATGGACGATGCAACTCTTCATGACCGATATGAGCAACCGCAGACCGGTACAGCTTACAGGCGCAGAAGTGGGACACAATTATGATGCGGATTGGTTTGATCCGACAGCTTTAGGTGTCTCGCCTTCGGAACAGTTGCTAACGACCTTTTGGGGGAAAAATTAAAGTGGATTAGGAAGCGGGACGGACTGTCCGCAGTTGCCCACGGATGTCAACTTGGACCTTCCAATTGTTCCAACGCGGTAGCAGCACTGCAGCCAATGTTGGCTGTCGGATGCCGCGCTGCCATCGCAACGTGACCAATTTTTGGGCGGGATTGTATTCTACATCGAATTTAGCACCGTTGACAGAAAATTCTTTCGGATACTGTGCCTCAATTTCAGCGATGGTGTCAGCGTCTATCTCCGTGAATACCAGATCGTCCGAAGAGAGAAGTTGGTATTCCTCGGCGACCTCTACACCTAATATAGCGAGTCGTGAGACCAACCACGCGTGTGGTGTCACATCTGCGGTTTCCGAGGCAGAGACATCGGGGTTGAAGGCGCAATGCAGCTTCCAAGCATTGATCGCTCTTGTGAGTTGCTCACCAGCTCCATGGAACAGCGGTCCAGAGAGAATGAGAGATGCCAATGCGTCTCTTAGCAATGCACCGTGTAGTGGGCGGCGTTCGCGTCCGATCTCCCTGCCTGCATATTGGGTTACCACTTCTGCAACAATGTCCTCACCCTCCAATCTGGGAGCGGTAAGTTGCGAAGTGCCAATCCCCGCATCGACGAGGTCGGCAAAAGTACACGGCATAGCAGTGCGTCCGAGTAATTGAACGCGTGTGCCTTTGCCAACACCAACGGTTTCCAAGATTAAAGCGGCGTGCTGTCCTTCAGGAAGAAGCGAATCAGAATCAAGCAAAACCTCTTCCTGCCCATTCCCCCATGCCTTCCCTTTTCGTCTGCGCACGTAAGCACAAGCGTCCCACTCACGTAAAAGATAGGCAGTAAGCGCGGCTCGGTCAGGTTGTGGTGATGCGTTCTCTTTCATCACAGGTGGCAGCTGAAAAAACGCCCTGAGCTGCGTCGCGATCCTGCGACACTCGGCAATGGCGGTTTTATGGAGGTGATGGTGTTTCTCATCGCCGCAGCGTAGCGTTCGGATCGCCGTTGTTGCATCACATCCATCGCGAAATAGGTCTTTCTGGCGTGCATTCCGAACATCATCTTGTTGCTCAATCGGTATACGGACCATGCGCTGCCATAAGGGAGCAGGACGTTCCAAAGTAGCAATTAAATCAATTAGGTCGCGTCGGAGAGACGGTGGGGCTTTTACGAGCAATCGGGCATGCAGTGGATTGACAGGTAACGCACATATCTTCGCGCCTTCCGCTGTGAGTATGTCTTCGTCAGAGAGGATACCCCAACTTTTCAACGCAGTTTGCGCACGTTCTACTGCGAAGTCAGGCGGAGCATCGAGAAATGTCAAATCCTGTGGACGATAGCCGGTTGAAGCGACCGTCAGCACGAATTGTGTTAAGTCCTCTCGTCGCACCTCTGGAAGTGTTTCCTGCTCAAGCTGCCCCTGTTCTTCCCAGAGTCTGTAGCAGATTCCTGGACCGAGGCGACCTGCTCGACCGCGACGCTGCTCGGCTGACGCTTGGGAGATTGGGCGCAACGCTAAAACAATGCGTCGGTTCTGATGGATACGCTGGCGTACTAAACCTGTGTCCACTACGGCGGTGATACCGGGAAGCGTAATTGATGTCTCAGCGACGTTGGTTGCGAGAATGACGCGGCGGCGTTGGGAGTGTGTCTCAAACGCTATGTCCTGTGCGTCAGAGGGTAGGTCTCCGTGTAATGGAACAATCTCGATGTTTTGGATTTTGCGAAGGGCATCGTGGCATTCATTGATTTCACCTTTGCCGGGCAGGAAAACCAAGACATTTCCGATGGTCTCTTTGAGGGCGCGACGAACGCCTTTTTCAAGACGTTCCACTAAATCACGGGATGTTGGGACAACTGTCCCCCCAAGATATCGCACCTCAACAGGATAGACGCGTCCCTCCGCCCGTAGCACACGCCCACCGATAAACTGCGCGAGGTGCTGCGCGGCGATCGTGGCGGACATGATAACGAGCCTCGCATCGCGCCGTTTTTTTCGGCATATCGCGAGAAAGAGGTCTGCCTCCACGCCGCGTTCGTGGAATTCGTCCAAGATGATGGTCCCGTATTGATCCAATTCCGATCCTGCAGCATACCGCAGGGCAATACCGGGCGTGACAAAACGGATGCGGGTTAAAGCGTCGGAACCGACATCTTCAAAGCGGACAGTATAACCGACGGAATGCCCTAACGGTTCGCCGTGCTGTTTTGCCACCCACCGTGCCAGCGAACGGCATGCGACCCGTCTTGGTTCGACAACAAGCACCGGTTTATCTGATAGCGCGGCACACCACGACGGGATTTGTGTCGATTTTCCACTACCGGTCGGTGCCACAATCACCAAAGGACTTGCTGCGATTGCATTCTGGAAGGTCTCTTTTAATTCTGTAATTGGAAGATTCATTTCGCTCATGACAGGTATTATAGCGGATAGCCGATTCGGTATCAAGCATGGTTATCAGTTATCGGTGGTCAGAAGGCGAGAGAACACCCAAGCAAAAACACCTCGCCAGCAGGGAATGGTTAGAAAGCGTCGGGAATCGGAGTTCCCTCCTACAGAAGAATTGAGGCACTGAACTTGCCGCAAACGTCCTTGACTTTTCTGGGTCTTTCTGATATTATAACTCCATATTAATCAACAGACATTTTGAAGGTAAATAAATTATGTTGCAGAAGAAACGCATAAAAAACACACAGGTAAAAAAACAGAATGTTTACAGACTATTTACACTGATCGCGTTCGCTGTCCTGCTTGCTTACCAACACGTTGCCTATAGCCAGCAATACATCATTGTGGACAGCGAAAACGGCGATAGACTCAGTGGCATTTGGCGTGGGGGTACCGACACCCACTTTGAAATCGAGTATAACGGACAGGTTTTACAACTCCCATTGGCAGGCCACAGCCTCAAGTTTACATCAGATTTGGTATATGTTCCGGATCGAACGGCTGAAAAGTATTTTCGCAATGGACTTACACTCTTAGAGTTAGGGCTTCCTGAAAAAGCACAACAACGATTTGAAGCCGCTATTGAAGAATTCCCGAAATATCCCGATGCGCATTACCAACTCGGATTACTTTACAGAACAAATGGAGACAATGCAAACGCATTGGAACGATTTCGTTCCGTAGCCATCCTTGATGCTCCGAGTTTCGACCTTGTGCCACTCCTTCATGAACTCGGGGATATTGCCCTTGCGAACGAAACTTACGATGTCGCAGCGGATAACTACCAACTGATTCTCACCTATTATCCAGATCACCCCGATGTACCAGGGTTAAAATATATCACGGGCTTCCTACTCGTCGAACAATTGGATGACCCAAGTACCGGATTATTCCTTCTCGAAACTGCAGTCAAAGATTATCCGGACATGGCATCACATGAAAAAGCACTCTTTCTGATTGGAAAACTACAAGCAGATATGGACCAGTTGGAAAATGCCCTCCACACCTTAGACAGATTTGTTACCCATTATTCAGAGAGTGAGTGGATTTATGACGCACACCTCATCCGTGCAGCGACCAACTTAAAATTGGGTAGACTGGAAGCAGCGGCGAATGAAGCGATTCACGTCAGCGAGATTAGCGCAGATGCGGCGATAAAGGAACAAGCAAAAAAGATTCTGGATCAGACGAAATGGACAGTTTACACCCAGACAAGCGGACTCCCCGATAACCACATCCAAGCAATGACGACCGATGGCACACGGCTATGGATCGGTACGCCAAAAGGGGTAATGTTATTCGAGACTGCATTTGACAAATGGATTGGGTTTGATGTTGTTGCCCAACTTATTAACACTGCCTTGGAAAACGTGCCAGATGTTACAGCCATTGCAGCAAACTCGCAAGAAGTGTGGGTCGGGACGCGTTCCCAGGGTGTGATTCACTATAGCCAACTGACAGGCGACATTCAAAATTACTCCCCAGCTGATGGCTTTCCTGCTTGGATTAAGGACATTAAGATGGATGAAGCAGAGATTTGGTTCGCCACGGATACCGGAATCATACGTAAAATTCGCTGGAACGTTGATCCCCCTCTTCTGTACAATACCCAGACCAGTTTCATCACCGCAGACAACATCGAAACCTTGCTACTAACACCTCAAACGGTTTGGGGAGCCTCAGCAGAAGGAGATATCGTCATGTTCGACAGGGAGAAAGAGGAGTGGGATTCCTATCGCTCTACGGAAATCCGCGAGGGCATGAAGGTGGTGGGACTTGATATTGCAGAAGAGCAGTTGCTCTTTACGTGGTTCAATCCCGATGAAAAATCCAACGGTTATTTTCGAGCAGACCTGGACGGCGGGAATGGAAAATCGACAACCTTGGACACAGGTATAGAAAATGAAGACGATTTAAGGAACATTTACATCAGAGGTGCTCTGGACACTTCACCGATAAGTAAAAAAGAACCTGAGGTAGAAGAAATACCGGATCCGACATTGTCCGAATTTTTACCAGAGACAGAAGGATTCGGAATAGAACCGGAAATAGAAGGATTAGAAACTGAACCCTCTTCTCCGACACCACAAATCCCGTTGGTCCTGTGGATAGCGACGAACAAAGATCTGTACACACATCACACTCGCTCTGCGGATGTATGGGAGTACACAACGACACCTCAGATACTCACGGGTGAATTGATAGTAGAGTCTCTCGTCGTGGTAAACAATAGAGTCTGGTTAGCGACCTCTAACGGTTTAGCAACTATGAACGCCCAGTGAAATTTGTTCGCGAACGTCTAAGCACGTAAAAAACACAGAAAACGAGATGTCAGCAATCAGCAAAGAGGCGGTAGACAGTCCTAACATCTCTTGTGTAAGTATAGAAAACGCCGCTTGCCTTAACCGCAAGGTAAATTAAAAAATGCAACCGACATGCACCAAACTTATTACACGCTGGGCAGATACTGAGCCTATCCAGATCGAAGACGAGTTGGTTGTTGAGGAACCGCTTGAGATTCGAGTTGGACAACAGAGTTTGATCGTTGTGATGCGGACCCCCGGACATGATTTTGAACTCGCCGCAGGTTTTCTTTATACGGAAAACCTCATAACTTCTGGCGATGACATCGAAATTATTGCCTACTGTGATGAAGAAGATTCTGGGACGCAGTCTTCCAGTTTATCGTCATTGCAGAATATCGTCAACGTTCGTCTTACGGAGGAACTGGACCTTAATGCCGAATCAGGTTGGCAGCGGAATTTTCACGCAAACGCGAGTTGCGGACTCTGTGGCAAAATGACAATTGAGTCCGTCAGGCAGCAGGTGCAACCGTTGAATTCAGGGTTCCATGCGAATCAAGAGGTATTCTATAAACTCAATGATCGGTTAAGAAAAGCGCAATCGGTTTTTGAAAGAACAGGTGGACTCCACGCCGCTGGGTTATTCGATGAAAAGGGCGAACTCCTGATTATCAGAGAGGATATAGGCAGACACAACGCTGTTGATAAAGTCATCGGACACGCGTTACTGGCTGACTTAGTGCCGCTTGAGCAATATATTTTGATGGTAAGCGGACGCGCCAGTTTTGAAATCGTTCAGAAGGCACTCTTTGCGCGTATCCCGATTATCGTTGCTGTCTCCGCTGCCTCTACACTCGCTGTAGATCTTGCCAAAGAGGGGAACCTCACATTAATAGGTTTCATGCGGGGGCAGAGCATGGCGGTCTATAGTTGTCCAGAACGCATTTACCGTGAATAGCGAAAAAACGAAAAAGATAGTAGGTGCCTTTTTCTATCTTTTTGGGATGACGCGTCTCTATAAGAGTAAGCATAACTTAAAAGGAGTGAAACTCTCATGGTAGATTTCATTTTGAACAGCATCCAAAATTTCGTTAATTTGCTGTTTTTCGTAGCTATTGTTGGTACTTTGGTGGTCTCTTGGATATATGCCAGTCGGTTGAAGAAACAGTATGGTGCCGACTTTCCGTGGAGCAAAACAGCCTTTATCGTCGGGATTGAAGTCCTACTTTGGATCGGATTTACCATTTTCTGGGAAATCCTCAAAGCGTTCTGGGTGCCGATTGTCATTGTCGCTATTATAGTTATTGTGTTGATCTCGCGAAAGAAGCGGAGATATGTGTAAATAGAGTCAAGTGGTAGTGCTTTTTGAAAGCGCGCTATCCAAAAAGTGAACCTAAGGAGAACTAAATATGAGTCGGACAGGGAGAGCCGTCGTCGCGTGCGGCAAAGATTTTGAGATCCGTGAATATCCGGTCCCTGAACCTGAACCGAACACTCTGCTGCTCCGTCAGGAGTTAGCAGGTATCTGTGGAACCGACCTTCACAACTGGCAGAACGGCTTCCAAGAAGAAGTGTTACTCGGACATGAAAACGTCGGTATTATTGAAGTGATTGGTGAGGGTGTGGAAACCGATTATGTGGGTAAACCGGTTAAAGAGGGTGACAGGGTCATCTTCGCACCCGGAACAAACTATGGTGCGTACGGTTTCCAGTGGAACCCAGATGAGGCACCACATTTTCGCGGCGGGTTTGCGGATTATATGTATCTCAACTATCCGAACACTTGCTTTATGAAAACCGAGGCATCGCCTGAGGTCGCTGTGCTTACAGAGCCGTTTACTGTCGGTGTTCACGCCGCAATGCGCGGTGAAATAAAACTGGGTGACACGGTCGTTGTGCAGGGTTCGGGTGCTATTGGGCTTGTGACGCTTGCCTGTGCGAAATTGAGCGGTGCCGCAAAGGCGATTATGGTCGGCGGACCCGCCGGAAGATTGGAACTCGCGAAACGGCTTGGAGCCGACGTAACAATCAATATTGAGGAAGTTGCCTCTGTCGAGGAGCGAACGGAACTCGTGAAAGCGGAAACGCCCCGTAAAGAGGGGGCAGATGTCGTCTTTGAATGTGCTGGTTTTCTTCCGGCAACGCCAGAAGGTTTGGGTTACACGCGACGCAGCGGGACTTTTGTTGAAGTCGGTCACTTCGTTGACATGGGTTCAATCGACTTCAATATCAACCAATTGTTGATGCGCAAAAACCTTCGCGTTGAGGCTATTTGGGGAAGCAGTTATGAGCACTTTGTCCGCGGCTTACCACTCCTTGAGCAGAACGACTTGCCATTTGCCGACATGATTAGCCATCAACTACCGCTCTCCGAGGTCGGGGACGGATTTAAGGCACTTGACGGTGGCTATCGCATTAAAGGTGAAACGGCAATTAAAATCGCGGTTCGCGCTGATTTTTAAACTATTAAATATGAGCCGTGCCTCCGTTGTCGGCACGGATACAAAATTGGTTAAAAACCTGTTTGAAGTCTGAAAGGGTTTGTTAAGGATTGGAAGTCTACAAGGACAGATTCTTCAAGCGGGCACAAACTGCGTGCTGGTATAGCACGCTTTAGGAGGCATATTGATGGCAAAAACGTATCGCATTGGCTTCGCATCCCTTGTGCATGACCATGTCTGGGGTGAGCTCCGCCACTGGAAAGCGCATCCAAACGTTGAAATTGTCGCTGCAGGCGATGTCAACGCGGAATTACGCGCGCAGTTCAGCGCAGAAGTCGGTATTGAGAATGTCTATAACTCTTGGCAAGAAATGGTAGAGAAAGAGGAATTGGACATCATCCAAGCCGCATCGGAAAACAACGCTGGTGCCGACATTGTCGAAGCAGCAGCGGCGAAGGGTATCCACGTTGTATCCGAAAAGCCAATGGCGGCACGTCTCTCGCAAGCCGATCAGATGCTTGCTGCCGCTGAGAACGCTGGCATTCTATTGATGGTGAACTGGCCCACGGCATGGAGTCCACCGCTCAACACTGCAATGAACCTCATCAAAGATGGCGCGATTGGCGACATTTTCTATTTTAAGTGGCGTTCCGCACACAACGGACCGATGGAAATCGGATGCTCTCGCTACTTCTATGAGTGGCTCTACGATGAGGAGAAAAACGGGGCAGGTGCGTTGATGGATTACTGCTGTTATTGTGCTGATATGTGTGCCTACCTCCTCGGTTTGCCGCAACAGGTAACGGCGTTCCGCGGCACCTTCGTCAAGGACTACCCGATTCCTGATGACAACGCCGTCATCCTCATGAAATACGGTAATGCCTTCGGACTCACGGAAGCATCTTGGACCCAAAAGGTCGGCTATATCACACCGAATCCCGTGGTCTATGGCACGGAGGGCGCGTTGATGGTAAGCGGCAACGAAGTTCACCTGCATCCTGCAAATGGCGACGCTGAAGTGGTAACGCCTGAGTCACTCCCAGAGGGCAAACGCAACGCTGCGGAATATTTCATCCACTGTTTAGAAACAGGCGAACCGATTGAAGGTCTGTGCAGTGCCAAAGTGAGTCGAGATGCCCAAGAAATCCTCGAAGCGGGACTGGTGTCAGCGGATAGTGGACAGGTTGTTAACTTGCCGATGTCGTAAAGTATCACGGGTGCGGTTTCAGACCGTGCCCATAGGAACGTCAGGAGAAATTGATGAGCAATAGAATTCCGATTGCGTTACAATTGTATTCCGTTAGAGATGATTGTGCAGGCGACCTCTCTTTAACCCTCCAAGTGGTCGCACAGATGGGTTATGAAGGTGTTGAGTTTGCGGGTTACTATGATCGGAGTGCCGAAGAATTACGCGGGATGTGCGATGACCTCGGATTGAAAGTTGCCGGGACGCATACAGGGATAAACACACTTCTCGGTGATGAACTCGCCAAAACGGTTGCGTTCAACAAGGGGCTCGGTAATCCGTATCTGATTGTGCCGGGACTCTCTGCGGAGTACCAAGGTTCGCAACAAGCGTGGCTTGAGACAGCAAAACTCTTCAACGATATTGCTGAAAAAATCGCTGATCAGGGGATGTTTACCGGTTACCACAATCACACAGGTGAATTCACGCCAATGGAAGGCAAACTTCCATGGGATACTTTCGGTAGTAACACCCGCGACGATGTCGTAATGCAAATTGACATCGGTCATGCCCTTCGCGCCGGTGCCGACCCTGTGTCGTATATAGAACGCTACCCCGGTAGATCAAAATTAGTGCACCTGAAAGAGTATTCCTCCACGAATGACGAGGCAAACGTCGGTGAAGGTGAAGTTCCGTGGGATGCGGTGTTCCATGCCTGTGAAACTGTTGGTGGCACGGAGTGGTACATTGTTGAGCAGGAACGTTACGCTTACCCACCACTTGAATGTGCTGAACGCTGCATCGAAAATCTACGAAAGATGGGGAAAATTTCTTAATTATACCTTGTGGAGAAACAACGGACGTTTGAACGCTGACGTGCGTCCCTCAAATCCGCTTGCGCCGTTGTTGCAAACTGCGTTTAAAAATCTTTCTGTAGATCCGCTTTCCACTTCGTTTCAAGCTGCGCGCTTTTTATGCTAAAATCCAAAAATAGATTGACACTTAAAGAACAGCGACCTACCAGTCGTTCCGATAGTGTTGAAACAGATCTTTTGCTCTGGTGGGAAGATTTTTATCTTCCCATTTTCGAGTACGTCCTCCCAAAAATGGGGAATCTGGAAGGGAAAAAGGTCCTTGAACTCGGTACTGGTACTGGGGGCACTGCGACGCTGCTGGCGAAACGGGGTGCCTCTGTTATCGGCATAGATTTACTGCCTTTTCGACTCGCTGAAGCGCAGGCGCGCGCAACAGAACACAACGTCGTTGAGGCGGTTAATTTTGCCTTGATGGACGCGACGCATCTCGCCTTTCCCGATAATACCTTCGATTTTATCATTTCTAAATCCGTATTGGTTTTCACAGATCATCGGCAAACTGCGAAAGAGTGCTACCGCGTTCTCAAACCGGGGGGAAAAGCGATCTTCATGGAAAACATGCGCCATCACCCGATGGTGTGGTTGTATCGGAAAATGTTCCTGAAGTATTCGGGTAAACTGCGTTACTTTTCAGTGGGGGATATTGAAACCGTCGGTGCTGAATTTGAGAAGTTGGAGCATCGTGAGTTTCATCTCTCCGCCGTGAGCGCACTGTTCTGGCAAAAATGCATTTCTATCCCACTATTTTATCGGTGGAGCCTTCGCATCCTTAAAGTGATTGATACATCTCTCCTGAAATGCCTACCATTCCTCAAGCGATTCTGTTGGGTCACCGCGATGATCTGCCATAAAGATTAACGGCATGGTGTACACGGAACCTTGCTGTGGTTATCCATATTTCAACCAATTGTCAAAAAGCGGTTTGAGTCGATCGGGAAGGTTTCCTAAAAAAGTGGGTTCGTTGAGCCATTCTTGACTGGTCGGACTCTCTGGATTTGGGGCTTCGTTCTCCGATGGTGCAGTGAGAACAGCATAGTGGAGCGTCTGTCGCTTTGCATCCGTAAGGTTGCATCCTTTGTGAAGCAGGCTTGAATTGTAAAAGACGATGTCACCGGCTTTCAGTTTGACGATGCGTTGGTCGGGCATCGCAGCCTTTGGGGTTTGTTGTACGACAGTGCGTTCAGCGTCCGTGAGTTCACGCCGATGGCTACCCGGGACGATGTAAAGCGTCTCATCGTCATAAAGCGCACCGTTGAGTTGAACATGGCTTCTGAGCCGACTGCGGAGGGTTTCAAGTGGTACTTCTCCATCGGATGCAGAATCCCGATGCCAGTTGATATGATACGGTTTCCGTTCGGAACTGACGAGAAGCGTGCAGAGGTGATACTTTAACCTTTGCCCGATAAGTGCTTCAATGACATCCAATATCTGCGGGTGTGCCAGAGCGTTCACAAGTGCTTGCTCACGAATGCTTGGGTGAAAGATGTTATTGACACCCCAGATGTCGTCGCGTTCGCCATCTATGTAGCGTAGATGATCGGCGTGTAACCCTTCAACACGGCACTTGTGGAGTATCCGATCGATAGCACTGCAATAGGTTTGGATGTCGGCTTCGGAGAGTGCCCCCTTACGAACAATATAACCATTTTCAACAAAGGCATCAATTTCTGACTGGGTTAGCATTTTAGGTTTCCCTCACATACGGTGATAGTCCCTAAGTCGAATTGTCTGGACAGTAGAGGTCGTTAAACTCAATTTCGTTTCCGTCTGGATCAAAGATGAAGAAAACCCGACATTTACCGCGCGGGTCATCAAAATCAAAAGGTCCGCGAGTCCGATATGACAGAGAAGCGAACTGTTTGGTGAGTTGATTAATTCGATCGGTGTCCGTCACGAAGGCAAAGTGCATGGGTCCCCCTGCATCATGCCCGGGGCTTCCTGCTTCTTTGAGGACAAGATGTCCATTATCTAAGTAGATATAAAGCTGCCGATTGTTGCGCTCAAGGACTTCAAATCCGAGTAGATCTCGGTAAAACTCCGCTGCGCGTTCAAGATTGGCAACTTTAACGAAGACTTCTCCAATGCCGTAATAACCGTTCATAGCGTATCCCTCCGACACTACGGTATCTGGTAAACAAAAAGGCTCTGGATTGGTGAAATCCGGAGCCTCTTTGTCTTAGGTTAATGATACCTTAGCGTTTCTTGATGTGTGCCCATGTAGTAGCGAGTTTCCCCTGCGCTTCCACAGCAACGGCACCGAGAACTGCACCACCAGCGAGTTCCTTTACTTCGTCCTCACTGATAGCCCGTTCCCAGAAGTAGACCTCGTCAATCATGCCATCAATCCAGAAGTCATTGCCGGCATTGCCGCCGATCTGCCGTCCGACACCGAGTTCAACCGGACGCTCCGGGAACGTACGCAGCGGGGTCTCAATCGGTCGCGGGTTCTCCTGTCCACTGGCGGGAACCACAGTATCACCGGTAACAGAGGAGGTTACATACGCTGTCGCTTCTTCACCATTAACAACGTAAGCAACGTGAACCCATTCCTCTTCTGCGTAAACATTGTCAGTGGCAAACCAGCCTTCGCTACCTGCCCAACAACTGCCCCAGGTCATGTTGGCCTCGGACGTGGTGCACATCCGCACCATGAAGTGGTCACCCCAACCGACCTTATCACCTTTGAAGAACATAGCGGAGTGGTCCCTACCACCGCCTGTTCTGATGTAGACCCACAAGGAGACAGAGAAGATACCGTCCTCTTTTTCAAGGCTTGCGGAGGAAGGGATTTCGACATACTGTCCGGTGTTCTCGCCGGTTGCGGGGTTCTCGGGATTGTCAACGTTAAGTGCCATACCGAATTCCGCGTTTATGGCACTCGCCCCGTTCACAAATTCGCCATCGTTACTTCCGATAGAATCGTTTGCCGTGCCATCATCAAAGTTCCAAGCAGAGACGAGACCATCTTCAAGCTCGGCATAACTATTAGCACCGAGTATCATAAGTGCTAAAATGAAAAACAGACAAATGCGCTTCATAATAAAGTTCCTTATTGTTTCATGTCTAACTTAGCGGGTTTGCGATGGAATCTCACAAACCCGCGATGTGTTTAGCCTCTTAATTGTACTTAGCGGTGGTGATAGGATTTGACCTTCCCCCAGGTAGTGGCTAACTTGCCTTCCGCTTTGACAGCAAGTGCCTTCTCTGGACGTTCGCCACTTCCGAGTTCCTCGACTTCATCTTCAGAGAGGGCGCGGTCCCAGATGATAACATCGTCGATGATTCCATCAAGGAACATGTCATTTCCTGCATTACCGCCAATCTGCCGACCGGCACCCAGTTCCAAAGGACGGTCAGGAAAAAGGTTGTAAGGTTCGGGGGCAACTTGTGGGTTCGCTTGACCACTGGCAGGTATTTCGGTTTTCCCGCCGTCTGGTGTTACGTATCCAATGGATTCATCACCATCTGCCGTCTGACAGAGATGGAACCACTTATCGGGTTCAATAGCACCATCCGTGGCGAACCAATTTTCGCTGGCTGCACTTGTTGTTCCCCAAGTCAGACCGGTACTGCTGGTTGTCACTATACGAAAGGTGAAGTTCGCACCCCAACCGACTTTTTCGCCTTTCCAAACGCCGGAGTGATCTGCACCGTTTCGAACGTAAAGCCAATAAGAGATAGTATGCGGTCCCTCAATGGCTGCTTCAAGATCAGCGTTAAATTCGATATCTGCACGCGTATCGTCACTCCCATCAACATCTAACGCCTTACCAAATTTACCTTTATCGATGATTTTAGCAGCCTTGAAGAGTTCGCCGTGTGCATTCCCTATGGCATCTGTCACCTTTCCATCGTCAAAGGTCCAGGCAGCGATGACGCCATCATTTAGGTCTGCGTGTGCAGAAATTGTAACGCCAATTGCTAACACAACGAAAGCGAGTATCGAAGTAAACAGTTTCACTTAAATTTTCCTCCTTTATGGATTTTAGCAGCGGATAAAATACCAACGAGCCGTTTCAAGAAAAACTTGTGAGGTTGTGTTATCCGCACCAACTTTAAGTCGGGCGATCCAATTCGTTCGTTTCCAAGTTGTAGTGTATGGATTGCCTGTAATAGATAGCAATCTGGTGCCACGTTGACACTTGCTGTAGTGCGATTTATTAGGCATTACGACAGCAACAGATCGCCATTGTATAAACCCATCAACAGTGAAGTCAGAGGGGTTCAGTTTTAAGAGTTATCCATGGATGAGGTTAACTGCGAGTTTAGGAGTGTCAGCGAAGTGTCGTAGCGTTTTCGAGATTTTTGTGTATCCTGCGAATCGTAGGACGGAAATGGCGGT
>Ga0209543_1000650_pt1 | contig 41372 bp, 32 predicted proteins | sample MesohylFT_FD_187296 | JGI IMG/M metagenome (GOLD analysis project Ga0209543, IMG submission 187296) | Host-associated microbial community of the marine sponge Aplysina aerophoba from Gulf of Piran - sponge mesohyl, lysed by freeze-thaw... | ecosystem: Host-associated > Porifera > Sponge >...
CTATTGCTCGCCTGACGGCGACGTAGCCGGATATACCGGCTGAGGCTGATAAGACTGCTCGCATTGGGGGATTACGGAATCCGTCAGCGATGGCTCCCGATTTCCCCTACTTGAACAATCCTACTATCTCTGGTATCCGGTAAGTGAGCCTGGGAATCAGCACCGTTCGGTAGTTGCTCGGCTTGCCCCGCCTTGTGGCACCAATCCGAGGAGATCTGGCCAGCACGCTCGAGCAAATGTGCTCCAACGAAGAGTCGCGACCTGAGGGAATGCGGCCGCTTCTCATCGCATCGTTCCACTGATTCTCGAAGTTCCGACTGCGAACGACCCCGTAGGGACCGCCGCGACCCAAGGTCATTGCACACGAATCCCAGAACCCACCGCCACAGACCGAAGAGTTGCCGGCCGGGCAAACACCCCCGTTTGCTCCCAACTGATGGGTTCGCCATCCTCCGTGGACAGCCAGCCCGACTCCTGGCGACAAAAATTTTCCATCGCAGCCTCATTGAACCCAGAGAAGAACGAAATCTGGTGGTCGAGGATCTTCACGTCGTCGGAGCCAAGCAACTCCAAGTTCGGCTCCCGAGCCGGCACCATGAAGTAATGGTGATAACCCTGGGCCGTCTCGTCGTACACGACGGTTACGGCTCCGTCGTCCTCCATCACCCGTCGGGTCTCGTGCCAACGGTCTGGGTGGGGTCCATTGGGGAAGTGGACGTAGATCGCCCCTGTGATTGGGCTCCCGTATTCGTGGTACGAGTGACAATCAGCCATGTAAAGCATTTTGGTCAATTTTCCTGTGCTGAAATTGGGGTCGTCCATTGACCGGTGGCTGATGTAAATGACGGCTTCAACGAGTTTTTCTTTTTCGGTGCCGTGGCTGGCCATTGCGCTATCCTCCTGGTCAGATGGCCTGTTATGCCGAACCCCGCCGTTGGCGTCGGCGGACTCAATCTCCGTAATATGGCGCAAACAAGACACAAAGGCAATCGTACCGGTTGACATTCCGCTACCAGTACCGACGCCGATAACCACGCGTCCTTCGGGGTGGTGCATGGTCTCTGCAGGCATCGCCGACAATTCAATGAGGTCAACATTGTCGCCCGCAGCCGGTCAGAACTGCTCCGCCATCTCGCCGACGATGGGCTGAAACCGACTACAACTCGCCGCGGTAGACGAGCGACGCCGGCCGCCGTGGCGTCAGGGCGGCCGGTGTTCGTCACACCTCAACACTTTCACCGCAGCGCGGCAGGGAGCCGTTTTCGCGTCTGTGCAGCACAATTCCACTACCAGGGCCACCAAAACGCACCCGGAGCCGCTTCCGGCCGAAACTGGGCCACCTACGCACGGTTAGCAAAGCAACGATGACCGTCAACCACCGGGGATTAATCCTCGACATCGTCCGGTTGAACGTGAGTAACCACGCGCGCATCGCGCTCATTTATCAAAGCGGCGATTCTTTCAGGCAGGGTTGACACTTGTTGGTTGAGCTCGGACAGCTGAACAATCACAGCCTCGTTGTTCGAATTCACGGCATCGGTTAGAGCCGCTATTGCCTCGGTCTGCTTCGCCATGGCCTGCTCGAACTCAGCTCGGCTCAGGGGTGGAGCAAAAACGCTTCCTAACCAGCTAACGATGGCCACGGTGCCTCCAATGCCGCCAAAAGTTTGCACTACGCGATTGTATTGGGACAGTGCATCAACCCAGATGCTCGCCAGCATGACCAGGGAAGCAGCTAGCAACATCAGCAACCCCAATACAAGAAGGAGCCGTAGCAGAGGCCGAAACGCGGGGTGCTCCGAAACCACGAGCCAAGTTGCCACTGGCAGCGCGGCAAGCATTGGTAGTGCCGGAATCGCTGTGTTTGCCAACTGAACAAATAGAACGCAAGCGATGAACAGCTGCTCCACCACAACAGGAGGACTTCTACGTCGTCCAGTTCCCAACCAAAGGCCGCCTCGCCGAACCAGTCCAATGCAGAAATCGAATTGATGGTCCAACTCGGCTACACCGTGCCAGAAATAGCAGAGGTATTCTGAGTATCAGAGCGGACCGTACAACGCGACTTGGCGAAGCTCCGCAAGGCCCGCAAAACCACCCAATGACCGACCCCATGCCGCCACACCAGACCTCGGGAGGGGTGACATCCCATAACAGGGTAAATACGCACCGCACCCAGCAAAATTAGCCGCATCCACGACAAAAATGGCGGAGTTCGCAGCATGATTTTGGCTGCGCGCGAAATAAAAAAAGCGGCTGCCCGGCAAAAATTTTGGTTCGCGCGAGAACGCAAAAAGCAGGAGCCCAGGCAGGTCGACCAGGAGCAAGCAAGTCCGGCGGCACCCGACAAGGCAAAGCCGGAAAATGGCTCGCAGAACCACGGAGAGCCGCGCGCAAGTCCCGAAGGAGAATTCCTGCCCCAGCAGCGCCCGAGGCCCCCACAGAGGCTCAGGCGCGAGAATTCAGCCACCTGCCGACCAACCACGGAGTGCAGCGGCAAACCCGCGCCGACAGCAACGATACAGCGCAGCATGCCGCAGCCTCCGCAAGCATCGACTGGCGGGAAAATCGCTCGCAGGGCCACGGAGAGAGCCTCGCGAATCCCGAAGGGGAAATCCTGCCCCAGCGACACCAGAGGGCCTCTCCGTCGCCCAAACGCAGGAATACTGGCACGTCCATAAGCACCACGGCAGCGCAGCGAGATCCCGCAGCCACAGCGACCACAGCCGCCAGCGTCGCGCCCCCTGAAGCCCCTGCAGATCACGGACAGGGAAATGTTCACCAGCACCGCCGGAGGGCTCCTCCGTGGCTCCAGCGTAGGAATGAGGGCACGTCCGTGAGCGTCACGACACGCCGCAAGATCCCGAGGCCAAGGCGACCACAGCCACCCGCATCGCGGCAGGGGATGACCGCATTACCGCACCACGCGGCCCCTGGGCACCGCCAACGCCACCGACCGAGGAAATGCCCGCCGAGCAGTGCAAGGGCCTCTCCGTAGCTCCTGCGCGGGTTCTCGCCACCACGCGAAGGAAGACCACCCATGCCGAGCAGCGCCACCAGCCACACGGCATCCCAGAATTGAATCTCGGCACCGGGAAACGCGATAATAGCGTGGACTCTACAAGATCAACCCTGTTGCTCCAATCATGCGCTGCCCATGAAATCGTGGGCAGCAAGCGAAACGGGTTTCACCGTGAACACGCTCTTACCACCTTACACGCCACTACCCCTTCCGACCGAGTTGGTGGAAAGCCTACACCAATCGAACCCGTGGTGGTGGGGCGAACCTGCTCCACCGGTGCCCACCACCCGCCGGCATCTTGTCGGCCAGGTCCGCCAACGCCTGGAGTCAGGCTTCACGCCAATCGTCGCCGTGACCGGCCCCCTCGGGGTGGGTAAAACCACTATGCAGCTCCAGATCATCCGCGACCTGCTGGCCAAGGGCGTACCGCCACACCACATCATCCGAGTCCAGTTCGAGGAGATGGACGGCACCGACGAGATGGAGAACCCCATCCTGCGCATCACGTCCTGGATCGGGCGCAACATCACGCCCAGCACCTTTAACACCCTGGCACACCAGGGACAGCCCGCCTACCTGTTCTTCGACGAGGTGCAGCGCATCCACAATTGGAACGAACAGCTCAAATTCCTGGTCGACCATACCGCCGTCAAAGTCGTGGCCACCAGCAGCTCCGCACTTCGCATCGAGCGCGGCGGTCACCAGATGGCAGGCCGCCTTTCGACCGTCGAGGCCGGAACTCTGTCACTCACCGAAATCGCCGAATTTAGAGACATGGCACCCCTCGAACACTTCCCGCACGAAGTACGCTTTGGGCAATTGCGCCGACTGGAGTTCTGGCAAGACCTGGCCGAACACGGACGGAAAAATGCAGTGGCTCGGGACCAGGCCTTCCGCCTCTTCTCGGAACGCGGCGGCTACCCAGTTGCCCATGACCCGAGGCAACCACCCACCGATTGGACGACCCTCGCCCATCACCTCAACGAGGACGTCATCAAGCCGGTGTTGCAGCACGACCTGCTGACTGGAACACACAGCCAGGACCGCGACGCTGCGCTGATAGAGATGACGTTTGAAATCGCCTGTCGTCACGCTGGGCGGAAGACGTCCGTCAGCGAACTTGCCCAAGAAGCCAGCCTTTCGTCCGACAAAGACGCCGAACCTGAAGAGGTCGCCCACTACCTGCAGGCTCTGGCTGACACCTCGCTGGTACGGCTCTTGCCGTGGCCAGTGCTGAACCTCAATCGCCCACGGGACACCATCAAACTCTGCCTGGCAGATCACGCGCTGCGCGCCAGCTGGTTACAGGAACAGGTTCCCCTCACGCCCGACGCGCTGGACGCCAACCCAGAACTCACGACGGTGGCAGGACACATGGCCCAGAGCGTACTCGGCACCACCGCTTCCGTCATCCGAAACCTCGAAACCGACCGTGTGCCGACGCCACCCCGAGAACCTGGTCTGGACTTCGTGTTCAGGGTCGGCGACCAGCAAAACCCCGTGCGGGTCAAATACCAACGCGGCATCGACCCAGTGCGCGACACACGAGCCGTCAGGTCGTTCATCGACGAGCCAACCAATCGCGCTCCGTTCGGGCTGCTCATCACTCAAGAGGACGCGCCGCCCATCGACGACCCACGCGTCGTCGCCATGCCGCTTTCAACGTTCATGCTGCTCGCGTAATCGCGCAGCGAGACACCCGAGGCCACGGCACCCCTGCCGCCCGCGTCGCGGCATGACATACGCCGAATCTCGCGCCACGCGGCCCCTGGAGCCCCTGCAGGTTACGGACAGAGAAAATTGTCCACCGGCGGGTCCAGAGGGCCTCTCCGTCGCCCCAGCGCAAGAACTGGGGCATGCCCACGGCGTTTGCCAGTCACGTTCCACCGGCTGTGCCCATAGCGAGCCAAATCGCCATCGCCGCTCCTCTGGATCCATGCTGGCACCAGACACGCTGAGCAAAGCCGAAACCCTGTTCCGGCCACGCCGCCAGCTCACACGATTACCATCTCCGGCCGCAACGCCAGGAGCGCGGGCCACCTTTCCCGCCGAAGTGAGGGGCTGTCCCTTTTTCATTTTCAGGACACCCCCAAAGCTCCAACGGGCGCAACATCCGCCTGTCGTCGCGGCCACTTCCGGCCGCCGCCCCGTCCTGGGCCAGGACGGGGCGGCGGTTGCACAACGGAAACACAAATGGAGACTGGTTCGGAACCGGTTTCATCAGCGACCGGAACCACTATTCCCACCACTCCATTCGCGAGGATTCCATCGAACAATACGGCTTTTCCCGACCCGACGGATGGACCACCGCGTACAAGCTTGCACTCGAGGCACGCCTCCCCGACCACGAGGCGGCCGTTGCATTTTCGGCCCGCCGCCTGCACCACAACGGCGCCACAAGGCGCCGTTTTCGCGTCTGTGCAGAATTCCACTACCAAGGCCGCAGAATGCGCCCAGGGGCTGTTTCCCGCCGAAACTGGGGCGCGCTGGCGAAGTTTGACAATGGATCAACGGCTACCCGCGCAGATCCAAGCACTGGCACCGTACCACTCCAGTCGACGACCGACGGCATCGCCGGCCACCGTCGTCAGGGCGGCCGGCCTTCGACACACCTCACCACTTTCCCACCAGCGGCACCGCCATGGTGGTCATGACGCATCAGTATCCCACCGGTTTTTCTCCGTTGCAGAAATCGGCTTCGGTGGGGAACATACGTCGCAACTGGGCCGTGTCAAACGTCACCGAGGACGGATCATCTCCGTAGGTTAACTCCACGTGGATGCGTTCCAATTCCCACAGGTCTTTGCCATCTAGGTCTGCGAAGGCACCAAAGGCACCGCCGAACCCCCAGACTGTTTCATTGCGCGGTCGTCCTCCGTCAAGACCCACCCGAGCTATGTACTCTGTCTCATCCTCCCAGATGACATCATCCCACAGGTAAAGGTAGTTGCTTTCGTCTTGGATGCACTCTGCATAAAGACCTATTTGAAGCGGTGATACTTCCTCAAGACTGAAAGCCCAGCCGACGACGGAAAAAATCTCGCCCCCGTCTGTCAACATTCCAGGATCCCACGTCCATCTAGTTTCTCTCCGTGCTGCATCAACCGCCACCTCACGCGACTCTTGCGCCGCTTCTAACTCTTGAGACAGCAGGACTTCAAGGCGCTCGACATTCTCCAGCTGGGCATCCCCAGCCGCCCTCAGCGCAGCTGCCTCCGTCTCCAGCCCAGCGACTTCTTCGCGCGCCTCATCCAGCTCAGACGTAAGCTCAGCAACCTGCTTGCCGTGATCCTGGGTGATGGTGTCGATTTGCGCCTGGGCGGCGGCGGCCTGCGCCACTAAAGCCTGTTCGTGCTCAGCACTGCTGATGCTGGAGCACGCCAGCGTGCCCGTAACGGTCAGCACCGCCATCGCCAAGGCCAGCCACGTCCTAAAGATCCTGCTCGACATGTCAATCGCTCCCGCGCAAACTCCGGCGGTACGCCGCCCAAGCCACATCGTTGATTGTCGAAATCATATCGACGGAGACACCCAAGAAAGGTACGCCTGCCCGGGAGCACACTGCCACAACCCCGCCTCCAATAAACGTGGCCAATTACCATGTCCGCAGTTGCATCGCCGAAACCCAACGGCGACGCCGGCCGCCCTGACGTCAGGGCGGCCGGTTTTCGTCACACCTCACCACTTTCTCCGCAGCGCCACAGGGCACCGCTTTCGCGCCTGTGCAGCAATTCCACTACCAAGGCCGCAGAACGCGCCCGGGAGCCGTTTCCGGCCGACACTGGCCGCGCTGGCAACATTGTAGAAAGCCTCACCACGGCAACCGCAACCCGACGACAGGAGAGCCACCATGGCTGACCTTGAACTTATCCACATCGAGATGTTCGCCGAAGACGGCGATTCAGGCTGGCACGCCGGCCAGCTCGACGACGGGCGCCGCGTCCACGCCGCCGCCATCCTCTGCGCACCAAGAACCGTACACTGGTCGGGCAGCGTCGAGGACGCCACCGCCTGCGAGTGCCACGGCGCTGGCACCTGCAACCCCTGCCTGATCCGCGCCGACGGCGGCCTGGTCTTCACGAAGGTCACGGGTTGCTACCGCTCCGCGAACAGCGCCGTACGCGCCCTGAAGTTCTGGGCATCGAACCCAGACGCTCCACCGCCGCCCGCGCCCTTCAATTGCCGCTGGACCACCATGCAGGCCATCCTCTGCGACAGCGAGCCCGACGCGCCGCCCATGCCCCTGGGCACCACCGAGCATCCCATCTACACCACCAACGATTCTGGCAACAGCCGGAAGCTGGCCGCCGAGGACGGTGACCACAACGCGTTGCACCTACCGGACGGCTTCGAGTTCACGGCCGAGCCCGACGAAGATCCTTCCATCACCTTGTTCAGACAGATAGCCAAGCAGCAGATCACGCGGGAATCACTCGACGAATGCTCCGCAGTCGGCCACCCACGTCAAGCTTGGGCCATCATCTCCGGAACGCAGAAGGGCGCTAGCCCGTGCTCCAACTGCGGCCAGATGCCGAACTTCGTCGAAGATTCCAGCAGCATGGACGTGAGAGGCTTCATGTACATGGACACGCTAACCGAGCAATGCGGAGACGTCCATGGCAAGACCACGCGCATCAAGCACAGCGTCGAGGAACACATCGAGCAAGGCAACCTGATATTCCGATTCAGTTCGGTAGTCTTCGAAGGCTACACCGACATCGAGGGCCACGACGAATGCTGACCGCGTACGTCAAGCCGTACCATCCTCCTAATCGACACCAGCGCGGACTGTTCCACTCCCAGGGCGACGTCCACTAGCACCGCAAAGACCCGCAACTCTTGCTGTGAATCCTCTCCATCGACCAGTCACAGACGTCGCATTCCACGACAACCACGTCTGTCACAACGGCGTCACCCAAGATCCCACCCGCCAGGCTCAACAGCCTAAAAGGCATCATCCCACATCCCATCGTCAACAGGATCGTCCTCAAGCGGCGCATCAAACCAGCCCGGCTCAGGCTTCCAGCCTTCCAGCAGCGGACGGTAGCAATCTCTCATGGCTCTCATCCCCGTATAAGCTTCCGCCGCGTGCAGCAGATACTTCCAGTTACCGGAGTACCTGGTCTCAGCTACCCACCTCCGGAGGGCTGCCTTCGCCTTATACCGCGGCCCTCTGCCCCACTCAACCAGCCTACTCTCGTCGGGCAACTCCGAAACATGGTCACTAACCCAAAGCTGGCAGGCTGCCAACGACCCTGGTTCACCATCCTTACGCCACTCGTGATAGTAGAGCGGCGCCTCCACCCAGAGAACGGGCTGTTCCGGCACACTGATGCTGCCACCCGCCGTCAGATACCGAGGCGCCTCTTGCAGCTTCGCCCAATTTTGCGACCAGCTGGTCGTATTGGCCCCACCTTCGCGGCGCAGCTTACGCAGGAATGCCGAGAAATCGTCGCCGGTGACCACCCGCTGACGAACCTGCATCGTCGGCCAGCGTCGAAGCTTGCGGTGCATCAACTCGTGAGCACGGTCACTCAACAACTGGTCAAAAACGACCATCACGCGATAGTCGCCTCTCTTGGTCTCGTACAACGGACGAGCGTAGGCCACATCACGGCCGTCCGTGCGCCGCGCAACGCCCACTACGCACTCGACCCACTTCTCGATGTCGTCCTTTTCAGGTAACGTCACCACCACGCTGGTACGCGGCGATTCGTGTCCGGACTGTGCCCTGTAGCGTGCCACCAGCATCAGGTGCCGGTGAGCGACACAGGGTTCGCACCATTCTTTCTTGCTCATACCTTCGCACGTCAGCGGCACCGTCACTGGATCGCCTTTCGGCGTGTAAGTAATGATCACTCGCCGACCGCGAAACTTGCAGTCCGGCCACTCCTGCTTCGGACCCGACTCTGACTCCGAACCGTCGGCGTCCGGTCTCGATTCGGGGGCAAGCGGATGTTCGAGCACCGCATGCGAGGCCATCCCGTTACTGAATTCTTGTGCACTCTCAGGCTCCGGCGAGGCCATGCAACTGCCAGGGATGAACTCGTCTGTCCCCGATTCAGACTGCTCATCCTCATTTTTTCGGGAATTAAACCCAAGGGGCACTGCCCTACTCGGCTCCCCATGGGGGGTTTTTCCCGAAAAAACGGTTTCCGGGTCGTGACACTCGCAGTCACATTCCTCCAAGCAACACCATGGTCCGAAACAATCCGAGGCACAGATAGATCCCGTTCCTTGGCGGGTGTCGCCGAACGGCGATGCCTGGGAGTGCCCACGACTCGAACCAACGTACGCGCCGTGATCCACTGGATCGATGGAAGTAGGGGAATCAAGGCCGGCCCGCTCTCCACCCTGACGGCAAGAGCCGTCAGTGGGCGCCGGCGATTGTGGAAACGACATCGCACAACTCCGATACACGTCGACATCAGACCAGTCGACTGACTTCCGTCATTGTAACCCGAAAAGGAAAAACCAACCACTTCCGAAAGGTCAGACGCCACAAACGCGAAAGACCCCGCCAGATTACCTGGCGGGGTTCCTCGTCCCTTCGTCACAGCGTCTGATTGGACGAAGCGGAACCAACTGCCGCGGAGCTGGCCTGTCGTTAGAGCCATACGACAATTGGAACAGAAATGAGATCGACCGGACAAGTCAACAGCCAGCACCCATAACTGCGCGCTCGAGTGTAATGCCGAACGGCACCACGACGCAATACGTACCAGTGAATTTCCAGCCGAAAATCGACCGTCCCGGGAACCTCGACAGACCTGAAACGCGCCACCAAGCAAATACCAATGCAGTGACGGAACGCTCCCAAATCGTGCAGCTAAGCTCGGTGATGGCCTCCACAGCCGCGAAGGTGAGATCACACCCGAGAGACTGCAACCCGAGAATCCAGCACATCCGCGAGACCACAGCCGCCCACGCCCTCGACGTTCCCGCCATCACCATCGACCACGATCCGGACAAGCTCAGGAACCCACTGCTAACAGGGCCACCCACTTCGTGAAGCCACCAGCAGCCGGACCGGCGGTGAGATAGCCACCAGAGCCACGGAGAGGCCGCCGCGAGGCCCGAAGGAATTCTGCCCCAGCGACCCCGGAGGCCCCCACAGAGGCTCCAGCGCAGGAATTCGGACACGTCCGCGAGCATCACGACAGCGCAGCGAGATCCCGCAGCCGCATCGATCACAGCCACCCGCGTCACAGCAACGAATGACCCGAATTCCTGCACCACGCGGCCCCTGGCACCCCTGCGAGCCACGGACAGGGAAATGTCCACCGGCGGGGCCAGAGGGCCTCTCCGTGGCTCCAGCGCAGGAATCAGGAATTCGGGCACTACAACCCGCGATCAACATCACTAGCACCAGCCTGCTACAATCCAGCCCATCACCACACCGGAGATACGCATGCAGGACACCCAGCTCATCCGCATCTCGAACTTCATCTGGTCCATCTCCGATGACGTCCTTCGAGACCTCTACGTACGCGGCAAATACCGCGATGTCATCCTGCCCATGACCGTCCTGCGGCGCCTTGACGCCGTGCTCGAACCCACCAAGCAGAAAGTCCTTGAGGACAAGCAGTTCCTCGACGACGCCGGCATCACTGACCAAGACGACGTCCTCCAGCTGGCATCCGAGCACGCTTTCTACAACACGTCGCCGTTCACCATGCGCGACTTGGCTGCCCGAGCCACGCAACAGTCGCTACGCGCCGACTTCGAGGCGTATCTCGATGGCTACTCACCCAACGTTCAGGACATCATCGACAGGTTCCGTTTCCGCAACCAGCTGGACACGTTAACCGAGAGCGACTCCCTCGGCGCACTCATCAGCAGGTTCCTTTCCCAAGACATCAACCTCAGCCCCTATCCAGTCATGAACGACGACGGCACCGTCAGACTACCTGGCTTGGACAACCACGCCATGGGCAGCATCTTCGAGGACCTGTTACGCCGGTTCAACGAAGACAACAACGAGGAAGCCGGCGAGCACTGGACACCACGCGACGCCGTGGAACTCATGGCCCAGCTCGTATTCCAGCCCGTGGCGGACCAGATCCAGTCCGGCACCTACCTACTGTACGACGGCGCCATCGGCACCGGCGGCATGCTCACTGTCGCGGAAAAGACCCTCCACGACATCGCGACCATGCGAGAACAGGTAGTCGCCACCCACCTGTACGGCCAAGAGATCAACTCCGAGACTTACGCCATATGCAAAGCAGACCTCTTGCTCAAAGACGAGAAGGGCGCCGACTCCAACATCGTGGGCGGACCGCAGCACTCCACCCTGTCGAACGACGCCTTCGGCTCCCACACGTTCGACTTCATGCTCAGCAACCCGCCATACGGCAAAAGCTGGAAAACCGACCTCGACCGCATGGGCGGCAGTAATGATTTCAACGACCCCAGGTTCGTCATCCAGCATGGCAACAACCCCGAGTACTCGCTGCGCACCAGGGTGAACGACGGCCAGATGCTGTTCCTAGCCAACATGGTCAGCAAGATGAAGCACGACACGCCGATGGGAAGCCGCATCGCCGAGGTCCACAACGGCAGCTCCCTGTTCACCGGCGACGCCGGCCAAGGCGAGAGCAACATCCGCCGCTGGATCATCGAGAACGACTGGCTGGAAGCCATCGTGGCTCTGCCGCTCAACATGTTCTACAACACCGGCATCGCCACCTACGTGTGGGTCCTCACCAACCGCAAGGCAGCCCACCGACAGGGATACGTCCAACTCATTGACGCCAGCAAATGGTTCACGCCCCTGCGACGGAACATGGGCCAGAAGAACTGCGAACTCGCCGAGGACGACATCGACCGCATCACCCAAGCGTTTATGGACTTTGATGAAACTGAGCAATCGAAGATCTTCCCCAACGCCGCCTTCGGCTACTGGAAGGTCACCGTCGACCGCCCGTTACGCATCGCCGGCACGCAACCGGAGAGATTCTACAAGACATCCGAGATCTCGAAACTCCGCAAAGAAGGCCAGCGCGACCCGACAGCCTCACCCGTCATCAAGCGGGTCCTCGCCGCTGGCACCACGCCGGACCCGTTATACGGCCTGTTCCTAGCCACCATCAAGGGCAAGCATGTGGTCGTCGAGTACGAACCGGACCCAGACCTACGGGACACAGAGCAGGTGCCACTCCTCGAGGACGGTGGCATCGACGCCTTCCTGCGGCGTGAGGTGCTGCCCTACGCTGAAGACGCCTGGTACACACCTTCCACCGTGAAGACCGGCTACGAAATAAGCTTCAACCGCCACTTCTACAAGCCGCAGCCTATGCGGTCACTGGACGAGATCGTCACCGACATCATCGCTCTGGAAAACGAAAGCGAGGGTCTGTTAGCTGAGATAATCTCTGCAAATGGCCATCAGCAAATCCACTCCGTATCCCGATAATCCAGGAGATCACCCATACATGAGCAAGAAATCCAGACGCGCCAGCAGGAGAAACCGCCACAACCCAGCAAGTGGGACGTTTGGGAGCAACTCACCACCTCGCAACAACGGCGGGACGCAGGTAGCAAATTCACAATCGGGAACGTGTCCATACCCCTACCTCTTCAACAGCGAAGACCGTTGCTGCATGTGCAGGGGGAAGGTATCCACCTGCCCTTGCAAACCACAAGACGCCATTGACCACTTCATGCTTTGCCACGTCTCCGACAACTGCGAAGCAGAAGGCCATCCTTCCCTGTTCCAAATGATGGCCATGGGAATGCCGCCACCCACCGCCGCTTGCCGCAACTGCGGAGAAGTTCCCCAGTTCAGCGTGCTCGGGATGAGCCCCGAACTCGGGCCAGACGACAACTACGGGCTACCGCAGCGCGTTACCCGCCAATGGATCGCTGAAAACTCCGAACCCGAAGAATTCGGTACTATCCGGATCCGTGAAGACCATCAAGACGGCCTCATGACCCACGCGACGTACTGGCCGGACTGCGACCACATCGAAGATTGCGATTGCAACAAAGACGACTCCGTCATGTGGACCCTGCAAGAGTACAGCGGGTAACCCACCGCCACCATAAAACTGCCTTGGCAATTCCGCCCGAGCCGGAACGGATCAATCATGATCACAGCCACAACCAATCTGAGAGTACCCCCGTCAGAATTTGGGCCCGACAAACTCTGGCAGGACGGCCTTCCTTCTCACTGGGAGGTCCGACGCCTACGCTCCATCGCCGAAATGCGCGTTAGCAATGTGGACAAGCACACTAACGATGACGAGATCCCTGTCCGTCTGTGCAACTATGTGGACGTGTACTACAACGACCGCCTCCACGGAAACTTGCCGTACATGAACGCGACGGTGTCTCCCGCCGAGGCAGACCGTTTCCAACTCAAGCCAAATGACGTGATTATCACCAAAGACTCGGAAGCGTGGAACGACATTGCGGTGCCGGCTCTTGTGGTAGAGGCTCCCAGCAACTTAGTGTGCGGATACCACTTGGCCATCCTGCGGCCATCTACAGCGATTGACGGAGCTTACCTTGCTCGAGCCCTGCAAACTCCATCGGTCGCTCGACAGTTTCAAGTCGCAGCGCGAGGAATAACACGGTACGGCTTGACGCACGATGACATCCTCTCAGCCACCGTTCCGCTCCCTCCACCGGAAGAGCAAGCTGCCATCGTCCGCTACCTCGACCACACCGACGAGCTCATCAACCGCTACATCGGCGCCAAAGAGAGGCTCATCGCCCTGCTGGAAGAGCAACGCCAAGCAGTCATCCAACAGGCTGTAACCCATGGGCTTGACCCCAACGTCCCCCTCAAGCCATCCGGCGTGGACTGGCTCGGCGAAGTGCCGGAACATTGGGAAGTACGGCGGCTGGGTCAAATAGCCATCTCGTTTCGTACTGGTCCATTTGGCAGCATGTTGCACCAGTCAGATTACATCGAAGGTGGGACTCCGGTTATCAATCCTGTTCATATGAGATCTGGGGAAATATTTGCGGACCCAAAAACTACTGTCTCAGAAGCTGTTGCAGAAGGGTTGTCAAGTTACAGATTGGGTCTGCACGACTTGGTATTCTCCCGACGGGGTGAACTTGGCAGATGTGCGCTCGTTAGAGATCGTGAAACGAACTGGCTATGTGGGACTGGAAGCATTGGGATCCGAATCTCATATCGTGGTATAGAACCAGAGTTCCTCATCCAGACGGCTTTGTCCTAAAACGGGTTTTTGTCCCAAAATGCAACGGTCTGTCCCAAAATGCAATGGCTTGTCCCAAAATGGAGTCCGCTGTCCCAAAATGGTACCAGACGAGGACGACGGGAACTAACGGGAGATGACGCACGTCACCCATGGCAGTCGAGAAATCGAGGGCAGACCGCGGCTAATGGAGACATGAAAACAGGCAGGGAGCAGCGCGCTCCCTGCCTGTTTTCATGTCTTGAATGTCGTTGCGGGTCACGACATTGATTGGAAACGCACCTCCAGGCCCCGTTCGTACACTGCGTGGATCAGTACGATGATGTTGTACGCGATCAGTCGGCATAGTAGCTCGTTGGCCTGGGCCACCGGATTGCGGGAGTCCACCCTATCGCCAAACAGTTTCTTCAGGGCGCCGATTGCGGCTTCCACGATGCTACGGCGGTGGTAGTAGTTGGCCCACCCTTCGTAGTCGGTCATGAACCAGTGGTACATCACGGCCCACTCCGATTGGTCAGTCAACCTTGGCTGCACGGCATTGCTCTTGAACGGCGATAACAGCACGCCTCCGAGGCCCTCCACGACCGTGTAATTTTTGCGGCTTGAGTACGCTTTGTCCGCTGCAATCGTCTTCACGTCGAAATGCTCAGCCGTCTCCACCATGAGCTGCTCGAAATAGCGGATGTCGTGGTGGCGATGGTCCGACACCTCGGCGCTGGTGATGATTTTCGTGGTCGCTCCACAGACCAGGTGGAGCTTCACCCAATCGCGCTCCACGACCTCTTTGACCCCACCCCATTTTTCAGCGAACCACCTGGCGAAACGATCGGAGCTGAAACCGGTGGCGTCGATGGCGAATTCCTTTTCAAACGGCTGCATCGGCATGGCGCTGCACAGCAGCAGATCGTGGAGAATTGGCGTCAGGCTCGGATCACCCATGAACCGGGCCAAAGAGCTTGTACTGGCGGTCTCCTGGATGAACCCGTTGTGTTGGGCTTCACGCAGGTCGGTGTCATAGACGCGCCAGCTTTTCCCAATGTAGACCTTGTAGACGAGGCTGAAAATTTGGTCCGACCACAGATAGGGCTTACGCCCCTTTGGGTGGGCCCGGCCTTCCGCCAGAACTGACAAGGACTTGAGCAGGTGCCGGAAGTGGCTTTTCTGATTTCGTTGGGCGGGGTTGTAGGCCGGCCAGTTCTGGCCGTAGGTGGGCCGCGACTTGCCGGCAGTGGCTGGAGAAATCTGTCCACGCGCTGGCGCTATTGATTGCGGAGCAGCGCGATTAGTGGGTTGCCTCAGCGGAGCATCCAAGCGCCACAGTGCGGGCTGGTCTGGCTCCTTTGCAGGCAGGACCTGCGTATCGTCGCTGACAGCGCCGTCAGCGTTCTCTCGACAGTTTCGATATTGGACCGCATAGACATGCTTGCACGGACTTGACCGCTGTTCAAAATCCGGGCATGAGCAGAGCAATTCGCCGCCGTTGTCCACCACCGTGTAGTGGCCGCCGCTGCTCTGGGATGGTACACGGTATCCCGCCCGAATTTTATCAATGCGGTGGGTGGCGGCTATGGCGAGGCCTCGTGTCTGCCTACCTTCGTCGCCATCATCTGGGCCCGGCCAGGGCGCCACAGTAGGGAAGGGAAGTGTGCCGGTAACCATGTGCGTATGTCCCTCCAAGTTCTTGCCCAGTTCACGCCGCCTCACGCCCACAGAGCGACAGACTGGGTGAATGGGTGTGCCGGAGAGACGGCAGGCGCAACCGGGCCCATCCCGCTCGCTGGGCGATGGGTCTTGCCGGTTGATAGCAGACCGTTGATGGTCTAGACTCTGACGCAGCCACTGGGGACCAACACTCTCCGGATGGCCAGGCGTCGCGGGAGGTTGTCCGCCCCCCGCGGCGCCGTTCTCGTTAGAACTATTGTACCACAAACCGGCCGGGGGTTCGATCTTCGATCCCGGCGGCGTTCATGGGCCCTCGTCGTCCTGAGTGATGAACCGCTTGTATCTGTAGACAGCGGTCCAAACGTGTTCCCAATCTCGAGGATACTGATTCACGCATTTGGTGATGTCGTTGCGTAGATTTCTCGGTGTTGACCTGCTCGCACCCGCGGCCAATATCACAGCCGCTGCATGACCGATACCCAGCAACCCGTTATTGGCGATGGCAATCCGCTCAAGCCGCTCCCGAAGATTCATACATCGACTCAGGTCAACTGTGGCCGGCGTGTCGTCGGAATGAGTGGATTCAGGTGCCGACCGGTACATCTCTGGCTGCTCGACACACCCTTGCAGGTCCACAGGCGCAATCACCTCTCCAGCATCACCCTCGTACGCCTCGTTTTTCAGGGTAGTGATGGCCGAGACCAGGTGTTGACACCCCGATTCCAGCTCGGCGCATCTCGACCTAGCAGCGACCAGCCGATGCTGCATCTCCTCCAGGGTCCGCTCTAAGGCGTCGATTGTATCAATGGACTGGTTGTCCTGGGGTACAGTCATGATGCTGCCTCGCAAACCTGGGTCTTCTATCCACTGGTGTCCGGGACTCGCGGCTATGCCCGTCCGCCCCTGGTTTGTGGGTATGTCGCTGGTCGGACCGTCGCCTCGCTATCTCTCATCATCTCCGAACGCGACACGCTGGCCTGCTCAGTAGCCAGCTGGAATTGGCCTCGACCGACCTTCGCCCACCGCGGGTCTTTCATCAGCTGAGAATGCAGCGTGGCGCTCACGTGAGCTGGTCGGGTCGCTCTACTGAGACCATCCGCGATGATCCGCTTCGCGGCCGTCGTGAGATGCACCGTGCGCTCTGGGTGCGCCCGTGCCATCTCGGTCAGGAGGTCCACATGCGTGCGCGGCCGCATGTGCATAGACGCGAATGCCAAGAGCGCCGGAGCCTGCGGTTCCGATGCACCTCGGTCGAGCGGCAGAACCTGGGGTGCATCGTAATCAGACGGGTTCTCCGCCAACTGGAGCGCAGCTTCCAGTGTTTCCAGATCGCGGTCTATACACCGCAGTGCCTCCAGGTATCGGCGCCTCAGCTGCCGCAGGTCATCTCGTCGCTGCCGCACCGCACAAACATTTTCATCGGTCATGGTGACGTCTCCTATTTGACCTGTCCGGGAGAAATGAATTACAATGTCTACATCGCATACAGGCACGGGTATCCCCCCGGGGAAACCGCGTAACGGGTTGCGGTTGACGACCACAACGGGTCGTCGCTTTTGAAGGCGGTAGCGTCCTGTCCGGCTAGACTGTGGAGCGCTGCCGCCTCGCTTTATGTATTCTACCCAAGGGGACACAATATTGCAAATCTGGGCTCCTGCAAGCTTCCGGGTTTGCAAGCTTCCGGGTTTGCAATTCTTTGCAATAACTACCCCTGCTCCGCAGAAATGCAAGCGTGGATACTGCTTGCAAACACAATCGGCAACGCCCGGCGCACACTGGCTTTTTGTGTTCGCCCCGGTCGCAGATGGCCAGGAACTTCGTCTCGCCCAACCGAGCGTTCAAGGTCCGAATAACGCCAGACCAGGGTTCGGACAGCGAAGGTAGCGGCTACAATGGTTGCCGAACCGATCTGGGCCGGTCAATTGGCCAGGGATTGTGACACTCGGAGGACGACGATGATTGAAAGACCCAACAACACGCCAATACCGTTCAAGATGGCAGAACCGCGTCTGTTGATCGAGCACGCCATCGATGGAGGCGTCGTTCCGCAACGTCCGACCGACGGCTACATCAACGCCACCCGCCTGTGCCAACGAGCGGGAAAGTTGTTTGCAGATTACTATCGGCTGGCACGGACAAAAGCCTTTCTGGAAGAACTCGCATTAGATATGGGAATTCCCATATCTAATTTAGTACAGGGAATCAGAGGGCGTGGGGACGCGGTAGAGCAAGGGACCTGGGTTCATCCGCAAGTGGCCATCAGCCTGGGGCAATGGCTTTCACCGTCTTTTGAGGTGCAGGTAAGCAAGTGGGTTTTTGACTGGATGCAGGGCAAGACACAGCCCTATATGCCGGCTCACGTTCAGCGGTTCCTGAAGAATCGCTCCAAGATCCCGCACACTTACTTCTCCATGCTGAACGAAATCTACTTGAGCCTGTTTGCGACGCTGGAAGATCACGGCGTCATCCCTCCTGACAACATAATGCCCGACATTTCCACAGGGCTCATGTTTTCAGGCTTCCTCCGACAAAAGGGGATTGAACCGAAGCAGTTCCCCACCTATGAGCATGAATTTGCCGATGAAACACGGATGCCGGTTCAGGCCCGTCTGTACCCAATTGAGTACCTGCCCGAGTTTCGCAAATACTTTAACGAGGTCTGGTTGCCGACGCGGGCTGAAGCGTACTTCCGAGAACGATTTCCCAAAGCGTTGCCTTATTTGCCTGACATCCCTGCGCTGCCCTCTGCTTGAAAAAGGAGCCCCCGCCGTTGCCGACGGGGGCTCCTTTCGGACCGTGAACCGCCACGCGGGCGATCCTGGTCCGGCGCGTTTATCCAGAGACTACGCGGTGCGCCGTCCCATGACGATGGCTGCGATCCCGATGACCACGGCCACGATGGCCACGACCAGCGCGATGATGCCCATGGAACCGGCGGAACCGGACGGGCCGATCTCACCGGCGGGACCCTGCGGACCCGGGCCGCCCGGAGGCCCGGCGATGCCCTGCTCGCCCTGCGGACCCGGAGGCCCTTCTGCGCCCGCGACTCCGTCACGGCCATCGCGGCCGTTAGCGCCGTCAGCGCCCGAGGGTCCGGGGACACCCGGAGGGCCAGCCGCGCCGGCGGGACCCGGAGGCCCCTCGGAACCGTCCTGAGCGGCCAGGTCGGCGGCCAGGTCCATGACCATGCGGTCGCCGCTCGTCCAGGCGTACTCGAAGTCCGCAGTACGCTCGCCGATCATGAAGGAGACCATCGAGTCCATCTCCATGGGCTGCATGAGCTGCAGCTCGAAGCCTCCGCCCTGCATGGCCATGGCGGAACCGATCTTCTCGTCGCCAGCCATGGCGACGATCATGGTCCCCTCGGGCACGGGAAGGCCGTCGGCCATCGCGTTGCCGAATATGAAGGCGGGGGGCACGTTGGCCCGCGGCGCATCTCCCTGAGCCGCAACGAGGCCCAGCGGCAATGCGATCAGCAGGGCAATCAACGCCACCGCCGCCATCGCTCCAATTCTCTTCATCTCATTTGCTCCTGCTTGTGGTGGTCCCCCCGCCCCCGCAGCGTGAGCCACGGAGGCAGGGGCGCTTTACTGGACACTCATTCAGTCGGTTGACTGTCGATCCCCTGCGGGGACGACGGCCTACCAGACCTCCAGGTTCCAGCAGTCGTCGCCACGGCAGGTGAGACTGCGGACCTTGTTGTTCAGGATCGCTTCATCCACGCTCTCGTTGACCAGGATCCAGTAGGCCTCACCGTTGACCATTTCGGTCAGGGTGTTGAGCTCGGCGAACTCGGGGCGCGGGTCGTGGAACGACCAGGTCTTGCCCACGTCGTCGAAGTGGAAGATGGCAACCAGGCTGTCACCCAGGTTCTCCACGGCTCCGGGGAGCTCGGACGGAGCGCCGGCGGCCGAGGACTCGGCCAGGACGTTGATCTCGCCAATGGCGATGGTGCCCTTGACGTTGATGACAACGCTGTACAGGCCCGGGTCCAGACCGGGGATCAGCACGTCCTCGACGGTGACGTTTCCGTCGCGGTCGGTGTTGACGCCGGGGTCGTTGGAGCGGGTGCCGCCGATTTCGATGTAGTCGACCTCGGAGTAGACCGGCATGTTGCCAGCGGTCAGGGTGATGGTGTCGCCGGGCTGCGCTTCACCGGGGGTCACCTCGATGGTGGAAGCCGGAACCGAGAAGGAACCGATCTCGGCCACCACGCCGTAGGACATCTTCACCTGAACGGTGCTGGGGATGGCCACGTTGCGATGGACGCGGTGCTCCTGGGTAACGCGTCCGGCCGCGTCAGCGAACAGCGTGTAGGTGCGGGCGCGGGTAGTGTCCGCCACTTCGATCGTGACAGCAACCGATTCCGGATTTTCCGGGTTGTCCACGGGCCAGTTCTCACCAATGATGGTGATGTAGTCCCGGGGGCCGGCCACGTCCGGACCAACCTTGACGGTTGGCTCAGGGATGGTGATGTCAACGTCGGAGCCAAAGCCCGTGTTGTCCGTAACGCTCAGCTCGTGAACGCCGGGGATCAGTGTGGGGTTGTCGGTGCCTTCAGCCTGCCACAGAATGATGGTGGCCACGAACTGGCCGGAGTTGGAAACTCCCACGCCGGGCACGCTGTTGTTGGTTGCGTCATTCCGGTCGGGGTCGCAACTGACCGTGGTTGATTCCTCGTCCACGATGACGGGCACGTTGTCCAGCGTGATGCTAGAGGCCGGGATGCAGGTCTGCCTGCCGAAGCCGTTGCCCGTGATGGTGAGCGTCTCGTTGGGTAGCGCTTCGGTCTTGCTGACGCTCAGCTGGCCGCCCGTGATGGTGATCTTCTTATCGTCCTCTTTGGCGCCCCACATGGCGTCAATGCGCAGGATCCCTTCCAATCCGCCGGGGACCTTGAAGGTCGCCTCTCCGGAACCGTCCGGCCGGATGGAACTGCTGCTGGTGACAGAGATCACCTGGTTGGCAATCCGGATACGTTTGAAGCCATTGTCTCCAGCGGAGGTGTAAGGGAAGTCCCTGGCGAACACGTTCACGGTGTCGCCGGAAGCAACGCTATTGGGAACCACTTTGATGGAGGGTTGCAGGTTGAAGTCCTCGACGTCGGTGTCGGACATGCGACCCTCGCCGTCAACCATGCAGATGTAGTTGACGTTTCCGGACTGGAAGGTGGGGGCCGTGACCTCGAAGGTGACAGAAACCTTGTCGTCGGTGTCGACCAGGGCTGCACCGACCTCGGTGCCCTTTTCAATGATCGTCCGACACGCCGGCGTCTCGGTGGCATTGCGGTCAGCCAACACGTACACGGCGGCGGAGGTCCCGTTGTTGAAACCGGAGCCGGTGACCGTCATCTCGTAGCCGCGGTCGTTGTCCGGGTCGGAGATGCCGATCTTGGCCAGCGTTTTGAAGCCTATGTCCGACGCTTCTACGTCATCGTCCAGACTGTCGTGCATGCCCAGCACAACTTCAAGATTGCTCTTTTGGGCACTCGTCGCCAGATCGCTGTCCTTCTCGTAAGCCCGGTAAGTGCTGTACATAGGGGCGCCGATGCTTTCAGCCGAGCCCACGACGGACAGACCCACGCTGTGGGTTCCCGCTTCCGACGGGTTCCTGATGCCGGCGCTCTTCTGTATCACCATGGTGACGGTGTCGCCGCTCTTCGGGCCGTTCTGTCCCTGACAGACCTGAGTGTCGGATGTGCACAGGTCGGGCACCGACACGCGGATGTCGATGTCGTCCTTATCGGCCGTGAAATGGTCGTCGGTATCGACCTCAGGGTTCTGCGTGGCATACACGCGAGCGCCGTTGCCCGTCCGGTCAGCGCTTTCATCGTCATTAGGGTCCGCAGGTGTGACGACGAAATAAACGTCCCTCGCGGATATGGCGTCGGGCGCCTGGTAGTCGTCCTCCAGGTACAGCACGAACGCGCCGCCCGGCGATACGTCGCCCGTCAGCGTGGTGGTCAGCTTCAGCTCCACAGTGGCGCTGGCGCTGGTGCTGCTGGAGGTGAACATCGCGCCGGTAGCGCTCGGCGGCCCAGGGTCGGTCACCGTGACCATGAAGGTCTGCGAGGCGGACTCGTCGTCCGGGTCGGTGGCAGTCACCGTGATGGTGGCCGTGCCGGGAGCGACAGCGGTGACGGTTACCATACCCATGTTGTCCACGTTGGCGGTAGCGACGGTATCGTCACTTGACGCCACCGACCAGGCCAGCGTGTCGTCCGCGTCCGCGTCGGTAATGGTGCTCTGGACCGTTCCCGTTCCGCCTGTCGAGATTGACTGGCCAGGGATGGCAGCGCCAACCGCGGGGGCGGTGTTCGTCGCAGGCCCTTCGGTACAGGTGTGGTCGAATGCGCTCCCGCCGATGTCGTGCGCTATCTCATCGGATAGGCTCGGGCAGTGAGGCGTCCCCTCCACGAACTCACCATGGGCCTGGGTTTCCCCAGGGTTGGATGCCAGCACAAGGAACGCGGCCAACACGCCGATGATGGCTATTGACATCACCAGCGGCATCGGCCAGATGTGCTTTCTCGTTTTGTTACTCATTTGACTGAATCTCCTTGTGAGATCGTCGTTATTGTTCAAACCGATTTGCGTGAACTTGCACCCGAGTTAACGCAGGCGGAAGCTCGCGGTCTCGACCAGGTTACTGGCCCACTGAAACCGACATGTGGCTGTACTCGTACTCCGAGCGTGACTTGATGGCCACAACAACGGCGACGTAATCGCCAGCCGGTACGTTACTGAACGTCGTGGTTCCGTCGGTTTGATTGGTCGCAATGTGATCTTCGCCGAGCTCAAAACTGGGGTAGGCGAAGAGGATCACCATGTGGTTCACGGCGTTCGCGCCGTCCCTCCACTCGACCGTGACATCGCTGCCGCTGGCCGTGGCAGTCACCATGCTTGGCTTGCCCAGTGGCATGGGGTTGTCGGAGGATACGTAGACCACACGCTCGTAGTCCTGTTCCGCTCCGGTCAAGGCGTTCTGGTGCCTGATGCGTTCGGATTGCAGGCTGTCGTATAGCTCCACGTAGTACTTGTCGCCTACCGCAACGTCTGCCGGAGTGAAAACGCGGAAGGTTCCCCGGACGACGTTGATGTCAGGGTCTCCGGACTCTGCCGGGGCCGGCGCGGTGTCTTTGATGTCCAGCATCAGCTCGCCGCCGCTGGAAACACCCACGACCTGTCCATGGTCGTTGATGAGGCCGTTTTCGTCGACGAAGCCGTCATCGTCGTCAACCATGGGCTCGGCGGCCGGCTGGTCAACCAGACGGATGAAGACCGAAGACGGCTCCCAGTCCGGGCAGTCCTCCGGATCTTCAATCGTAGTTACGCTGCCCACAGTGGTGGTCTTGTAAGTCTTCTCGAAGGCCGATACCGTGAACTGCACCGACTTGTCGGTGGGGAACAGCTCGATGTCCTCGCCTTCCACCGTGTCGGTGTCAGGATCATCACCCTGGTCGGGCATGGCACTGATGGTGTAGCAGGCCGACACCCTTTCCTGGGCGGTCGGAGGCGCAATTGGCAACTCGCACACGATGGTGGCCTGGGCTACCAGGGTCTGGTCTTGGTTGCGCACTTCGAGGTCCAACCTGCCCTTGCGCTCCTTGGACGTGCCCTGACAGGTCACGTACACGTCGAAGACGCGACTGGCCGCGTCGCGGATCTGGATGTCCAGCGTACCGTCTTCAATGCTGCGCACACCGGGAGCGTTCAAACCGGCGGTTCTATAAGTGATGCCGGGGTCAACGTCGAGATCAGCAGTTCCATCTGCGTTCTGAATCCGGATCGTCACTGTGGTGGTTTCCGCCGGGGAGTCGGTGTTGACTTCGGCGTGCAACTTGACCCTCTTGTCGGCAACGCGAACGGTCGCCTGGTCAATCAGGTCCAGGCCATTGCCCAGCGTTGCCTGTACTTCGGTGAAATCACCGTCTGTGAACGTTGAGGTGCTGTTCGAGCACTGCGAGCGAGAAGCCGACCGGTCCGCGCAGGTGATGTCGTCACCCTCTCCGTGGCTCAACAGCAGGTCATATGCCACCGGGCGAGTGGTGCCCGACGCCATCGCCGCCGCGGAGTCATTGCTCGTGCCGGAAACGCCCAACGCAACGACCTCAATGTTGTAGGTGGTGGCGGGAACCAGACCGGTGATCGTGTAGCTCGTGGCGCTAGCCCCCAGCTCATGCGTCATCTTGGCGCCGCCAGCCTGGCTCCAGGCTACCCGGTAGCCCCCGGCTCCTTGCACCATGCCCCAGGATACCGTCAGCTGGCGGTCTCTATCCGCCGCAACCGTTACGTTCGGCGTTTCCAGATTCGCCAACTCGACCGGGCATGGGTCGTTGGGGGAAAGAATGTCGTGGATTGCCCGACCGGCGTCGGTGCTGCAATCGCCGGCGCTGTCGCCATGCGCCTGGACATCCCGAGGGACGCCGGCCAGCGCTATGGCCAATGCCACCACGCCCATGGCCGCGACCGCCATGACCAGCGCAACAGGCATGAAGCGCTTTCTCGTTTTGTTACTCATTTGACTGAATCTCCTTGTGAGATTGTCTTTATGGGTCATGTCGTATGGGAAAGGTGTTCCGGGCGGCGTCGCCGTGTCCCCGGAACTCACTTTCAACCCACGGAGCTAGTTCACAGTCACCGCGGCAACGACGTACTGGATCTTGGCGGCGTTCCCGGTGGGACCGTTCTCGACGGCTACCACCACAGCGGTGTACGTGCCGCTCGGCACGTTGCTGAACGTCGTCGTCCCGTCGGTCTGATTTCCGGCGACCCAATCAGCCCTGGTGTCCCAATTGGAGTCAAAGAGGATTACGACGTGCCGGTCGGCGTTCATGCCGTCAGTCCAAGTAATCTCAATCTGACCGGAGCCAATATCGGGACAGCCGGGATCGCCCCCGACGCAAACCCCCATGTTGGTGGGCACGGTAAGCGCGGTGACGCCGGAGTCGGTTGTCGCCATGGCGGTGTCGGACCACGGGCCCGCCTTCGTGCCGTGAGTGGCGCGGATGCGGTAGGTGTACTTCGTGTTCGCCATGAGGTTCATGTCGGTGTACATCATGCCGGTGAACATGGTCATGGTCTTGCCCGTGTCGTCGGTGACGTAACGCTTCATGAACAGGTCCTTGACCTTCATGGCGGTTGCTTCGGAAATCTCCTTGTCAGCAGGGAAGTCCATGCTGGTGGGCGCGGTATTGTCGAAGTGCTTGCAGTACATGTCGCGGTCGGCGGTGTCCTGCGCAGATTCACCCTGCGTAGCCGTGTCGCTGGCGCTGCTGCCGGCCACTGCCAGCATTCCCTTGCAGTTCAGCGTCTCCCACCATTCCTTGTAGTCCATGAAGGCGTGCGATCTGCCCATGACGCCGTCGTTGTAGCCGTCGGACGGGATGTCACCCATCATGTCGCCGGCGTGGCGGCGTTCGATGATGTAGCCGGTGACCAGGTCGGCGTTCATGTCCGGCGCGGTCCAGGTCAGCTTGACCTTGGTGCCGGGCATGTCGGCGTCCTTCATGGCCGTCAGGGTGGGCTTGCCGGGCTGCGCCAGCGCGTGCGGGTAGTAGGCCACGTTGGACCATTCGCTCTCATCGGTGGTTGCCTGGTCGTCGATGGCCGCCACGCGATACATCCGCAACTCGCCGGCTTTCGGCTCGCTGTCGTGGGTGGTGTACGTGAGCACATCGCCCGTGTCGGCCTCCACGTCCGTCCAGGTCGTGCCGCCGTCGGTGGATACTTGGATGTGGTAACCGTCAATCTCCACGCCCATTCCGGGTTCCATCGGCGCGTTCCAGCTCAGGTTCACGCCAGTATTGGAGGTGCCGGGCAGGTTGGATGCCCGCGCCGGCTCGGCCGACAGGTCCTCCGGCGGGTTGGGACGGGCCGCCTTGACAGTAGTCGCGGCTACCGTGTCAGCTGTGTCGATGTCGCCGTACATCCGCATGTTGGAAACGCTCAGGTTGTTAGCGATGACGCGGAATTCCACGGTGTCTTGCGCCTGCAACTTCTCAACGGTGTAGCTGGTCGGAGGGTTGGGGTTGCCGGTTTCCGGAACCTTGACCTCAATCTTTACCCGGCCGCCAGTGGCGTCATCGTTATTATCGTCTCCATTAGGATCATTATTCGGCTTGGCGTTCGCGCACGGCACAGCGTTAGTTGGGGCCTCCATTAGCGCTTGGACCGGCTCAGGGTTGGTTACCGCATAGTCAATGCAGTACCCCACCAGGTCGGCGCCTCCGTCAGTGGAAGGAGCATCCCACGTGAGGTGAATCTTCGTGGGGTCCACGGCGTCGGCCGTTGCGGTTAAGTTCCGCACCAAACCCGGGGCGGCTGCCTCAGTTACGGGAACAGTTAGGGTCGCGGATGCGCTGCTAAAGCCGTGGCGGTTGCGCGCAAACAAACGGTAGTACCGCTGGACGCCGTCGCCGCGCTTCGGGTCCTTGTAATTGTACTTTCCCTTGGTGAAGCTTGTGGATTCGATGAGTTTGTCCCACCTGTAACCGTCGTCGGATACGTCGATCCGGTAGCTCAGGATAGTATCCTCACCCTCGGGGGGGGTGGTGGGGCGGTCCCAAGTCAACGTCACCACACCTTTGGCGTCCCGGTCGCCGTCAAGGTTGTCATCTGCTTCGGTGGGGGCATCGGGTACAACCGCCTCAGCTACCGGGGTAGCCGACACGGTTTTGGACCTCCCGCTTATGGGAGAAACCGCTAATGCCCCCTGGGCGGCGTACACCCGGAATTGATAAGTCGTGTCGTTGGTGAGACCGACAACAGTGTGGTTAATTTCGGGATTGGTACCCGTCGTATCCGTCGGAGCTTCAACCGCCGTGACTCGATCGTCGGTACCAATGGCGTCAGCGTCAGGCCAGGATTCACTGCCCGACTTCTGGTGGACGCGGAACTCAGTGATAGTCGCCCCGCCATTGTCCGCCGGGTGGTACCAGTACAGCTGGACTGCTTCGGTGGCCGATGCAACTGCGGTGAGACCGGTCGGCGCAGTCGGATTACCTACCTTTTTGGTGGTCGTGCCGCGGGTGTCAGGAGCGGTAGCCGAGACGTTTCCTGCCTCATTGACCGCATACACCCGGAACCGATAGGTTGTGTTCGGCATCAGGTCGTCGGGGTCATCGCCGTCGTCATCACCATCGTCCACTTTCTTGAACAAGAAAGTGTTGCTGGCGTCCTCGGTGGCAACGATCCTGTTACTGCCAGTAGGAGCAATTCCCGTTGCATCCTCGCCACGCTCCGTGAATTGCAAACTATCATCATCGGTGGGCACTTCGTAATAGATGTGGTACCTCTCGATGGGAGAGCCGCCGGTCTTGGCGGGAGCGTTCCAGTTGAGGACGATTTGCGTCCGTCCGTCGTTCCCGGAGGCGGGAGCGGCCTGCAGCCCGGTAACCGGCCCCGGCCCGACTGCGCCGGAGGTCTGTGCTCCCTCGAATTCAGACACGGGCCCGGTGCCCGCGGAGTTGACGGCAAAGACCCGGTAGTACCGGAGTTCGCCCTGTTCCACCGTGGTGTCTGAGTAGGTCTGCATGTTGCCGGGGGCGCTGTCGGTGAGGAGCGTCCAGCTCAGGGCGTTCTCGGACTTGTCAATCCGGTAACTGTCAACCGCGCCGCCGGTGGTGGGGGCCTTCCAGGACAGCTTGATTTCCGTCTGGCTTTCCACCTTGAGGGTAAGATCCGTCACCGCGCCGGGCGGGTCGTGGGCCAGAGCGGTTCCCGGCCCCAGGGCCGCAAAGATGGCCAGTGCGCCGGCGACGGCTAGCACCGCCACCAAGGGAGCTGACCATATCAGCTTTCTCGTTTTTCTACTCATTTGACAATATCTCCCTTTCGAGATTGTCCTCTGGGTACGTTGAGTTTCGGGTTGCGCCCTCGGCCCGTGGTTTCCGGGGCCTGTTCTCCATCCTGGGTTCCTGCTTTCGCAGGAAAGACGGTATTTGCACCGTCATTCCGGCCTTGAGCCGGAATCCAAGGGAGCTGATTGGTTGCCCGCGGGCGGTCCATTCGACAAGCTCAGGATGAGCGTGGGGCGGCTTTCTACAGGTTGCTTGGCTCACACCTCCTTATGGTGAGGCCACCTTGGTGGCTGGCGTCTGGTTCATGGATGTTGTCTCGTTGCGCCGGCGCCGAATTTCCGGGGTAGGGATTAAATCCCCGCGAACGCAGGGCGATGGCGGCTGGCCAATACCGGCAAACAACCGGGATTACAACGATTTGCAGTAAATACACCCGGATAAACCTCCATTTCCGGTGTGCTTGGGGGACTTGCACGGCCAACTTATCATCCGTAACATTACCGAAGCATTACTGAATTTGGTGGCTTTTTGAGAAACCGTCCAATAAATCGACCCGATCCCCAGGCCATCGGCCGCAGGGCAACCTCCCGGCTGATGGAGGCCATCCTGATCGCGCTGGAGGAGTCACGACCCCGGGGGTACGTGAGCAGCGCGTACCTGGCCGGGCGCATCGGATGGGGCCCGGAGGACATGCCTTCTCCCAATCGCCAGGGCTATGGCCATATCGCCATCACCGGGCTGCTCTATCGTCTGTACCTGGCCGACCGGGTGGAACCCGCCCATCATCAGAACAGGCGCGGCCATTGGGGCGGGTGGCGCATCAGCGATTCCGAGTACGCCAAAAGGCACGGTCTGGACGTGAGTGAGGTGGTGCCTCCTCCGTCGTTGCGCCTGGCGGCTACCACCATCAGCGGCGAGGTGCCGCTCTCGCAATATCCGATGCCGCCCATTCGGGGCGCCATGCCGGCAATACCTCAGGCCATACGGTACCCCGATGGACGGGAGCTCCGCATAGGCGAGTGGGAGGATATCCTGGTCCTCACGGTACAGTGGCTCAACGAACGGGGTATCCTCACCCCGGAACGCGTTCCGGTTCCCATGTCCCGAGGTTTGGGGTATTTGGTGAACGTGGACCCGGTACACTCGGACGGACGTCCTATGGCAAAACGCACCCAAGCGCAGGGCCCGGACCGATTCTGGGTCCACACCAAAACGTCGGCGTCTCCGGGCTATTACGCCGTCTATCACGCGCAGCGGCTGCTGGAACTTTTTCGGCAGGACCCGGCGCGCACGACCCTGATGTTATCGGACGACGAAAGCTCCACGCCATGAACTTGGCCGATGGCCTCGCACTGCCGGCCTACGGTCGGAAGCTGTTGAGCATGGTGTCACGCTCTCCACTGTGCGTGGACAAGTGGAGCTCGCAAACGCCCGCTCCGGTTACGAAGCCAATTGGTTTGCCGGGGTAGGAAGAGGAGACGCTGACCAGCTCAACACGATGTGAAACGCAGTTTCCGGGACCACCCTGTCTGCGATACTCCAGCCGGTAAAACTCCTGGCCGTTCATGGTTACCTTCCGCTTGGAAATCTTCTCGAACAGAACCCAGTCGTCCGCCCACCCGGTCAATTGGCGATCCCACCGGTAGTTGGCCAGCAAGTCAAGGTCCGCACTCCTGACACCGCTCGGCTCTGTGAATTCATATCGACGGATGTACGCAATGCTCCTTTGGCCATATGGCCAAAAGTCACTGTAATGCGGCAGCTCGTCATCTATGTACCAGCCTTTGAGAACGGTCATGCTGTAGCCGTAGTCGTGCCGCAGATTGCGGTAGTTAGCTTGGGCAGGCCCGCCGACTGCCATCGTGCTCAACCGTTGGCTCACTTCGTTGCTCGCGATGGCCAGGTAGATGCCGGGAATTGGGGTCCTGGTGCCGTCATCGTTGACCCGCACCAGGCTGGCGGTGTTGACCCCGACGACCCGGCCAAAACGGTCCACCACCGGGCCTCCGCTGCTGCCACCGGCAATAGCGGCGTCGGTCTGGATATACCTGGTGTCGTTGAAAATCCGGTTGGCCGAGGAGATGATGCCGCGGGTCAGCGTAGGATCATCACCTAAGAAACTGCTCGATGGATAGCCCCACGCGGTTATCTCGTCGCCCTGGGCCACACCAGCCGAATTGCCCAGCGGCAGCGTGGGATAGGTGCGCCCGGCCGGAAGTCGTATCACCGCCAAATCGGCCAGGATGCCTCGGCCCAGCACCTGCCCGGTGAGCGTTAACCTGTTCCCGTCCGCAGCCGTCATGTGGACGTCCACAGTGCTGGCATCGTCCACCACGTGCCGGTTGGTCACCATCAGGCCGTCCGAACGGACCACAAAGCCGGTGCCGGAATAAGTTCTGCCATCGGAGGGAGTGGCAAGAATTTTCGCCATGGCAGGTCGTACACGGCGAGCCAGTTCCGCGTTGGAGAGCGGCGTGTCGGCGGCAGGAGCTGCGGCGGAGCAGGCCGGGTCCGGGTTCGTGATCGTGTGAAATGCCCAGCGACGGTTCGCCGGCTGCGGCCAAGAGTATGCGCCGCTGATGGCCTCTGCAGTGTTGACCACGTTGTTGCTGGTCAGCACGGTAAAGGCGTGATTGTCGCCCTGAACAAGTCGGCGCAGGGTGTACTGACCGCGCCCGCCAGTTACCGGAATGTTCCGCGCGTTCACGTCAACATAAATGAAGGCCTCGATCCACTCGCCGGTGGTGCTGGCCTTGGCCCGGGGGTAGTCCTTCACCATGTTGACGTACCCGATACGGTAGTACGTCGCCTGGGAAACAGAGTCCCAGGAAATGATGACTTCACCGGGCTCCGGCCCGCTGCACACTGTGATGTTTGTGACGGGAGCGGCGCCACCCTGCGCCCCGACCGGCGGAGCAGTGGCGACCACAACGCCCACCAGGGCAATCAGTACGATGGCAAAAAGGGGAAGGGTCAACGAACGTAGGGAGTTGGTCATCACGCACTCCGGGGGGGGGTGAGGGCTGCTGGATTAGCGGGCTTCTGTTCCCCGGAGCAGTTCACTGACGCTGTTATCGTCGCCGGGCGGCTCCAGGTACGTCGGCTGGTACTGAAGCAGTTCGGGCGCTTCTTCGATGGTGGGGCGCCGGTCGTGCCACGCCTGCACCGCGTCGGCTTCTTCCTGGGTCAGCACATCCTTGTGCACCGCCTGGTACAGCAGCCAGTCCATGGTGTCCGCGTCGGTAGTCAGGGCGTCTTCCCGGGTAACGAAGCCCATCTTCTCCGGCTGCTCGTCCAGCCACCGGACCAGGGCCTCGGAGATGTCCGTTCCCGGCGCAACTTGCTCCGGGACAGCGACGGGTCCATCTTGCTTGGCGGTGTCCTGCGCTACCAGGGCGCGGTACTCCGCGGTCAGTCCCGGGCCGGTCTCGGGATTGGTCATGTGCTCGCTTGGCAGATACCTGCTCGACGGACGGATATCTCGATTTTGTCGTTCATTGGCGGCGAACAGATTGCTTGCTGTCAGCGCCGCTCCCAACAAGACGATCGCCGCCGCGGCAGCAAGCACGTACTTGCGATGAATGGAGAACCTGGTGTTCATAGGTCAATCTTCCTCCATGCTGTGAGGGGGCCTGTATGCCCCGCTAGACACGCCGCAAAGGCGACTTGGACAGCGCCGCAATGGTACTCGGGCGTAGACGGAGCGTCAACAATCGTTGACAAACCCACCAGGCTTCAATTACGCTTGGGCAACGTAATTGAAGCCTGGTCGTCACTCGTCGGTTTTCGAGTGGCCGCCGGGTTTTTGTTACAAATCTGGCCTAACGAGGAGAAAACGTTATGGTAGCCAGCGATAGCGTCGTGGCCAATTCAACTACCATTGAAGAAGAGTACAGGGATCACATCGAGCGAGGCAAGTCCTTGTATCGCAACTCGGTATTGCCCGAGCTCAAAGAGGCTGGCCAAGCGAACAAGGGCAGCTTTGTAGTCATTGACGTTCCTAGCGGCCTCTACGAGGTCGACGTCGATGATTCGGTGGCAGATTCCCGGCTGAGGCTCCGCTGCCCCAATGCGTTCACTTGGAAAGAACGTATCGGCTACAACGCTCCGCACGCGGTCGGCGGAGGGCTCAGCCTTGACGACGAATTTGAGAATTAATGCACCCAGACGTCGCCCAGTGGTTCAGGTGCGCATTTCCAAACGACCGAATACTCAAGGCAATGTCATTCATGTAACGAGAGAGGCCATCGTTGATACCGGGTTTACAGGTGGTTTGGCTTTACCGCGGTCAGTGATCACGTCATTGCAACTGAACCCTGCCGGAGTAGAAGACCTCGTGCTCGCGGATGGCACTAGCAAGGCATTCAAGACATTTGACGGATTCGCTTGCGTCGAAGGGATCGAGAAGCGGGTAACGATTTACGAGATACCGAGCGAGCCTTTGCTCGGTATGAGTTTTCTGAATGGTTTGCGGCTCATCGTCACTGGATTTCCAGGCGGGACTGTCGCTATTCAGCAGCCTTGAAATTCTCAGTCCTCGTTGCACACCGGCCTCAGCGAACAAATCGCTGAGGCCGATTTCGTCCAACGGGGGCCTGTCCCAGAATGAGGTCCCTTGTCCCAAAATAGGGTACGCTGTCCCAAAATGAACCGGCTTGTCCCAAAATGCGTCCCAAAATTGCTATTATGGGACAAAGCCCATCCAGACATTACAGGCACTTTGGGTGGGTGAATACCTGTCTGCTTTCTCAGTAGGAACAACTATGGCAAACCTAAATACAGGAATACTCAAAAGCGTTCCCATTGCATTACCGCCTCACGCAGAACAAACCTCCATCGTCGAGTACCTGGACAATGCCGGTGGTGGCATTGACACCGCTATCACCCGCGCCCGCCGACAGATCGAGTTGGTGGAGGAGTACCGCACCCGCCTGATTGCCGACGTCGTAACCGGCCAGATCAACGTCCGCGACACCAAGGTAGAACTGCCCAATTAGCACCTGTACAATTCCAGCGTCATTCAAAGCAGATGCAGGTGCCCCCATGGCAACTACCGACACCACCGAACGCGGTCTCGAAGCACGCATCGTTCGAATCCTCACCGCCGAACGGCCAGAGTCAGACCCCGACAACCAGCCCACCTGGGTCCAAGGTGATCCAACGCACTACGACCGCGGCAACTGCGTGGACCTCGTCCATCTGTCCGCCTTCCTGCACGCCACCCAGCCGGATGTCGCAGCAGCGCTCGCCCTCGACGACGACAACCCAACGCGCCGCCAGTTCCTGGCTCGCCTGAAGCGCGAAATCCGTAACCGTGGCGTCATCGACGTGCTTCGCCTAGGCATCGACCACCACCAGCACCACGTCTTCCTGTTCTACGTCACCCCAACGCCTGGCAACACGGCCGCAGAGGCACGATACGCCCTGAACCGGTTCTCAGTGACACGCCAGCTCCGGTACAGCAACGACGAGAGGCAACGCGCCCTCGACCTGGTGCTATTCATCAACGGCCTGCCCATCGCCACCTTCGAGCTGAAGAACAACCTCACCAAGCAGACCGTCGACGACGCCGTCCAGCAGTACCGCCAAACCCGCAGCGCCCGCGAGGACTTGTTCCACGTAGGCCGGTGCGCCGTCCACTTCGCCGTCGACGAGCAGGAGGTCATGTTCTGCACCAAGCTCGCCGGGAAGGCCTCCGTCTTCCTGCCGTTCAACAAGGGAAACGACGACAGCGGCGCCGGTAACCCAGTCAATCCCAACGGACTCAAGACCGACTACATGTGGGAAGAGATCCTGACGCCGGCCGGCCTCACCAACATCATCGAGAACTACGCCCAGAAGGTGGGCGACACGCAGATTTGGCCCCGCTACCACCAGCTCCAAGTCGTGCGCGAACTCCTCGAGGATGCCGCCAACAACGGCGCAGGGAAGCGCTACCTGATCCAGCACTCGGCCGGAAGCGGCAAGTCGCACTCCATCGCGTGGCTGTCGAGACAGCTCATCGAGCTGGCCAACAACGGAAAGTCCGTGTTCGACTCCATCCTCATCGTCACCGACCGCCGGGTCCTGGACAACCAGATCCACGAGAATATCCGCCAGTTCACCCAAGTAGCCTCCACCCTGGGACACGCCGAAGACGCCAAGCAACTGCAGCAACTCATCACCGAAGGGAAGAAGATCATCATTTCCACGGTCCAGAAGTTTCCCTTCATCATCGACGCCATCACTAGCGAACATCGCGGACGGAACTTCGCAATCATTATCGACGAGGCACACTCCAGCCAAGGCGGCCGCACCTCCGCCGCCATCAACGTGTCCCTAGGCGAACAAGACGATGATGACGACGACACCGTCCAAGACCAAATCAACAGAATCGTCGAAAACCGCCGCCTGTTGAACAACGCCAGCTACTTCGCCTTCACGGCCACACCCAAGAACAAGACCCTTGAACTGTTCGGAGATGCCTCGCCCCAACCAGACGGCACCGTCAAGCACCTGCCGTTCCACACGTACTCTATGAAGCAGGCTATCCAAGAAGGCTTCATCCTCGACGTACTCGGCAACCACACCACCGTCAACAGCTACTTCAACCTCGTCAAGGCAATCGACGACGACCCCGAGTTCGACTCCAAACGCGCCCAGCGTAGGCTCCGACGCTACGTTGAAGGACACGAGTACGCCGTCCGCAGAAAAGCCGAAATCATCGTAGACCATTTCCACGAGGCGGTGTTCCGACCACGCAAGATCGACGGCCAGGCCCGCGCCATGGTGGTCACGGACGGCGTCGCCCGCGCCATCGACTACCATCGTGCCATCAGCGCCTATATCAAGGAGAACGCCTACACCTACCGGTCCATCATCGCCTTCTCGGGAGAACGAAAACATCAAGGCGAAACCGTCTCTGAAGCTTCCCTAAACGGTTTCCCATCCCGCCAGATCCCCGACAAAATCCAGGAGGACCCCTTCCGAATCCTCATCTGCGCCGACAAGTTCCAGACCGGCTACGACGAACCACTGCTCCACACCATGTACGTGGACAAGACCCTTGCCGGCATCAAGGCAGTACAGACGCTGTCACGCCTCAACCGAGCCCGCCCGAACAAGACCGACACCTTCGTCCTCGATTTCGTGAACAGCTCCGACGTCATCCGCGAAGCTTTTGAGGATTACTACCGGACCACCATTCTTTCCGAGGAAACCGACCCCAACAATCTCCACGACCTCAAGGCAAAGCTGGACAATCCGCAGGTGTACACGTCCCAGCAGGTGGACGAACTCGCCGAGGGTTACCTAAACGGCAAAGACAGGGGAGAACTCGATCCCATCGCCGACGCGTGCGTCGAACCCTACCTAGCTCTCAGCGAGGACGGACAGGTCGCGTTCAAAGGCTCCGCGAAAGCGTTCGCCAGGCTCTACGCTTTCCTGTCGCAGGTGCTGCCATACGCGAACCCAGAGTGGGAAAAACTCTCCATATTCCTCACCTTCCTCATCCCGAAACTGCCGGCACCCGAGGACCCAGACCTGTCCAAAGGCATCCTAGAAACCGTCAACATGGACAGCTACCGCACGGAGAAACAGGCAACGCAGCGGTTGTCACTCGACGACGAAGACGCTGAAATTTCCCCAGTACCCACGGGCGGAGGAGGCACCGGTAGGTCCGAACCCGAACTGGAACCACTGTCCCGCATCGTCGCCACGTTCAACGACACCTACGGCACGGACTTCACCGACGCCGACAAGGTGGCCGAGCTGATTCTCACCCTGCCCGAGCAGGTCGCAGCCGACACCGCCTACAGGAACGCCCGCCGGAACTCAGACCCGCAGAACGCCCGCATTGAACACGATGCAGCGCTCCGCCGGCTGATCACGTCCATGTTCAGGACCAACACCGAGCTGCTCAAGGCGTACCTCGAGAAGCCCGACTTCCGGTCTTGGCTCAATGAGCAGATCTTCTGGCTCACCTACTCGGACGACGCCTCAGACTGACGAACATCACGACGAGACCACAGAGCAGCAACCACCTGCGCCGCCCTCGCCGCCGGCCAGTGGCAGGGACACACGACCGGTCCCCGATCCGAGTAAAGCCGGTAGACACAGGAAAACCGCACGTGGCTATAATGCTCAACTAAAGGCTAAGCCAGAGCGACGGCTATTTCCGGAGACAAGCTTTGTTCACGACAAATCCCGTAGAAATCGATGACCTGCTCAGCGACGCCCATACGGGCAAAATTCGATTGCCGGACTTTCAGCGTGGCTGGGTCTGGGACGACGACCGCATCAAGGACCTCTTGCTCAGCATCTGCCGGTCATTCCCTGTGGGTGCCATCATGACGTTGTCAGCCGATGGTGAGATCCAATTCCGACACCGTATGATCGAAGGTGCGCCCAACGAGCCGGAAAGAAAAATCGAACGCTACCTGTTGGACGGCCAGCAACGCCTGACATCGCTGTACCAAGCGTTCACCTACCCAGGCCCCGTGGAAACAAGCGATAGCCGCGGACACCCCACCAACCGTTGGTACTATCTGAATATGCGGGCCGCAAATAACGATTCAGAAATCGACCACGAAAACCTCGTATTCAGCATGCCTGAAAACCGGGTGGAGACCGGCGTGTTCGGCCGGAAGGTATTGCGAAACCTATCCAGCAAGGAGCTGGAATTCAAGAACCACGCAATGCCAACTGAGCGCGTCTTGGACAACCATACTTGGGGCTACGAGTACGCCCAGTACTGGAACAACAGCGAAGAGCCGCACCCGGATGGAAACGCCTTCGAGTTCTTCATGAAGTTCCAGAAATCCGTGCTGGAGAATATCACCAAGTACAAGCTTCCCGTCATAAACCTTGACAAGGACACCACCAAGGAAGCCGTCTGCACCGTCTTCGAGAAAGTGAACACCGGCGGCGTTACCCTCAGTGTCTTCGAGCTGCTCACGGCGTCACTGGCCGCCGACGACTTCTCCCTGCGCGACGACTGGCGGGAACGCCGCCGGCGCATGTGCGAAAAGTACGGCTTACTCCAAGCCGTGGGCAACACAAACTTCCTGCAAACCATTGCCCTGCTCGCGACCCAGGAACGCCAACGGCGCACGCCACTCGGACAGCCGCGTCCCGGCATCGGCTGCAAGCGCACGGACATCCTGAACCTGACCATCAACGAGTACCAAGCCTGGGCGGACTTGGTCGAACAGGGATTCGTGGAAGCTGCCAAATTCCTGTATGACCAGTTCGTGTTCACGGAGAAGAACATCCCCTACACCACCCAGCTGGTTCCGCTGGCAGCGATTCACGTTGAGCTCGGGCGGGAACTGGAGCCCTACAACGCCCGTCGCAGGCTGGAACGCTGGTACTGGTGCGGAATTCTAGGAGAGATGTACAACGGACCGACGGAAACCATGTATGCCAGCGACCTTCCCGAAGTGGCAGAGTACATCAGAAACGGCACCCAACCCCGATTGATAAGAGAAGCGAACTTCGGCCCCAACCGGCTGATCAGCCTGCGCACGCGCAACAGCGCCGCCTACAAGGGGCTGTACGCCCTACAGATGAAGTACGATGCCCAAGACTGGCGCACCGGTCAAAAACTCGTCCTCGAATCTTGGAAAGAGAACAGCGTGGACATACATCATATCTTCCCGAAGCATTGGTGCAAAACGTACGCGAAACCCACTGTACCGTCGTCTCTGCACGACTCCATTATCAACAAGGCACCAATCGACGCCGCCACAAATCGCAGCATCGGCGGGCGCGCGCCATCAGCCTACATCCGCAACCTGCGCAACGCCAACCGTGACCTTGAACATGCCTTGGAATCCCATTGGATAAACCAAGCAACCCTAGATTCGGACGACTTCAACCAATTCTTCGTGGAACGCGGCGAAGCCCTGCTGAACTTGATTGCTCAAGCCATGGACAAGCCCATCTCCGGTGGACGCGAGGCCCTACAAGAAGCGTTGCGCAACAACGGAATGATCGACAGTACAATGCCGATTAGCGTCAACGCGAACGTCGAATTTGAAGAAGACGACGAATTCGACGACTTCGGCAACGCCGAATACACGAGCGTGCTCTCCGCTGCGGACGACTGAAGCATACAACGACACCGGTCAGTGGCAAGGACCTCAAACGGTCCCCGACCCGAGTACAGCCAATGGCCGCACCCCGAGGCACACTCCACCTGGACGACAGCCCCGAGATCCATCACAGTGGCCAGCAACGCCGCCACCGGATACCGGCGACAGGACGGCCGGTTTCGTCACACCTCACCACTTTCACCGCGGGGCCACAAGGCGCCGTTTTCGCATTGGTACAGCAAATTCCACCTCAAGGCCACGGAAACGCGCCCAGGGGCCGTTTGCGGACGAACCTGGCCACGTTCTGCTAAGCGCGGACCGACGGCGACGCAGTCTGCCACCGACGACGTGGCAGCCAGTTGCATTGCTGGCACCAGACGCCGCTTCTTTGCGCCACACAGCCGTCCGGGCGGCCGCCGACACCCTTTCTCTGATGAAATGTCACCGCGGTGGTCAGGAAATCACGGACCGTCAGGATTGATGACTCTGCCGACGTCGACGAGCGTGTTGACCACGGCACGAAGCACGGTCTCGTACTCTTCACCCGTTGGCAGAATGATGGGCAACACCCAATCCTCGCTGAGTTCGGCTCCGGTTTTCTCCAAAGCATAAGTCGACAGTCGATCCCCGATGGCCTCCTCATCGAGGTCGTTTACGTTGTAGAGCCACAGCCACAGCGGAGTGTCACCGCGCTCTGCCCAATGATCAAAGTTGATGTCAAATCTCGCGTACACACCAGCGAGTCGGATGTAACGCCCGTAGCCTGATGTCAGCGGGGTCCGCGCCAAGCGCTCGGTGCTTACCCAACCCAACTCCCTCGCACGGTCGGTCGCGTCATCAATCAATCCTGGTAGTTGTCGCATACGACGGGCAATCCATGGCGCAAATTCTTCAGGCCGTAGCGGCAAGAAAGCCTCAGAATCCATTTGCTCGGTCAACCCACGTAGCTGCTGAATGTCGGCCAGCATCACAGGGTCCCCACTTGACTGGGCAGACATCGCATTGAGAAGTGCAGCCCAACTGGTCAGCATCAAACGGGGTCCACTCTCATTGACGGCGGCGCTCCGCAGGCCTCCCGTTTCAGAATCTGGCAGCACGGAGTACCCCGCGTCTCGCGACAACCGGCACACCTCAGGCCACAGCGTTTCCATTCGTAGCACGGGAACAACAAACATCAGCACCGAAGGAACGCTGTCGCTCAACCGTTTCAAGTAGCTGACAGGTTGGTTATCCGTCAGAGCGGCCCAGAACTTGGCTTCAATCAACACCCGCTCAGTACCGTGGGCATCTTCCACAGACAAGTCCGGTCTCTCTCCCCTCTCGCCGCTGGGTTGCGTCCTGACCTCGCCCAACGCCGCAATTTCAACGCCTCCGACGCTCAACATCTGTTGAAGCACTTCCCTTGCGACGTTGGACTCGGTCAGGATGTGCCCCAACGATTCGACTGCGACATCCTCTAGCCGAGTAGTGAACTTGGGAATTACTCGGGAAAACAATGTGGTCATGCAGAACCTCCAATTTGTGATGGCATTGTCCTGAGGATCGGAGAATCCTCTTTTCCCAGAGTTTGGACACGGGCACTTTCCGGGAAGATGGTGAACTTGGTTTCGGAAAGTAACAAAACGGCCATCGCGACAGAATACCACCCGGAAACGCCACCCACCACTAAACAAGACAACGCCTCGCGCGTCGCGTTTTTCACGACGTCATATCCGTGACAGCCAACCGTAGCTCAGAGCCACCACCAGTTGCCACAACACACGCCGCTGCATACTACGGCAGCGACGATGAGACCGCGGCAGCAGAAGTCGAGACGCACGGTAATGACGCAGTTTGAAACTGGGGGTCAGGAATCCCGATAGTCGCTGACAATTGTCAGCGTGCTAACTACCGCAAATATGTCGGTGTTTTCCAATGGAAGGCCACGGGCTATCGCGTCACATACTGTCCGACTTGGGGACGAATCAGCATGACTGTGGCATGGTGTGGCCATGAGTTGGCTCGTTCAGCGGGTTCTGATGTCTGGCGTGTTCACTGTGTTGACTTGTCCCATCCGAGTCTGGTGGATGGCTTCGGATATTGCGTCGGCTTGGGCCGCGACACTGGGTCGGTGGTTGCTGGTTAGCACGATGATAGCGATCTGCCGGTTTCGCACACTGACTTGGTTGGGGATGTTCTGGTCTGATGTGACGAAGGTGTCAAAGCCTGCCGCCTCTGCGGCTGCGATGATCTCCCCGTTTTGGTGGGTCTGCCATCCCATCTGTGCTGCGGTGAACACCTCGTGTTCCGGGAGGTGCCGTCGTATGGTGGCAGGCGTGCAGTGGTCGAGCATCACTCTCATGTTCTTGGCGCTGCCGCGGAGGTCGGGAACGTTGTGCTCTGGTTTGGATCTGCGTATTTGTCCAAGTCCAGTGCCGTGTGCTGGAGGACTTGGGTGACCTGTTCTCTCGAAACCGTGTCGTGGTCGTCTATGAAGTCGTCAATGTTGCCGCCTTCTTGCAGGTGTTCGAAGAACATGGAGAGTGGCACCCTGGTGCTGCGGAACACCCACTCTCCGTTGCGAGTGTTGGGCAGTCGTTCGGCGGCGGGGCAGGAGAGCCAGTGCCAGTCCCGCCTTGCGAACTGGAGCAGCACGTAAACTTCCGCTGTAGCTTCTGCCTCGACAGATTCCAGTAGCAGTCCGACGATGGCGTTGCCGTTGAACTCGGTGTCTGACGGTTTGACGGCACAATTCGTGCTGTGGGCGGCGTCGGCTTGGGCCGCGAGGTCGTCGATGTAGTGCACGATTTCGCCGGGTAGGGCGATGTCGGTCGCCAAGTTGCGGACCGTCACTCGCCAGGCAGTGTGATGGAAAGATACTGGGACCTCTCCGCCGGCATACATGGGCCGGAGCGTTTGTGGGTCAAACGGTCCGCTGTGCGACATTCCCCTGTCCAGGTCTCGTTTTAAATCCTCGTAGAACGGGTCGTAGGCGTGAATGCCGACGGCGGTGCCGACTCGACAGGGCTGTCCAAGGTCAGGATAGTTCGGATGGTCGATTTTGACTCGCACAAAGGGCAATGCAATGGCTGGACTGGTCATATTCCTGCTCCGGTTGGTGTAGATAATTGGCTGATGTCAATCGTAGGCTGGAAACTGCGGACGGTCAAAGGCCGCGTTTGTCTTTGACTATCGGGATTCGTGATACCCCATTTCAAACTACATCACTACGCGGCGCACGGTCTGGCCGCCTCCCGGCGAAGCTCTACGTAAACTACCGCGTCTCTACGGTTGAACATCCCTACAGGCACCTCGAACCCGCGCGCACCATCCCAGAAGGAACGCCAACCGCCACCAGCGACAGAGCGGACGGTTTCGCCTCTGGGACACCACGTTTACACTAACTGCGCCGAGTGGCGCCGTTTTAGCGTCATTAGCACAATTTCCGCATCACGGTCGCGAAAGCGCGCCCGGGGGCCGTTTCCGGCGGAAGTTGGAGCATCCCCGAAACGTTCCGCTTCTGTCGGAAAGGCCATCCAACCGGGTATCGGCTCCACAACAGCGTCGCCCTGGTCCGTCTCCACAATTGCTCAACTGCCGTCACCCGCCTGTTGCCGCTTGGGCCGAGTTCCCTCCGGCTCCCGGAACGTAACCGCCGAAGC